>Ga0326758_100008_pt1:230000-315980 | contig 315980 bp, 364 predicted proteins | sample GCRJH_S_FD_207221 | JGI IMG/M metagenome (GOLD analysis project Ga0326758, IMG submission 207221) | Hot spring sediment microbial communities from Geyser Creek Basin, Yellowstone National Park, WY, United States - GCR.JH_S | ecosystem: Environmental > Aquatic > Thermal springs >... | reverse complement strand
TAGCAACAATCACGGCAATTTCTACAGCATTAATAATGATTCTAGGAATAAAGTTCATTTTCTTTTACTTGTTTTCGATAATTGTAGGTATCGCAAGAGTTAAAATTAAAGCCCACACTATTGACCAGGTTTTGTCTGCGTTTATAATATCAATTATCGTGACTTTTATACAATTAAAAATATATCTAGGAGAATAAAAAGAAATAAAGTATTAGCTTATTATATTTATTTCCTCAGAATACACGTAGTGAACTCCTTCATAGCAGTAATAGAACTTTATAGTGTAAGTCCCTGCAGATATTGTTCCGTTTATGTAAAAGCAGTAAGTCTCAGTACCTTGATAAACGTATACTCCTATCGCTGAAGTAGAGACTTTAGGCTCATAGTAAACAGTATAATTATGACCGTTAACGCAAATCTCATAAACACAAATATGACCTCCTAGAGGAGTAGTAGCAGTTATCGTGAAGTTAAGTTGCGTTAATCCATTTACTACACCTTCTTCTGCAGTATTTTCTACAGAGAATTGAGGAGTAGGAGTTATTGTTGCAGTTTCTGCAGTTATCGTGTAATTGCCTATGCTAGTTACAAACGTCACTTCATAAATTCCAGGCTTTATTTCAAAACTGTTAGGAGTTACGTTGGTTGGTGCAGTGAAGTTCTTTGGATAAATGTATAAAGAAACGTTGTAAACTCCAGACTTATCTATATAGTAAACTGGACATAATGTATAGCCCTTAGGATGGTAAAATATGTAGTAGGGAGTACCGTTTAATATTGCTTCATAAAAGTAGATATATCCAACTGGTATACTCGCGTTAACTTCGGTCTTTAAAACGTAAAGTCCGCTGACATTAAGTATTTCAGCTTGAACAATTTTCAACTGCGGCTTTGGAGCAACTCCAAAGCTTACGGTAATAGTGCATTTACCTTGTTGAGAAATAAAAGTAGCCTCGTAGGTGCCTTTTGGCAAGTTTGTTGGCGGAGAATATGTAGTATTAGAAGTTGATAAATATATTTTGTAAGTATGAGTTCCGTTATAGTACCAAACTACTTGTCCATCGTTACTTTCTTTATAAAAGGCATAATATGTTGTACCATTAAGTATGACCTCATATAAGTTATCGTGACAATGAGCAGGAATTCCTGAAGCTTCTATCGTAGCCTTAATAATATAATTCTTGCATACGCATAATAGCTCTGCACTTATTACTTTGAACTTACTTGGCCCAGTTTGTATGGTTGAAGAAAAATGAGGACCAATAGCGACTATTGCCAATAGTATTCCTATTACTATGATTAGTCCTATAATTCCTTCGAGTCTTATGTACTCCATATGCTCAATTTTTTAACAGTATATTTAAACTTTAACTATATATTTTTAAAAGGTTTTTATAATCTAAATATACCACTATAAAATATAGAGACAATAACGTTCAATTAATTACAAAGCGAAATTAACACTGTTAAACTTCACTTGTGGTTGAATTAGTTATTATAATATTAAATGCCGATTTAACTTTGCGTTCTCCTATAGAGTTTACTGATTGATATACCAGTAAATCTACTACGATAATAGGAAACTCTAAATTTTGGGCTATATTCTTTTCTAAAAGTTCCAGGAAAACAGACTAGGGAATTATTACCATGATATTTTGATAAAAAGTTCAATTTTTCAGCCAATTACTTTACCCTTATATGGATTATGCCCAATATTTTCTCTTTTTCTTTATTATTGTCACTCTCTTTTTTGTACCTTTGTATTGCAATACTTGTTATCTTAATAACTTTTTTATAACTGGGCTTTCTCCTAGAATACATTGAAAATTTTGATATTTTCTTAAAATCTCTCCTGCTAATATAGATAATGATAATAACTAATGAGACGAGTTGTATCGGGAAGCTTATAAGTGGCGGATCGTAAGCTAGTAGTGACGACATTTCTAAAAATAGATAAAATAATGAGGAAAAAATAAGGAAGAATATACTTCCAATTCCTGCAAAATCTAAAATTCCTCTCCAAAATTCCTTAAAAGACCTGCTTTTAACTTTCTGTATTCTTATAAATATTTCACCCACTATGATATAATATATCCTCATAGATGATAATGAAAAATTATAAAGCAATAACGAAGCAATGACGGACTCTCCTATAAAGATCGTGTAGAATAGAAAGCCTAAGTTTGAAGGAATAAAAGTAGAAAGCCTATGAAAGAGAGGAAATATTGCAAAAGGCAGAAGTATGATAACTATTAATCTAAGAGAAGCCCTAGTTATTTCAGATTTGCTAAACGGAGTTATTTGCCTTATAACTGTTCTGTTAAACCAAATTATAGCTGAATCTAACTGAGGTAAAATTCTTGATCTAGAATATATTTCACTAATAAATGTTGATATTTTTTGAATTCTCGGTACCAGAACCGTAGCGATTATGCTAGAGGCTATAACTACTGTAATGGAAATAAGATAGACAGTATAAACGTTAACTCCTTCCTCTAATGCGTCGAGTGTAACTATAATTCCAAATTCACTCAAGGGAATCATGTAAATTCCGTTTGTATAAGATTGAACAAAGTTAGTTCCGGTTAACCAAGAGGCTGTACTGAAGGAGAAATATTTTATACTGATTATAAGAAGAGAGACCACGAAGAATCCTATCAAACTTTCATTAATTTTCAAGAGCCCTCCCACTGCTAGAAAGAAGAAAATTAATGCGAATTCTCTTACTGGTGTAATGGTTTTTATCACTTTTTCGCTACCGCTAACGGAGGAAAAAGCTATCCCTGCTAATATCATTGTTAAAGTCGTTGGAACTCCAGTGATAGACGAAATATAAGAGAAGATAAAAACTAGTGCTATAGGTAAGAGAATAATTATGCTTTCGTCTTCTACTTTACTTGGAGAAAATAAAACTCTCTGGAAGAGAAACCTAGCAAATACGTAAAGTATCATGGACGCTACTGCGACTTCAATAATTATAGTAGTTATTTTTATAAAGGAGAAATTACCACCTAATGCTACAATTACAGAATAAATAAAGAATACTTCAATATCTTCTATTGAGGCTACAGCTATTAGTAAATCCTTATCTCTTATAGTTTTGCCTTCTGTAAGCTTGTAAATAATTGATGTACTAGTATCTATTGAAGCTAGGACTAGAAATGTTGAGCCCACTGAACCTAAATGAAGGATATAGAGCCCAGTATAATAAGAAATAATAAGAATAAGCGTTAGCTCTGCTAGTGCAACGAAAATAGCTCTAGTAAATAATTCTCTTGCTTTAGTTAAATCAAAGCCTGTACCTATTTCAAATGCTAAGAGGTTCAACGCTAATGAGGTGATAAGGGAGAACTCTGGAGAATTGAAATTTACACCCAAATAAGTTGAGGCGAGAATTCCTCCAATGAGATAAGCTATAATGGGAGAGAGTTTAAGCCTTGTTAAGATGAACGCAAGCACTAAAGATAGAAGTAAGGAAAGCCCTAGGGCTCCATAATCCACAGTTAGAATACTAGCTTTATAGTTAAAATAGGTTTTGGAAACTAGATGATTTATAGCGAAATAGCACTAAACTTAGTTTCAATCTGATTCTAGATCTAGTGAGTTTAAGATCCTAGAAAACAATAGAAACTAGAGTACTTATTTGCAAAATATATTAATACAACTGAAGCAAAAACTAGAATTAGTATGATTAATCCTTATGCCGATGGTTTAAAAGAGTTAAAAAAAGGGTCTTTATACGAGATCTTAGCAAATATAATATCGTTTATTGGTGCAATAATACTGCTTCTGTTACTTTTCACCTATTACGGGTTTATTATATCATCGCCTACTACAACTACTAGTATTAGCAATCAACTTAATTCCTCGCTAATAGGAATACTTGCGGCAGCAGTTATTATAGTAATTATAGGAGCAATCCTGAGCATTGTAGGCATAATAAAACTTAGATCCGGATTTAATTTACTTAAGAATACGGGACTTGACGTAAGTATAGGAAGTACTGGTGCAACATTAATTCTTATCTCCTTAGGAATTCTCATAGTTGGAGTTGCCACAGTAATAATAGCAGTAGGTATATTTATCATAGTAATAGCGGCAATCTTAGAACTCATAGGCGGAATTATGCTAGGCTTAGGATTTTACAATTTAGGTAAAGGACTTAATAATTCTACAATTGAAACTGCGGGTATATTAATAATAATAAGTGGAATAATAGACATACTGATTAGCGTAGGAGGAATTCTTGAGTTCATAGCCTTCATCCTAATTTACACTTCTATAAATGGTATTCTTTCTAAAGGGATTCCTTATGTTCAGACCTTTAGTCAACTGCTGGGAGTAATAAAAGGCAACGGGTATGCATATCTAAATGTATATTCTCAGGTTGAAGGAACTATAATAAGTGCAAGAATTGAAGGAACTTCAATAAGCAGTACTTCCATTACGCCAAATAAATTGAGCGTAGGTAATAACTCAATTACTGTCAACTTCGGTAGCGTGCAAGGCTTAATTCCTTACTCTAACTATATTGTAAGCCTCATTGTACAAGATAATTCCGGAAGAACAATTTTAATCCCAGTAAATGTACAATATCAACCATACTAGATAAACTTTTTAAAAGGTAATTGAGGTAGTTTTTGCATGTTCTTCACTCTTACTTTTATCTCACTTTACGTAGTTTCCCTCATACTTGGACGTAAAATTAACATTCCTCAGATTTTCTCTGATGGTATAGTCCTAATCCTAATTTTCACAATTTCCTTCTGGGGAGGTAATCAAATTTCTGCAGAATACGTTGGGAGTATCATTTTAGTTTCCTTCATATCTTCTTTGGTAATAGTCACGATTACTTACTTCTTAGGGTCATTCATAAATGAAAGAACTGAGGAGGGGAAGATAAAAGGAGTTGATATAAAAACTCAACTTAAGTACTTATTGCCATTAATAATAGGTTTCTTGGTAGGTCTCATAACTAGGTTCTATTCTATTATAATAAGTGACAGCGTATTTGACGAGATAATAGATTGGGAATTATATGTCCTTGCAGTCGTAATAGGCATAAGCATTGGTAAGGAGTTAAAGAAGGAATTAATGAAGAGAATAAGTAGGTTTGCCATATTCTCTGTAATTATAGCAATAATAGGGGGAATAATTTCGTCAGTAATACTATTTTTATTTCTCTCCATAAGACCTTTCAATTTAGCGTTGGCAATATCTTTGGGTTCAGGGTGGTATTCTTATACTGGGCCTATAGTTGCCAAATACTATGGACCTATTTATGGCGTAATAGCGTTCCTAGTTAACTTCTTAAGAGAACAATTCACTTTCTCGCTATTACCTATTTTCCTTAGAATTAGGTCTACTCCTTTGGGGGCAGTAGCAGTTGGAGGGGCTACTTCTATGGATACTACTTTGGGATTTTACGTGGACGTTTTAGGTTATGAATACGGAGTAGGAGCAATGATAAATGGAGTAGTGCTGACTTTAATAGTACCTTTAATTTTACCGATTATTCTTTCCTTCTGAACACCTTAGGTTATATTTACTGCATAAATTCAAATCATCCCTTAAAACTAAACCTACGCTCTTGACGTCCCATATAATAGGATTGTTTTTTTTAAAGCCTTCTTAAATTCCTCCTCAGTTAAAGGAACGACTTCAAAACCTGGTGGAAAGTCCATTTTTTCCAACCTTTTTATGGGATTTTCCTCCATAAAGTTACCAATTATCAAAACATCAACGTCGCTCCAAGCGTTAAAGTCTCCCCTAGCGTAAGAACCGATAAGAAATGCAGAGAAAGAACCTTTGAGAGAATTTGCAAAGTTCTTAGCTTCATTTATTACTCTTTCTCTTTCCTTTATTCTCCTTTTGATAATATCTTCTTCCATTCCTCTTCTATGAATTTTATAATATCTTCAGCATATTTAATTGCCTCTTCAGCCTCATTTTTTGTGTAATAAAAACCTGGAGAGCCTGATGACCACGCGTCTGGGTATCTGGTTGGAATATAAAGCTTATCAAGATACTTTGCCTTATCTATTATTTCTTGTGGAGCCTTTAACAAGGAAAGCAAATATGAAATTGAATGCCCGGCTTTAGGTTGTCCTATACCGTAAAGGTAAGCTTTAACTGCTAACTCTGCTGCTTGCTGTGACTTGAAACAAGCCCAATTCTGACTTCCTCCCCGCCCTAGGGAGGTTCCCCTCATTGGTTCGGGTTTACATCCCTCATTTGAGGGGCAGTCGAGAGGGTCAGAGACCCCCTCCCATTTAAATTCATGATTGCAATAACGTCACGATCGTTTTCATAACCACAAGAACATTTAAACCAACGATGGGAAACCTCCCTCATTTTTTGCCCGCATTTTGGGCAAGAGACTGAAGAATAACTGGGATTAACAATCTCAATAATTATTCCGTGTTTCCTAGCCTGCCAAGAAATCCAATACTGCAGACGATGGTACTGCATTAAGTAGAATTTATCGTGAAACTCCTTAGGTAGTTTATCTACGTTCTTGATAAGGTTCTTAAGCCTCTCCAACTTGATAACGTTAACACCCATTCTCTTTGCTACATCAACAACCCACTTCCCAACCTTCCTAGCGAAATCCTCCATGACTCTCCTAGCCTTTTGGTGGAAGGAATAAATCCTGTGAAGGATCCTCTTATTCCCCCTCCACCTCCTTGGATACTTCTTCTGCAAATTCTCAGCTAAAGACTTCCAGTGGTGAACCTCCTCAAGGCGAGTTGGAATCCTAACGTAGTGTTTATCATCTTTTCCTACAACAACCTCAGCAATGTTAATATCTACAGCAATACTTTCCTTTAGCTCAACATTCTCCTCCTCTTTCTCAAAAACAACTTTTAGAAAAGCCTTACCATCCTTTATTACTAATCTAGCCTCCCTCATCCTCCAACTCAAGTAGTCCTTGAGGTTTCTAGGATAACCCAAGATTGGAAGTTCACCAACACTCGCAATCCCAACAGTCATTGCTTCGAAGTCGACGTTATAGCTAGCTTTTGGCGTTAACCACACCGTAGGCTTGTATACTCTCGGAAAACGCCCTCTTCTAGGATTATTATACCAACCCTTGTATATTGAGAGGGCATCACGGTAGCAATCCTCAGCAACCTTTGACGGAAGATTATACTCTCCCTTTAGCCTTGTGTACAACTCTTCGTGAACTTTCGACAGCACTCCCTTTTCATTAGGATTCGGGACATTTTCCTTTAACAAAAATAGGGTGAAACGAAGTGCTTTTACGTAGTTATTAACGAGGGCTAGGAGGGGTTCAGAGACTGCGATCTTCATAGAAACTGTAGCTCTGATCGCTTTATTATCCCTCCTAGCCATTAAAAGAATTTAAGAAAAGAAATATTTAAATATAAGGGGGCTATCCATCCCCTGGCGAGGCTTTCCGCCCCCTTAACCCCTTTCTTTGTAAAATCCAGAATTAAGGTCTACTCTAGCACTTTCTAACGTTTGCTTAGCTGAAACAATCCATCTTTCATATTCCTCTTTATCAAGCACTTAGATCACCGAAACACTTTCTGATAGTCTTTCCTACTATGAATTTCCCATAAGGTAGTTCGAGGACTGCACTATATTTTCTTACCTCTTCAGCAAAAGCATTTATCTTTTCGTATGCATGAATTTTATCATAAGTCACGCAATATGCTATACTTACGCCCATCATTAGAGTTCCTAATGTTAAGTTTTCTTCAAATTGTTCCTCATCAAATACTGTAGTGTCTAATCTGATTCCCGTCTCTTTAAGGAAGGATAGTCTCTCCTTTGAGAAATCCCTGTTCCCTCCTTTTTTAATAATTATTAGAACATCCACGTCGGAATCCTTTCTATATTTTCCTATGACTCTACTGCCGAAAAATATTATAGCCAATACGTCATCTCTGATTAACTTTCGCGTTGCTATCCTAAATAATTCCATATTTTCTAAGGAAAGATTCAGCAATCTTTAACACCTCGTCTGAATATCTTATTCCTTTTCTGCACATTTCTTCAGTTATAATCTCTTCAGGAGTTTTTACGTCTTGACCATTAAAGAAAGGATATCTAGATATATTCCACGCGCCAGATAAATAATCGAGGGCATTAAGTACTTTATCTAAATCTTCTCCCAACTCCTGAAGATTGTTAGATGCATCAGCAATAACGTCGTGCTCTTTCCTATATATTAACTTAACCTCTAGCATTGCTTTAACGCTCTTTTCTACTGATTGTTGAGCGTAAAAGAAACATTCAGGATAATCCTTTATTTCTAAAGCTTTCTTGGCTCTCTCGTTATCTTTCAACGCAACGCTATAGTAGGCCTTAGCGTATTCTCTGTACTTTTGAGGGATCACAAACTATGTTTTGTGTTATAAGTAATAAAATTGTAGATTTTACTCTTCCTACTGTTTATATTCCTAGCAAGCTTTACTCATCTGAAGCTATATTTAAGAACAATTATTTCCCGGGAATACCTTAGGCTCGTATTACTTTCAACTCATGAGGAGGTTGAATAAACCTATATTTCCTCTGAATTTTAGGCTTTTCTCATTCTCTACGGATAGACTTCATAATACAGGGTTTAGTTAACTTCCGGTTAACTCGACAAAATAAGGAGAGAAGAAAAAATGATTGAACTTAACGTTCAACATTACACTTTACCTTTTTATCGTGAAAAGACTCATAAGCTTTACTTCTATTGGATAAAGTATAAACGAGAGAAAGGAGAAGATTAATTGAATATTATATAATTGATCTAGGTTAAAAGGAGACTAATTGTTTAATAAGTCATAAACGGAGTATAATCCATTTATTCTCGTCTATTGCAGGATTTAACTCGTCATTTCGAATACTCTAGAGAGAAGAAGACGTACATTTATTAACATTATCGAATAAATTCGAAACCTCAAAATTTACTATGCTCTATATTATCTTTGTAACGTTAATTATACTCTGCTTGTTAATTATGAAAGTAGAAAGGCCATCAAAATCTCCGTCAAATGAGGCAAGGTAAGGAATTCTAAAATAATCAAGGATAGCTATAGTGCTAGCATCAGTAAAGCTTAATTTTTCTCTGTCTTTTAATTTCTCAAAATAGAGATAAGCTAATGCAAAAACCTTCTTATCAACTATCTTTATGTCCAACTTCTTTCTCATGTAGAGCTGAACTAGCCTAGTTATCACCTTTATTGCAAATTCTTTACTTACATGATAAGACAGAAAAGTCGCTAACTCGTCTAAAATATAATCGCTTATAACTACAGTACCATAATTATTAATTCCCTTAATTATCTTGCACGCTTTCTCGTGATTATCGTCCAGCTTATTCAAATAAGCAATAAGAAATGAGGTATCAAGAAAAATCATTACTGCTTACCATACACTACCTCATCAACTTTCATGGATGAGTTCTTATCCATTTTTATTTGCAAGTCTTCTAATTCCTTGTCTATTCCTTCAGAGTTTATCTCTTCATGAGTATCTAATAGGTATTTAATAACGTCGTTTAGTGTAACTCTCTTACCGGTCTTAGCTTGTAATTCTCCAGCGAGTTTTACTAGTCTCTCCCTCACGTCTTCTGATACTTTAATCACTACTGCCATATTTAATACTTAGTTTACCAAGTATATTTAGTTTACTCGTCCCTATTCAACTCTTGGAGAATTATAAGCTGTTCTAATAAGCTCTCATCCGATGAGCTGGAAGCTTTAAGGTAAAACTCACCTTTGACGCTTTTTAAGATCTTTAGGATCTCTCTAATTTTATCTTCGCCTATACCATAGTATTCTATCCAAATGCCTTCTTCCATTAAGCTCTTTAATTGATTATTATAGGCTTTTTCTCCTTTATCGGTGGTAACGTACTTCCCTTCTTCCGTTTTTCTTATTAATCCTTCTTCAAGGAATTTATTTAGTGCCTTGTAAAGTCCTGCGTCGCTTAAGCCCGTTAGCTCCTTTAGTTCCGTGAACGACCTGGGAGTTTTACAATATTCCAGGATTTTATCGCTCTTCAAAGATCATATTCCTCCTGGTTAATTATCTCCATTGATTTTATTCTGCCAAATCCTTGTTCTTTTTTATTTAAGTTAAGTTTTGACTTCATATGAATAATTTTCTTACTTTTTAATTCTACTATAGTCTGCTCAATTTCCTCTTCTTTAATGTCTTCAGTCTCATTCAGTACTTTTATCCTATTAGCGTATATTCTTATTACATTACCTTTTTCATCAACGCTAACTCCAGTTGCAAACTCGCTATTGCCTATAATGTGGGCATAATGAGACTCGTTGACTTTTATTTCTAATAACGAATATTTCCATCCATCATTCATTTTTATTTCTTTTACCAATTTTTGTGAAAAACCTTTTGGAGAGATCTGATTCATAGCTTTACTTAAGTAAAGTTTAGTAAATAAGCTTTACTCACGTTAGTCGAACTCCTCTAACTAGACTAAGCGTTTACCCGTGGCGTAACTTATCCTTGCTTTTAATCTAATTCCGCCGTTGACAACGGTTTCTGATAAACGTAAAGTTATACGCTTTAATGGTAAACACCAATACAGTCACCCCAGACATGGTTTTCACGAAAGGTGCGGCTAAAAGATGTGCTGGTTTCCCCGCATCCACGGGTGTGGGTTGGGGTTATCCCGCTAAAGGGGTGGAGGGGGTAACGGAAGTGACTATGGTGAAGCCCAAGGGCTGAGGATTAATATTAAATATTATGAAATCCTATGAAGCCCAAACCCCATGAGTAAAACACCTATTTTCTCATCTTTATCTTCAATTTTTTATCAAACGTAAGTAATGGCAAATTTTGCCTTATAGCTACTGATAAAATTAAGAAATCGTTAAAATCATCATAACTTTTTATCTCGTCCTTTTTACCCAGAGCGTAAGAAATGTCTTCAACGCTGTTTTCGATTATCTCTATTTTAGGATCGCTTAGAATCTCATTTAAAACGTTTAGATCTATGTTATGTTTAATCAGGAAGTAAGCTATCTCGGTAATGGAAATAAGAGGTAAGTAAACCTTATCTAATTTTTCCCATTCTTTTATTGCTTCATCGTTGTTAACGTGATCTTTAAACATTACTGCTATTATAAAATTAGTATCAACTACCGCTTCCAATTTTTTCTCCAGCCCCATTTATGGCTTCATTAATTTCCTTATCAGTTATTTTTTTACCTAACGTAAGATTAAGTGAAGCTATATTTCCAGCCTTTTTCCGGATAATTATCTTATCTCCTTCAACGTAAACCACTAGCTTATCACCTATCTTTATACCCAGTTTTTCTCTCACATCGTAGGGTATTGTAATTTGATAGTTTCTAGTTACCTTAACTTCTTCCATTAATTAGTAACTATTAATAGTAGAATATAAGAGTAATCTATCTTAGGTATACAATGAGACCAAATCTTCATAAAGAGAAGATTTTATTCTTCTATGATTCAAGAGAGAGCGAATTTCTTAGCTTCTCTCAAGGTAACTATACTTGCTGAGATTAATATCCCGGTATTAAATGCAAGGAGAAGGTCGATTATTGTTATGGTAAGACCATTTAATGCAAAAAATTCTAAAGATACTCTTATAATATAAAGCAAAGTCCACGTTAGCGTTATGCTATAAGGCCATTTATAATAAAGAGTACCGTTTTTGAAGAAGAATTTTATCTCATTGTTTTCAAATAGTCTATATCCCAGAAAGTATCCCGCAATGCCGTTGTCAGCAGTTTACGATAAACCGTGAAGTTTATATACTTTAATGGTAAGTACGAGTACAGTCACACAAGATGTGGATGGGTTTTCCCGAAAGGTGTGGCGATAACTCGAAGATGTGCGGGTTTCCCCATCAGATGGCAACACTCTGATGGGTGGGGTTATCCCGCTAAAGGGGCGGAGGGGTAACGGGTTTCCCCGTGACTCTGGTGAAGCCCAAGGGCTGAGAATTGGATACAAATTCATGAAAATTCAATGAAGCCCAAACCCCTAAGGGTAGCAACGATAATAAAATAAAAGGATCGTTAACTTGTGCAGAGAAGAAAATTAACAATAGCACATATATTATCGGCCAAAAATACATTCTGCCTTTCCTAAACTTTCTTGGCATTAGCCTCCTAACTCCGATATAGATAATAATGATAAGGTAAATAATCAGTGATTGTTCTTCATAGTAATTAATCATAATATACTGTTACTAAATTTCCTTTTAAATCTAATTTATGTTGGTCATTTAAGGTATTTATTTCCCCATTTTTGTATTTCTTCAAATACTCCTTTCAATTCTTTGCCTTTTTCTGTGAGTTCATATCTTACTCTAAAAGGTCTATCACTTATTATTATCCTCTTTATGAGATCGTTATTTTCTAAATCTTTTAATGTAGAAGATAAAGTCTTTGAACTTAACTTAGTTAATCTTTGTAATTCGTTAAATCCTTTCCCTCCATCTAATAAATACCTTAAAACCAGCAATTTAGGCTCGCTACCAATTATTCTAATTGTTTCAACGATAGGGCAGATTGTATCAAGTTTCTTCAAACTGACTTCCTCCCCGCCCTGGAAGGGTCGAGGGTTCCCTCCCAAGGGGCTCATCGTTTCCACCATCGATTCGGGTTTACATCTCTCATTTGGTGGGCAGTCGAGTGGCTCAGAGAACCACTCCCACTTGAATAGGGATCTTTCATCGCTAAGCTCTAGTCCCTTGAAGGAAAGAGATACTGGTTGCTCCTCCCACAGTCCCATTAAGCCCCCGATCGAGCTGGAGAGGAGCGTCGTTAGCGTTACTAAGAGAAATTTTGATAAAGGAGTATTTAAATATAAGGGGCTATCCATCCCCTGGCGAGGCTTTCCGCCCCTTAACCCCCAGCTTCTGTAACCAACTTTATCTATATTCACGTACTGTATATATACTTTACTTTCTACACTTACTTTGCAATGGCTAGGTTAGTAAAACACGACCGTAATAGACCTTATATGATAAAGGCAGATAATGGACAAGTTTTTTATGTGTGTGCATGCGGATTGTCTAGAAATAAACCTTTCTGCGATGGTTCACATAAGAGAACCTTGGATGAGGAAGAAGGCTCAGTTTATGTATACGACGAAAATGGAAGAATAAAGCTACAGAACTTTTATCCGTAAAAGTCTTTTTTCTTTATATGTGCAGAATGTTTGCTTATGTAGGTGATTCTAAGGAAGAGTTAACTAAACTTTATGAGGCGTTGAAGGAGTCTGCTAAAAACGACGTTATTGCATCTAAATATGGTTTAAATCCAGTTCACGGCGATGGCTGGGGTTACGTTATTTATGACGGAGAAAGAATTTATTTTTATAAATCAAAAAATCCAATATTCACTGAGTCTTTAGTTTTACCTTCTATAGAAGGTAAGTTTTACGCAATATTTCACGCGAGACAAGCAACGGATAAATCTACTGTGTCCGCTAGATTTGCTCATCCTTTTTATGGAGACGATGAGAATTATTTTTACTTCTTTGCCCACAATGGTTCTGTCGATAAAGAAAAATTAGCCCATGATCTGAATTTCCAAGGTCAAACAACAATAGATAGTGAACTCGCTTTAAAATTTCTAATAAAGAACGGCATAGAAAAAGGGATAGATCTTTTAATGAAAGAGTATACTAAGTCAGCTCTCAATGTTTTTATACTAAGAATATCTAGATCTGACGGCTCTGCAGAGCTTTATTACGTGAATTATTACACGAGGAAAGATAGAAGCGAGTATTATAAGTTTTATAAAACAGAGAATGCTATATTCTCTTCTACCCTCACTTACTTCGGAATAAGAGGAGTTGAGGTTGAGGAAGGAAAGCTCTTAAAGTTATAATTCAATATTAATTTGATGAGCGAAGAGGCAATTGCTAGAGCGTTAGCTAGTAACGAAGATTTTGCGAGAAAAGTAGCTGATCTTATAGCCAATAAGATAGTAATTAAGAAAATAGATGAACTGACTAAAGAAGTAGAAAAACTTTCAAAAACAATGCAAGACCTTGTAGATCAACAGAAATTGGTATGGGAAAAATTTGAGGAAAATGATAAGAAGTTCAATCAAATTATGGAGAAAATTGATAAGGCAATTGAGGAGATGAAAGAAGAAAACAAGAAAAGAGACGAAAAATTCGAAAAAATGATCTCGGAACTCAAGGAGGAGAGCAAAAAGAGAGACGAAAGGTTTGAAGCAACTATTTCTGAACTTAAGGAAGAAAATAAGAGAAGAGATGAGAAATTCGAAAAAATGATTGCAGAAATGAAAGAGGAAAATAAGAAAAGAGACGAAAAATTTGAAGTGGCCATGGAAAGTATAGAGAGGGAAAATAAGAAGAGGGATAAAACTATAAATAAATTATTAAAACAGAATCAGCAAATTTTACGTACATTAGAAAATTTAACTGGTTCTTTAGAACAGGAAGCTATTGAACACATGGAATACGTTATTAAATCTAAGCTTAATGTAGACGTTGAACTATAGAGGCTTGAATTATTGCATAAATTGGAAATAGATATTTATGGCGAATTTGGAGGTTACGTAATTGTTGGGGAAGTAAAAGCTAGAGCTGGAATAAGTACATTAAAGAAATTGGAAGAGAAGATACAGAAACTTAAGGCTTACAAGCTAGAAATTGAAAAGAAAAAGATCATTCCAGTAATTTACGCAATGACAGTAACTAAGGAATTGGCAGAGTCCTGCAACAAAAAGGGAGTTTATTTAACTAATGGTTATAAAGATTATTCTCCTTTACCATTAGCTTGACCACCTTTCAATTATTTCTTTATTATCAAGAACTAGCATTAATTTGCTCATATTTGCTAGAGACCTTTCGTGCGCTTCTTTATCAGAAGACGACACTGCTTCTTTAGCTATAACCGGCAAATAGCCTAAAGCTTGTGCGTGCCTTGCTGATGTCTCTACTCCTATATCAGTTGCAATTCCAGTGAATACTATTGTTTGTATTCCAGCATTCCTCAACATTAGCTCGAAATTAGTGCCCACAAATATGCTTGTAGTATTCTTGTTTAGAACTACATCACTGCCTTGTGGATATACGTCCTTTACAATGTCTCCAGGGTTAAATGATCTCCTCATGTAAGGTGGTTGAAATCTTTCCGGTAACGGCGTTATTTTTGTGTAAACAATAGGAACGTTATATTGCCTGGCTGCGGAAATAATCTCTTTCAATTTCTGCAGAAATTCTTCTTTATTAAATATGGAATTTACTAGAGCTTCTTGCACGTCCCAGACTACTAATATGGAATTGTCTTTTCTTATGAATTTCTTTATTTCATCTTTATTGTACCAAGCCATAATCTAATCTAGCTAGTTAAGGTAAAAAGTTTTTATCCCAAAAATTTTGGTATCAAACCAACATAATATAGATATATCGAAAATCTTATATCTATGAAGTTCTCAATTTCCCTCATGGACATTAAATCTAGGACTCTACTTATACTTTCTTTAATGTTACTGGTTGTAAACTACGTTGAAACAATGGTCATTCCTGCTTTGCCAACGATAGAGCAGGACTTTTCAATTTCTCCTACGCTAGCAGGATGGGTAACTTCTGCTTATATGATAGTTGCTGCGGCGACTTCACCGTTAATGGGCAAACTTGCAGATACTTACGGCAAAAAGAAGATGTACGTTACTGCAATAGGTTTTTACATAATTGCAGTAGCTATGGCAGGCTTTTCTCCAAATATTTGGGTTTTATTAGGTGCTAGGGCTATTCAAGGCGTCGGCTTCTCAATGTTTCCAATAGCAATAGCTTACATAACAGACTTATATCCTAAGGAAAAAGTCGCTTTTGCACAAGCAGTGTTAAGTGCTATATTAGGGATCGGGCCGGCTCTTGGATTACTAATTGGATCTTATGTAGTTGAAGATCTAGGTTGGCCTTACGCTTTTCATACTGCGGCAATATTATCTTTAATCCTTTTCATCATTTCTATAAAGTACCTTCCACACACCGGCATAAGATATAAGGAAAAAGTTGACTACTTAGGTTCAACATTAATAGGCTTAGCTACAGTTCTAGTTTTAGTTTACATTACTGAGGGACCTACATTAGGATGGGCTTCGGTATGTAACTTATCCTTGCTCATTTCCGGGCTAGTAACGTATGGAATTTTTATAGCTGTTGAAAGAAAGATAAAAGAACCTTTGTTAAGGTTAGATTTATTTAAAATAAGAAACTTTGCAGTAGCTAACTTAGTAGGAATAATTTCTGGAGTAGGAATGTTCACGGTCTTCATCTTTCTAGTTTATTACTCTCAGTTACCTTCACCTTACGGACTTGGATTATCAATAATTCAGTCTGGATTATTAATGTCTCCGGTAGCTTTCGGAATGGTAATTTTCGGCCCTATGTTCGGTAGAGCATTGCCAAAAATAGGTCCTAAGCCTATCTTAATTCTAGGTAGTCTGCTATCGTCATTAGCTTATATTATGTTAGTATATTATAGATCCAATCCAATAGAAGTTCTCATTGATGGATTTATATCATCAATAGGATTAGTAGCAGTCATAATACCTTTAGTAAATATGGTAGCATTATCATTGCCGGAACAATATAGAACTACAGGAATGGGAATGAATACATTGCTAAGAACCATAGGTGGAGCTGCAGGTCCAGTAGCTGCTACGTCATTTATGCAGACTTACCAAGTTCCCGTCATAATGGTTTACGATAATCAACCGTTGGTTTTAGGGTTTATGCCTTCTTCTACTGCTTTCAATTATATTGCTTTCTTCGGACTTGCAATGATGATCCTTACGTTAATAGTTTCACTATGGACTAAGAATTACACATTTAGAGGAGTTGCCGTTCAAGAAAATAATAAGAATAATCACTTAACAAACGAATATACAAGATAAGTTATTATACCATAGAAAATATGAGCCAACACATATGCTAATGTTATTTTTATTGGGAAAACCAATAAGTGAACTGGAAGACTAAAGAGACCTAGTACCGCAGAACCAAATAAAATACCCATAATTAATGCAGATAAGAAGTTTCTGTTTTCATATCTTACTTTAGTTACTTCTATTATTGATATTCCAACTAATGCTATAATAATTGCGGCAATTAAGTGTAATATAATCCCCAAGATAACGGAATCAATCCTGAGAATGTGATAAGATATCGTTGAAAATACGCTGAGATTGTTTATAAAGAAGATTATCTCTAAAAGCCCTCCTATAAATCCTGATAATATTTTCTTTATCATGGTTGAATATATTTTTTATACTTTAAAAATTTTTTATAAGCTTATTCTCTTCCTCGCCTTAATTTTAAATATTTTTTAAGGCATTATCACACGTGATAAGGGGTTATTTAACAATACTAGGAGTAATAATAGTTTGGGGTATTTCATTCCCTTTATCAAAAATTGCCCTCTATTTTATGTCTCCCTTTGTCCTTACTTTTATTAGATTTGTCATAGGCGGTCTAATTTTAACAGCTTATGGGAAAGGAATAATTTACGGTAAAAAGGAGGCTATTAATGCAATACTTAACATGGGAATTTTTGTCATACTCCTAAACCTAGCTATAAACTATTCCACTAACCCTGCATTAGCCTCTGTACTAATTTACATGCAACCTATATTCGTAGCATTATTCTCAAGGTTAAGAGGCGAGGAAATATTATTCCCCCAACTCATTGGAATAATAGTTTCATTTACTGGTATATTCATTTCAGTAGATAGCGTTAATTTTAGCCTAGGATCTCTAATAGCAATAGTTGCAGCAATACTTTGGGCAGTTGGAACTTTATATTACTCTAACCTAAAAAATAGAGATATAGTAAAGCTTAATGCCTTCATGTCCCTCTTTTCTTCACTGTTTGTAATACCAATCCTGCCTTTTGATTTTTATTTTAAACCTTCTGCCTTTGGAATAGGTGTGGGAATTTTAGTCGCAATAATAGCTCAGGCTTTAGGCTTCATATTCTGGTTTTCAAGTGTTAAAGACCTAGGGGCAACGACTGCATCTAGTATAGTCATTTTAGTTCCAGTGTCTGCTTATCTATTTTCTTTCATAATTTTAGACCAAATACCCAACATTTTCCAAATATTTGGCTCATCGTTGGCTCTTATAGGGGTTTTTATCTCTCAATATAGTAGAGTATACTTATCAAGAAAATGATCGATACACTAGTAAACTCTCAGTGCCGGTGGACTGCATCACAGTTCAGTATAGAGCGCGCTCAGCATCAGTTTTTTCTATATAATTTGCTAATAATTATTTTTACCTCACATAATACTGGATAAGATTTTTCTAAATTAGCTTTAAATTGTTGGGTATCAAATATACCTAACATGGACGTTGGGAGGAAATTAAGAATATTAATAATTACCTCCTTAGCTCATTTTAATAACGATGGAACTTTCCTAATATTCCCCCTTCTTATAGTATACTACTCTACGGTTGATAGGATAAGCCTAGTAATCTTAGGAGCAATGTCGATAATTTATACTCTGCTTTCTGGTCTTCTATCTCCTCTAATAGGCGACTTTGCAGATAAGCATAACATTGATTCTGCCTTAATGAGTTTAGGAATATTTTTGGAAGGTGCGGCAATAGGGCTTTTTGGGATTTCCTTCATGTTTCCGTCCATAGCGTTAATAGCATTAGGCTCGACACTATTAGGAATAGGACAAGCTTTTTATCATCCAATAGGTGGTGCAATACTTTCTAGGACTTTTGGCAAGGAGGCTGGCAGAGCGTTAGGAATTAATGGATCCTTAGGAAGTTTAGGAAGATCTTTAATGCCTTCAATTGTAACTTTTCTTATACTAGGCCTTGGGGAAATAACCGGTTTGCTTACAGTCTCTGCATACATGGTACTTTCCGCAATGATAATATTCATTGGTCTCAAGTTCTATAAAAGAGAATCTATAGACGTTAGAAAGAGTAAAGAAAAGTTGGAAAAGGTATTTTATAAGTTCTTGCTCATATTAGGTTCAATAGTATTTATAAGAAGTATGTTCATTACTGGTACAACTACTTTCGTTGGAGAGTTTGTATATGACGCATATCATTCTAAAGAGTTGGCCGGAATATTCTTAACTATAGGATTTTTAGGCTCTGTTTTAGGTCAACCTGCATTCGGTTGGCTTACTGAAAGAAAAGGTGGAAGATACGCATTTATAGTCAGTAGCTTATTGACAATAGTCACCTTTATAGGATTTTTAGCATTTGCTGAAAACTTGATAGTATCCCTTTCTTTTTACACAATATTCACGTTTTCTGCGTTCAGCTCTTTCCCAGTATTGTTAGGCTATGTAAGTCAAACGTTTCCTAAAAATTTCTATACAGTAGCGAATTCCTATATATGGGGTATTGGAGTTACAGTAGGAGGTGCAGCTGGAAATGCGTTAATAACAGTACTTCTGGGATTAAGATATACTATACTTTCGTCGTTTTACGTAATGCTAGGATTGGCAATATTCTCTGCTATACTAATGCCTTTAATTCCAAAGAGAGTTTCTACAGCGTGAATGTTTTTAAATAAATACAGAAACTGACTTCTTACTTCTTTCAGACTAGGTCTAGGAGAAATAAAATGTTTAAAAAAATAGATTGTAATATTTGACAAAACAATTAATGTTAAAACATATCAAATAGTTTTTATACTTCATTACAAGCTTATTTTATATGCTTGGAGACAAGATTTTTGAAATACTCAGGGAATTTACTGATAGAATATACGGGAATCCTGGAACAACTGAATTATCTTTTATAAAGAAAATACCTCCAGATTTTAAATACTATTTAGCTCTGCAGGATGGAATTGCAGTAGGGATGGCTGAAGGATATCATTTGGGCAGTGAGAAGTTAGCTGTAGTAAACCTTCACGCAGCTCCAGGCTTATCTAATGCCTTAGGATTCCTTTACACGGCTTACATGGATAGAATACCTATGGTAATAATTGGAGGTCAACAGACTTCTTCTCACCTTTCAGACGAACCTAGACTTTACGGAGATTTAACAACGATATCTAAGCCAGTAGTTAAGGCGTCTTTTGAAGCAAGAAATGCTGACGAAGGCGTTAAATTCCTTATAAGGGCTATAAAAACTTCCTTAACCCCTCCCTATGGGCCTACTTTCCTTTCCATCCCTGAAGATTTAGAAGACAAGGAAGTTAACATAACTGCTAAAAATTTTATGCACAAGGTAGAACTTTGTTGTAGGGAAGACGAAGTAAAGGAGGTAATGGATGAAATTAACTCCTTTGATAAAATAGCAATAGTAGCTGGATATGAAATAGATGTGTTCAACGCTCACGATGAAATGAGGGAATTTGTTGAGAAAATTAACTCCCCAGTTTTTGCTGAACCTTTCGCTTCTAGAACTCCTTTTGAGACTCCACATAAGCTTTTTGCAGGAGATTTACCTAGAAGGTCTAGTGAAATAAATAAGGTACTTGAAGACTTTCCTGCTGTACTAATCATAGGAGGTAGCGTTAATAATGTGCTATTTCCAGACGAAGAAGTACTGAAAGGAAAAGAGGTTATTGAAGTAACTTACGATTGGATTGAGGCGTCAAGAAGGCCCTGGAAGACTTTAGTTTGTAACCCTAGGGACTTTCTAAAGCTTGCAATTAAATATGCAAAGCCTCACGCATTTAGTCCAGTAAAAGTTTCCCCGCCTAGAAATCAGAAAGTGGAGGAAATAATGAAGTTACTGTATCCTCGTCTAGGTAATTATGCCATATTTGATGAGGCACCGTCTTATAGGGAAATAATAAGATCAATAGTTGGTTATAAAAGAAGGTTATTCTTTGCAAATAGAGCAGGATTTATTGGTTGGGCAATCCCTGCGTCTTTCGGTTATTCCTCTGCAGGAGGTAAAGCCTTGGCAATTGTTGGAGATGGAAGCTTTAATTACAGTTTTCAAGCTTTGTGGTCTGCAACAAAATACGGAGGGATAATGAAAGTTCTTGTAATTAACAATCAAGGATACAACTCCTTAAAAGGTTGGGGAAATACTAATGCAGAAATTCTCTCACCTATAACTTCTCCGTGGAAATTAGCTTCAAGTTACGGGTTTGAAGGAAAAGAATTTGATGACTATAAGAAAGGAATAGAATGGTTAATGGAAGGCAATACTCAAAAATTGGCAGAGCTTAAGGTGTAATACTTCTTTTTTCTCCTTCTATTAATAGAGCTTTTCTTACGTTCTCTATTACATCGTCCGGCATCATAATGGAAGATAGGCTCTTTATTACTGCGCCAGGTAAGATAGAGCCTAAGAAGTTTAGCTCAGCCTCAAAAGTTACAATAATAGTTAGCCTTAAACTTTCTCCCAATCTCGCTTGCCTAAAACTTATTTTATATTTTACATTTCCTGCGTCAATTTTGTAATTTATTAATCCGGCATCATAATAAGGACCTTCAACCTTTGCTATTAAAGACCTTTTTAAAACTCCTCCTATTACATTCCTAGATAAGCGTAGAGGGATTATTGCCTTATCCTCATAAGGTAAGAATCCAAGTAACCTTATTGCGCCCTCTTTATTGTCTATAATTGAAGATATATAATCCTTAGGTAAAGATAGCCTAAAGGTATCTGAGGACGTTAAATAATGACGCTTAGTACTCTTTATATGCTTTTTAAATGACTTTTCGTCCTGAAATTCTTTATCACAACACCTATACATAGGATGTTAAACTCACGTAAGAATTTAAGGAAGGGTTTAAAGCTTTTTAACGTTTTACGTGACTTTACACAAAGCTAATTTATCATTATATAATTACTGACTATATTCAAGTAATAAGTTTTTAACGGATATATTTAAAAAGTTTAAAGAATTTATATTCTGTAATGTATTAACTCTGTTAAAGTCAATTTCCCATATTTTTTATAAGAAGTTTATTTAATCTTGGGAAAAGAAAGTTAATTTTGGTGATAAAGTAAAATGATAACCTATACAGCCCCAATGTGGGTTGGATTAATTATAGGTTTCATAATTGGTGCAGCAGCGGAAATATGGGGAATATCAAATCCTGAGACTTTAATTAGACTAGCAAAGTGGGAAGATAGATTATTCGTCAGTTGTATCGCATTAGGATTTGCTATTGGAACTCCGGTACTCTTCGGTTTATATGCTGCAGGCGTTGGTTTTCATTGGGGTCCCAAGCCGTTTTATGTAATAGGAATACTTATAGGAGGTTTATTCTTCGGAGCGGGATTAGCACTTTCAGGATACTTCCCTGGCTCAATATGGATGGCTTTGGGAGAAGGAAGAAGAGATGCAGTGTATGCGGTATTTGGAGCAATATTAGGTGCGGCAACTTGGACTGCTTTATATCAAACCCCAGCAGGACAATGGTTAACCACAGTAGGAAACTTTGGTAGCCTAATAATAGGAGCTACTCATCCTTCAGGAAAAGAGTACTTAATACCTTGGGATGGATTAACGCCTTTAGATTTATTCGGAATTTCAATAATCTACGCAATAGGAATGTTCTTACTAGCTTACTATTTACCAAGGTATAAAGGAGGAGTTAGGAGCTGCTTAAGAGCAAATATAGAAAGAAGACTAACACCACAAGAAATTCAAATGCATCAGGAGACTGCAAGATTCTTAACTGAAGGCGGATTACCTTATAGTGAAAACAGCTTAGCAAAGAAGTTAAATGAATATTACGCTGTTGAAGATAACGTAACTAGGTGGTTCATGGTTTCAGTTGCAGGAATCGTAGCGTTAACAGTGGTTGCAGAGATGTTCTTACACCAAATATTCGGCGAATCTACTACTGACTCTTGGATTGCTGGACACTTATTTATGCCAACTTTCAAGTATTCACAAATAGTGTTCAAGGGAATTGGCTGGGAGCCTTATAGCGACATTGGAACACTAATGGGAGCGTTCTTCAGTGCAGTATTCTTAACTAGGAGATTTACTGCATTTAGAGATATAATACCACCTAGCTGGGCTGAAAGGTTTGGAACTAACCCTGCAAAGAGGTTCTTAGGATCATTCGGTGGTGCATACTTAATGCTATTTGGTGCAAGAATGGCTGATGGTTGTGCATCCGGACATATATTAAGTGGTGACCTAGAAATGGCATTAAGCGGATTAGAATTCACTGCTGCAGTATTCGCTTCCATGCTAATAACTGCACATTATGTTTACAAGAAGAGGTGATAAAAATGACAGTAAATGAGAAAGAATTAGAAGAAATGGACAAAATCTTTAAGGTAATATTCATAATAGGTTTAATCTTAGAATTCGTTGTAGCAATTATAGTGACAGGCAATGCAACAACTACACCGTTAACAGCATCACAAGTAGCGGCTGTGGGAATAATAGCTGTAATCCTATTATTGATAGCTGGAATAATATACAGCCAATTCCCGTACTCTGTACTAGGTAAACCTGTAGAAAAGGAAAAACAGAAAGTTGAAGAAAGAAGTAGATAAATAATAAAAAGATATTAACTTTTATTTATTCTTTTGTTCAATTTGTTTTTATTAATGTGTGTTCTTCTCACATTTTTATTATCACATAATTTACTCCTAGGTATATTACAAAGAATAATCCTAGATATAGTTCGTCAATATCAAAGAAAGCTTCTCCAAAGAATAAAGTTCCTAGACTGAATAGCAGTGCTGAAAGTACGTACTTTAATTGGGGAACTCTAATCTTCATTATCTGTGCTTTTAACACGAATAATAATGCTATAACTAGGATTGAAGCTAACAAAGTTCCAGTCAATGCGGAAATATAAGATTGGGGGATTAATGCTAGTATTACAAGACCTGCTTCAAGTGCCTCTGTAAAGCCCACTACGTAAACTGTAGTTAAAGTTTCTTCGCCTTCTTCTTTGTGTACTATTTTTATCCCTTTGAAATACCTTCTAGCACTTCTTATCAATTTGTATCCAAAATAGAATAGGATTACTCCAGCTACTATAAGCACGTACTCTAGGGGAAGAAGTGCTATGTATCTTCCTAAGGTAAAAACTGGAATTAAAACTGTAAGTACTCCTGCTAACCCGTAAATATACGGCTTTCCATTTTTGTATATTCCATTAAATATTACAGCTACAGCACCTGCTTCTGACAATTCTAAAATGCTTATTCCTAGTGAAGCTAATAAGACCGCAATATCCATAATTCTAACTTCGGCGTTTTCATATAAAATTAGCTCTACTGCCTAGAAGGTTCTTTGTAGTTTCTTTTAGAAATAACATTAAACTTACTTTTAATCAATCGATAGATTTAGAATTTATACTAATTAGATAAGCTAAAGGATCTAAGAAATCTCCAGTATTCTACAACTCATCAAAAAGGATAAGTTTAAAAAAGATATTGACTTAAAATATTACCGAGTATATACCCCCAATAATTTATTGTTTCTTTTCTCCGCCTTGTTGTTGTCCTTGTGCCTTCTTTCCTTTCTTTGCCATTTGTGGTCTAAGAAAAGTTTAGTAAGTGAGAAGCTTATAAAAATTATTAACATTAATTGGTCTAAACATTAATGTAAATTATAGACGATAACTAGTGTACTTATTTTAAACTTATAACCGATCTGACTAAATATCTTTATTATTTCACGTAATAATAACGAATAGTTTTCCAGATTCTCTATATAGATAATTTATCAATTTTAGGTAAGGGAACGATGACTAAGGATAATCTCTATATATAGAAGGATTTAATATCTTATCATTGATATATAATTGTTTAACAATATACATGTATTTCCCCAATATTAGTTAATATTATAATCAAATATTACGCAATAAAATAAAAGATAGGTGGAATATAACATGTATTAATAAAAAATTATTTAATGACGATAAGTTCGCCGAAAGTAAAATGCAAAACAATATTAAGTTTGAATTAAGAACTTATCACGTGCATTTCCATAGAGGTAGAGGACTTAGACACATAATACTTTACTTACTTTATACCAATGGACCATTAACAGGAGCAGAAATAATGGAAAAAGTAGAAGAAAGTAGTATGGGAATGTGGAGGCCTTCTCCTGGATCAGTTTACCCTATGATAAGGGAATTGGAGGCTGAAGGATTAATAGAAGTTGTGAAAACAGAAGGAACTAAAAAATACTACGGTCTAACTAATAAAGGTAAAGAATTACTAGGAGGAATTCCTAAGGAGAGAAGAATAGATAATGCGATATCACAACTTGAATCATTGGTAGACTATATCTTAGATAACTGGGATTCGTTAAATTCTGAAGAGAAGGATAGAATAAGGAAAATTGTTGAAAAGCTTAAATCGGTAAGCTAAGCGTTTTCGTCTGCCATTTCCATCATTAGTGCCATTATCATTCCTTTATTATTTAAAATATAACTAGTGTCTTCCCTTCTAATATAGCCATATTTTAATAGTTTTGAAAGCTTTCTGCTTACAGCAGATGTCGACATTCCAGTAGCTTTTGCTAACTTATAAATACTTCTATTCCCTCTCCATATTTCCCTTAGTATAAGAAGATGATCAGTATTTATATCACCTCTGGTAAGATCAGATACTTTAAAAGAGATTTTACCTTGAAAATCTTCTGTTTCTATTTCGACATCAGCGTCTACCCCTTTTAATGCCAAAGCTGTAAGCGTCTCCATTATTATAGCTCTCATACCTCCACTTAGATTTGCAATAATTTTCTTATCTGTTGGTAAATAATGTGCTATTACTGCTACAGAATTTATAAAATTTATAGGATCTACTTTGACTATTTCGTAACTTATTGACGAATTATCGAGAAATGCTGTAAACGATGACAATGCTTTCTTAACTTTATCGCTGTCTGTAATAGACGTTACTATTATCACTTTCTCTATATTCTTACCGTAGTTGAGCACTGCCCTTATCTGAAATTTCTCGTCAAAGCCAAAGGTTGTTACTAATATCATATGTTAGATACTAAATTCCGCAAAAATTAATTTTAGTACCAGTTGCAGACACCTTTTCGGCGTAAACATAACCTGCATTTTCGTTTGGAGTTGTTAAATGAATTTTAGCAGTCGTAATGTAAAGTGTTGAAAGATTTTCACCACCAAAAGTTACTGAAGTAACATTAGGAGTGGGAACTGGAATCTCGTCAACAATTTCCCTAGTTTTTGTATCAATTTTTATAACTTTACCTCCTCCAAATAAAGCTACCCATAAATTATCCTTGGAATCTATAGTCATTCCGTCAGGACTTCCTTGAATTGTCGATAAATCTATAAGAGTTCTCTTATTACTTATTTTACCTTTCTCTAAATCAAAATCGAACTCGAAAATTTTCTTAGTAGGAGTATCGATATAATATAGAGTTTTATTATCAGAGCTCCAGGCTAGACCGTTGGAAATTGTTACGTTATCTAGGACTTTCTTAAACGAAAGATCGGTATCTAAAACATAAAAGCCTGCAGTAGGATATTTTTCTTCCAAATTCATAGTACCTATCCAATATCTCCCTACAGCATCGCATTTTCCGTCATTAAACCTATTTCTTGGATCCCAGTCTTTTAATTTATAAATTTCTTTAACATCGCCATCAAGGTTTACCGCATAAAAACCTTGATCAGAAGTTGCAATTAATCCTCCTGTTACTCTAGGTGAAATTGAACTTACGTAATCTTTAAGTTTTATTTCAAGATAAGTTGATTTCTTTAAATCTAGTCTATGAATTGTCCCAGCTAAGATATTAACCCAATAAAGTACGTTTTCTGTTGGATGCCAAATCGGACCTTCATAAAGATCTCCACTATAAGGAGAAATCTTTTCCATACAAATTATAGGAAATTAGATATTTTATTCTTGCTGATACTATTCCACGATACCCTTCGTATTTATATCATATATAATCATCACGTCAGCTTCCTTATCTTTTTCTCTAACTGCTCTTACATAATTCCTCACATTCTCTATGTTTTCAGTTAGACAAACTTCTATACCTACGTTATTCTTATCCGCAATTTCCAAGACTCTGCAAGGAGAAAGAATGTCCCTTATTTCTGGAACCCTTTTAGAGAACATAGAAAATACTGACATTCCGCTCTTTGGTATATTTATTTTAGGTATCACAGATATATATCCTCTATTTTTCATGATTTTTAGTCTTTTTATTACTATTTTACTATCTATTCCTAATTTCTTTGAAATTTCTGCAGTTGACGCTCTAGGGTCTTCTTGCAATGCTTTAACTATTTTTATGTCGAGTTCCTTAGGTGGCAAAGGTTGTTGAAGGGGAGTATACTGCATTACTGGCTCTCCAAGAGTCTTTATCATAAAGGATATTCTATCTTCAATTTCAGCATTACTCCCTCCAACTATTCCGTATACATTTAGCCATTCAACACATTTAAATTTTAGAAATACCCATTTATCATCCATATCCATTAAATTTTTGAATGCAATAAAAGAATAATATTTACCGTAAAAGTTAGGATTGACTAAAAGTTGAAAACCCTCTAATATTTCCTCTTTTTCCAAGTTTTTTATTCTATAAAGAACGGTAGGAGGAGTTAGATTTAACAGAGATGCTAAGCTACGAATAGATATTCTACCGTCACGAAATAGGTAAAGTAATATTTTCTTGTCTAGCTCGTCCATCTAATTTAAGTAAATGAAAGGGGTTAATAATTAGTTATGTTGTAAAAACTAAAATGAAAGTAAATGGCAGAGTTAATTAAGTTTATAGGAGTTTTAACAATCCTGATAATTGCAGCAGAGCTTCTTGCTAGGGGTACAGAAAATATGGAAAGAAAGTTCGGGCAAGGAATCGCTGGGGGAGTAATTTTAGGTTTTTTAACAGCATTACCAGAAACAGTAATTACTGTATACGCTTTACTTAATAGAGAATATGAAGTTGCTATTGGCTCTGCAATTGGTGGTAATGTAATATTATTTACTTTAGGCATAGGTTTGGTTGGTTTAATTTATTCATTTTCCTGGAATAGATCCCTGACAATGAATTATGATTATAACGTTGAAAATAATTTCTTAATCCTTAATACTATTATTCTAGCTATAATAGTTTTTTACGGTAGATTTAACATTTTGACAGCAATAGTATTATCATCAATATACATCTTTTATATTTTTTATAGAATTAAAAAGGGTAAAGATGAAAAAGAAAACGATAAAATTACCAACTTATCTAAGAGCGTTATAGAACTAGTAATAGGAGCAATTCTGATATTAGCCTTTTCAGACCTGTTTGTTAAATGCATTGTTGCAATATCTAAAGAATTTAATTTACCCGTAGCCTGGACTTCGCTATTGATAACTCCAATAGCAGCAGAGCTTGAGGAAAAAATATCTGGCATTAGATTGGCAATGAGAAATTTGAATGGAGGATCTTTGGCAATAGTTAGTTTTGTAGGAAGTAAAATAGAGAACTCTACTTTATTGCTGGGACTGATTGGATTCTTCTCATCTTACAGCTTTTATAATTCTTTACCAGAACTCATATCTGCAGTTATAGCCAATGTAATAGGTATAGGTATACTTCTTGACGGTAAGGTGACTAAGTATGAGTCTGTAATTCTCATAGCCTTGTATTTTATTATCATTTATCTCGACCTCATATTATGAAGATTGCTAGGATTACTGTAATAGCCAAAATTATCCCTACAAATATCATATTAGGTAAGACCCTTGGTGTATACTGATTTTTAGATATATCTTTTTCATTCTCTAGATAAGAATATAAACCGTAGAGTATTACGATTCCACCCAGAATAATCATTACTTCACCATAAGTTACAGAGCTAGAGGATAAGGTTTTGGCACCTTTGAGAATAGATATGAATAAAGCAAATTTCGCTATTACAAAACCGAAGCCTATTAATGCTATTCCCGTTCTAACCCATGCCAGAAAAGTTCTCTCATTTGCTAAATGATCTGAAAGAGAGCCCATCAATGGTTTAATGACTACTTATTATATAAAGATTTTTAGCGAGAAAATCTGAAAGCTTTCAACCATGAATAAAAGTAAAAAGAAAAGATAATTTAGATTCTTAAATATAATAAAAAATACTACGAAAGTGTATAAAAACGTGTTAAATAGTAACGAGAAATCTTGAAAAATATTATGTAAGCTAAAACCTACATTTCATTACTCATAAAATTATTAAACTAATTGCGTAAATAGATTATAGATAAATATGCCTGAAGGACAAGATCCTTTAGAAACATTATTAAAACCTGAAAACCTTGAAAAATTAAACAAAATAGCAGACTCATTACCAACAATAGAAAAACTTACAGATAAACTTAATGAAATGGATAAAAAGGGTCAATTAGACTTTCTATTAAACTTAACAGACCAAACTCTTTCACTTCTTGACGCAGTACAGAAAGCTGACCTAATCAACACACTCATATCCTTCGGAATGGAACAACTACCAAAAATACAAGCAATATGGCCAATAATAGAAAAACTAACAAGCGATAAGACATTAAACTTGTTACAACAAATAGATCTAGACGCTACGTTAAGCGCTATCGAAGCTCTAACCCCAATGATACAAAAGCTTACAAGCGACAAGGCAATCTCATTGTTAAAGCAGATAGATATAGATGCTACATTAACGGCTATAGAAAAATTAACACCAATAATGAAAGCCTTGACCAGCGATAAGGCATTAAAAGTACTGGAAAGCATAAATTATGATGCTCTACTTGATTCTACAGAAAAGCTTACTCCTATACTTCAAAAATTAACAAGCGATAAGGCATTAAAAGTACTGGAAAATCTTGATGTTGATACGTTATTAGAAGCTACGGTAGAATTAACTCCTACATTAAATAGGATTGCAAAGACTATGGCAGAGATGCAAAAGAAAGGTCAAATAGACGAGCTTTTAAATATGATGGAGCAAGGAGTCGCTCTTCTTGACGCAGTACAGAAAGCTGACCTAATCAACACACTCATATCCTTCGGAATGGAACAACTACCAAAAATACAAGCAATATGGCCAATAATAGAAAAACTAACAAGCGATAGAGCTCTAGCATTATTGCAAAAGATTGACGTTGACGCAACTCTGTCTGCTATAGAGGCATTAACTCCAATGATGCAAAAACTAACTTCTCCTAAAGCAATTTCGTTAATACAGAAATTTGACGTAGACTCAACATTGGCAGCCATTGAAGCTCTAACTCCAATGATGCAAAAAATGACTAGTGAGAGAGCAATAAAATTGGTACAACAACTAGACGTAGAAGGCTTACTTACTGCAATGGAAGCCTCATTACCCATTTTAAAGAAATTAACTGACGAGAGAACTGTAAAGACGCTTACTCAAATAGACATTGATTCCATGGTTAATATGATGGGCAAATTAGCAGAATTACAAAAGAACGGAGTATTAGATAAGATGGTAAGATTAATTGACGTCTTCAGTGATCCTAAATTAGTAGATAACCTTGTCTTAATAATGGAGAAAATGAGTAAAGCACTTAATATATGGGTAAGTGAATTGCCAAACGTTAAGCCCGTAGGCACTATGGGATTATTAAGGATGACATCTGATAAGGATGCCTCCTATGCCTTAGGTATGATGAAGGCATTATTAGAAGCAACTGGAAAAGCGTTTAGAGAAAGTTAAAGTCTTTTTTTCTTGGTAGTAATTCTCATGGTGTCAATTATTAATTTTTATAGTGTCAATAAGTAATTTTTATATGCATACTTTGTATTACTTATGATGTTCCTTCAGGACGCATTAATAGTGACCCTCTTAGGATTAACTCATGGGCTAGATCCAGATCATATAGCTACTGCAAGAATTTTGAAAAATTCTGTTAAAATTCTAAAATTTTCCCTATTTCATTCTTTAGGATTTGTAATATTAGCTATACCTTTGACCATAATACTAATTATAACTTCCATTAATTCTGTTTATCTAAATATTATAGGCAATTTAATAGGAATAGGCGTAGCCTTAATTCTACTTGCTTCTGCGTTATTAGGGAAAGAATTTGAGATAGAACCAAAAGAAATGGGACTCCTTCAAGGTTCATTAGTAGTCACGCCTACTAAGATAATTACAGTAGTTCTTGCTATATCTCTGGATAATATAATTTATTCTACAGCCATAGTAGGGATATTCATACTTTCGTCTACATTATCAATATTTGCATTAAGTTCATTAAACATGATTCCTAGAAAATTCGACAAACCAATAAATGTGGCAATATCCCTATTAACCATAATCTTTTTAGGATTTTCCACATTTGAGGTTCTATGAGATTTACACAAGGTTTAGTGAATGGAAAAAAGACAACAGTTTTTGTAATAAATGACGAATTTTATGTTCCAGATTTTGAGGGAATCGAGTGCGTGCTTGAAGACTCAAAAAATGTAGTAAAAGCTTTTGATCTATTTAAAAATGTTAAAAGTTACAGAAAAGTTGAGTTATCTAAGTTTTTGCCTGCAATATTTCCCAACAAGGTATTTTTGCCTGCAGTTAATTTTAGATCTCATTCCAAGGAGTCTTCAATTGAGCCACCTAAACAGCCTTACTTCTTTATGAAAGGAAATAATTCTATAATAGCTCACGGAGATTCAATAATTATACCTAGAGGAGTTAGAAAGGTTGATTATGAGGGAGAAATTGGGATTATAATAGGTAAAAGAGGTAAATACATAAAAAAGGAAGAAGCAATGGATTACGTATTTGGATTCACAATTATTAATGATGTAAGCTTTAGGGATTATCAATTTCCAGAAATTCACCCTTATGGGTTAAATTGGGTTATGGGAAAATCTTTAGATACTGGCTTACCTATAGGTCCTTGGGTTGTAAGTAAGGACGAAATAACTTTTCCATTAGAAATAATAACAAGGGTTAACGGGAAGATTGTACAAAAAGGGTCTACGGAAGATATGATATTTTCTATAGAGGAACTAATTTCTTATTTAAGCAATGGAATTACCTTAGAGCCAGGAGATATAATAACTACTGGTACTCCAGCAGGAGTTGCAGAATTTGGAAATAAAGAATATTTAAAGCCAGGAGATGTTGTGGAGGTAGAAGTACCGGGAATAGGAATATTACGAAATGAAATTAAAAACGAATTTTAACCCTTGTGTATAAGTAAAAGTATGGAAAGTGAAGAAAATTTAATAAAATTTATTCTTGAAAATTATAAAAATATTGCTACTATAGGTTTTTCTAAAGATCCTTCAAAGCCCTCTCATTATGTGCCTAAATTTTTAATGGAGCATGGCTATAACGTAATACCAGTGAATCCTACTGCAAAAGAGATTCTAGGAAAGAAGAGTTACTCTTCAATCTTGGAAATACCAGATAGAATTGACGTAGTAGAAGTATTTAGACCATCATCAGAAGTTCCAAAAATAGTCGAGGAAGTGATAAAGAGAAAAAGAGAAAAAGGAGATGTAAAAGTATTATGGCTTCAAGAAGGAATAAGAAACGATGATGCCGCTAAATTAGCAGAAAAAGAAGGAATTATTGTAATACAAGATAGGTGCATGTACAAAGAGTATAATAAGCTTATGCAAAATAAGTGAAAGAAAAATAGATAAAGTTTTTAATATGTTTATCCAAAAAATTAATTATGGAAGAAGACTTGAAGAATAAAAAGGAGAGTATAAAGTGTTGCTATAGGTTATCTGAAACTGATGTAGAATGTTTATTTAAGCTTATTGAATTAAATAAGCCAATAACATCAATAGAATTAGCTCAAATAATGGGCTTTAGTAAAACAACGGCAGAAACTAGTTTAAAGAGGTTAATGGACGTAGGTTTAGTAAATAGAATAAAAATAGAAGAGAAAAAGATAGGTAGACCAAAATTTGTTTACTCTGTCATAAATAATATTTGGGGAAAAATAAGTGAAGATCTAAAACAGTGCGCAAAGAAAATATTATCAGCGGCTTCATGATTTACTATTTCTTATTTTCATAATTTTTTTCATTACATCTCTATAAACTAAATAAGAATAAATTGTGTAATACATAGAAATTATATTTAATCCAAGAGAAAAACCTAAAAATAAACCGTCAAGAGAAAAACCGGGTATAAAATATAAAGCAAAGGAAATTATGGAAGCTAAAATTAAGTAAAATATTTCCTTTATATTACTGGAAATTCCGCTTATGTACGCATCAATCTTTTCCATAGACGAAATATAAGTATTGATTAATTTTATTTTGGATCTTACACCTTTAACTTCCTTCTCTAGAAATTTCTGTAAGGCTTCCGATTTTATATTAAAATTAGCTCCAATCATTCCATCATCTAACAAATCCGTAGAAGAGAGTAAATCTAATACCTCACTAAAAATTCTTAATAAATATAATGATCTAGCATCCTTCCATAAATAAGGAAGATTTTTCAACTTTCTTGATACAAAATAGAAAAGCAAAGAAGTCTCTAAAAGTAAACTAACATATAGTAAATTTACTATTAATGTATAAGATTCTAACATCAATATAATTCTTCTGAAACAGAGTTAATAAGCTCAGACAGTTCTAAATGTAGCTTTCTAATTTTCCTTAATTTCTCTAGCAATTCTACACCTTTTTCAGTCATCTTGTAATGGCCATCCTCGTATTTTATAAGACCTTTACTTGTTAATATGCTAATGTATTTCTCTAGGAGTGTATTACTCAAATTAGCGTACTTCATTATAGACGACTTACTACCATAGCCATCATTAATTACTTCCATTACATCCATTATAATTTCAAGTTGGTCTCTCTTACTCTTCATTTATTATAAGGTAACACTTATTCTTTATAAACGTTTCTTTTTAAATTCTCTTTAGAGCTTCACTTAGAACCTCAGCTTCCTTTTCTCCTAAATACTTTGATGTTAAATTCAAAAATTGTTTCAAATCTTCTTCTGTCATCTGTTGGGTTATCAAAGGAGACAACTTAGCTAAGACCTCATTATTTATTACTTCTACTATTTCAATATATTCTGGAATTGTAAACTCTGGAAACTCTTTATACAATGTTAAAAGCCCTGAGGAGATTAGCTCTAATCCCTCCTTACCTATTTTTTTAATTTCTTCGAGCTGAGAATTCTTGTCCTGTAGTTTTGAAATTTCCTCCGATTTTTTCTTAACTTCCTCAAGAAATTTCAATAATTTGTATCTCTGGAAATCCAAAGCAACTAAACTACTTCTTACTTTCCTGCTCGCTATTAGTCTAACTTCCTTATCATCCCTCAATATATTAATGTAGCCTGAAAAGTAGAGATCCTCGATTATACTTTGTAGCGTATTCCTTGTCATGAAAATTAGGAAAGTCGATAATAACTCGTCGTAAGTTAAACCCGATGTTCCCTTTTGCGCTATTGCGATTAATACTAATCTTTTTTTCTTATCTAGAAAATCCATCACATATTTCTACTACAGCAGAATAATAAATCCGATGATATCTGCTCCAGGAAAAGTACTTTGGATAGGAAGTTATGCAGTAGTATTTGGAGGATTATCTCACGTAATTGCAATAAATAAGAGAGTAAAGTGTGAGGCAACCCCTTCTGATAAACTAATATTTGAAACTACTTATGGAACATTTTATGAGAAGGGAAATGAGCTTATAGAAAGTGTAGTGAATGTAATAAAGAATCACCTTGGAGATATTCCGAGGCTTAAAATAAGACTATTTAATGATGAAGATTTTCAGATAAACGGTAAAAAAACAGGTTTAGGAAGTTCATCCGCTGCTACAGTAGCTCTTACAGCATGCTTATATAAACAAATTAAAGGAAGAATAGACACTGATGAAATTCATTTATTGGCTCAGGAGGCAAATTTCATTAGACAAAAGGGAATAGGAAGCGGATTCGATATAGCTGCCGCAGTATATGGAAGTATAATTTATAAGAGGTTTACTGACCTTAATAAGCGTGATTGGAAAATAGAAAGATTAAGACTAGGAAATAAATATGACATGATTTTAGGATTCACTGGAAGAAGCTCAGAGACCGTAAATTTAGTTAAAATGTTTATTGAAAAGAAAGATGACGAAAAGTTTATCGAATTTTTACGAGAAATTAACATTGAGAACGATACAGCAATAAAACTACTTAAGCTAGGCAAAGTAGATGAAGCCTCTCAGCATGCTAAATTAGCTAGAGATTTACTAAATGTTCTAGCAGAAGATGTTATTGGCGTTAAATTGCAGAGCGAAGAGGATAAGGAACTAATAAAAATTGCTGAAGATAACGGTGCTTACATATCTTTATTGCCAGGGGCAGGTGGAGGGGATGTAATATTTGCACTTGGGGAAAATTTAGACGAAGTGAGGAAAAAATGGAAAGAAAAAGGATTAAAATTAATTGAAATCAAAGAAGATGATGGTCTAAATGAAACTTGAAGGAGAAGCTATAGCACCTTCAAATATTGCAATAGTTAAATACTGGGGAAAAAGGAATGCTGAACTCAATCTTCCCTTGAACTCTTCAATTTCGATAAGCCTCGATAATCTGTACGCAAGAACAAAGGTTATATTTAGCGAGGAATTCTCAAAAGATGAAGTAATAATAAACGGAAAGAAACTGAGCGAAAAGGAGACTTTAAATTACGCAGGAAGAGTTCTTAATATTTTCAGAAAAATTTATGGCAAGAGCTTGTTCGCTAAAGTAATCTCAACAACAAATTTTCCTCCATCTTCTGGTTTAGCATCATCAGCTGCAGGTATTGCAGCATTAGTTTACGCTAGTAATGAAGCCTTAGGTTTAGGCTTAACTCAAAAGGAACTTTCTAAAATAGCGAGAATAGGTTCCGGAAGTGCATGTAGAAGCACGGAAGGAGGATTTGTTGTGTGGGAAAAAGGAGAAAGAGAAGACGGCGAAGATTCTTTTTGTTATCAAATTTTCCCTCCTAACTACTGGGAAGACCTTGTTGATATTATAGCAATAGTTAGTGATGAAAAGAAAGAAGTATCATCTAGGGAGGGCATGGAAGTTTCTACTAGATCCTCTTATTTAATGAAATGTAGGTTAGATTTTATAAAAGAAACATTTAATGACGTTATAGAAAGCATAAGGAAAAAAGATGAAGAGAAATTTTTCGAGTTAACAATGAGGCATAGTAATAGCATGCATGCAGTGATTTTAGATTCTTGGCCTTCCTTTTTCTATCTTAACGATATGTCGTTTAAGATAATGAGATGGGTGCAAGATTTTGGACACGCAGGTTACACTTTTGATGCCGGGCCTAATCCCCATATTTTTACTACAAAGAAACACATGAAAGAAGTAATAAACTTCCTTCAAGATCTTAATTTAAAATATATAATAACTTCACCAGGTCAAGGACCCAAGGTTTTGCATTCTTGAATCACGTTTTCATATTTTTCAGCAACTTTTTCTGCCTTACTGCTATAAGCGATTACCGCTTTCTTTATCTCGCTTAACGACCTAATTATTGGCGAAACAGATGTTAATTTTTCAACTCTCTCCCCATCAAAGATGTAAACAGCTTCTTCTTTCTCTTCATATGGCACATCGTTAAACTCGTGGTATAGAAAAAGCCCTTGACTCTCCTTCATATCTTCATAAATCTCGTCTTTAATTTCGTTAAATTTCTCTAGACATTTACCAGTTATGTCGTATTTTATCCTTTTATATCCTTGTCTAAACATTATTGCGTTCTTAAATTCTTCCTTTACTTTATCTAAATTAGAGTAAATTTCTATATCCAAAAGTTGTAAGAAGTCTTTAGGCTCCGTAGGAAGGCTAATAATATTCTTTTCAAGCATTTCTACCATTGCGTGAGATAATATAGCGTTATATACTCCAGTAACACTATGGAAATATACGTTCTCAAACATGTACATTCTAGAAAGTAAAAATTGCTCAACTATTGGAGTGGCTTTACTATAAATTGCAAGTTTTCCATCTATAAAAACTAGAAATCTCTTTAGTCTTTCTATATCAAACCTACCGTAACTTACTCCAGCATAATATGAATCTCTTAATAAATAATCACTCCTATCAGCATCAACATAATTTGAAATTAGCGATAAAGCTAATTTTTCCTCATAATTTCTAGGACTCTCCTTTAAAACGTCTATAATAAATTTTACAGGATCTGGATAGAACTCGGTAAATTCCTTATCAATTATACTTCCTAGTACATTCTCTATTAAGTACGTGCCATAATTTACGTGAGTTTTCTTACCTTCTTCCTTGACTTTTAATCCGTAAACTTGATTAGCTAATAGCAAAAAATTCTCAAAAGTGTGAGAAAAAGCTACATGACCTATGTCATGGAGTAATCCTGTTAAAGCTATCATCTGTATAAGTCCTTCTTCATCTTTTAATCCGCTGTTAGAAATTACGTATCTGGCAAATTCCCTAGCTAAATGCATTACGCCCAGACTGTGTTCAAATCTTGAATGTAACATACTAGGATAAACCATGTAAGCCATTGCAGTTTGTTTAATATATCTTAGTCTTTGAAAATATGGGTCGGAAATAATTTTATTCATCTTATCGGAAATTTCTATATAGCCGTGTATTGGATCCCTTATTAGCTTCATTTTTATAACTTACTCAAAGTATCTAAAATTGCTTTTGCACCTCTCATGACACTATTTTCTAGATCTTCCCTGCTTATCCACACGCCTCCTTTTGCTAAATTATCGCTAACTACTAGAACTGCTCCAGTTCTTACTCCTTTCATTCTTCCTACTGCAAAAATTGTTGCGCACTCCATTTCTACTGCAATATTACCTCTTGATGACCATCTTTTTACGAATTCCTCATCCTCTGCATAAAAAGCGTCACTACTAAATACGTTCCCTATGTGGAATTTCAAACCTTCTTTCTGAAAATTCTGGACTAGGCTATTAAGAATGTAAAAATCTGGAGTAGCGGCAATACAGCTATCCTCTCTTAAATACTGATAAATCACACCACCGTGATTGTATGATGCCCCTGCAACTATGATGTACTCACCTAAATTAATCTCTGGAATCAGCGCTCCAGTAGTTCCATACCTAATAAATGTTCTTCCGCCTAACATTATCAACTCTTCAAGAACTATAGCTGCAGACGGCCCTCCTATTCCGTGAGTAGCTATGCTTATATCTACTCCGTTATACTTTCCAGTATATACTAAAAAACTTCTATTTTCGTTAACTAATCTAGGATTTTGTAGAAGCGAAGAAAGTAATTTCGCTCTTCCTGGATCTCCAACTATTAAAACTCTTTCTGCGACATCCCCTTTATTTGCTAAGATATGAACTGGCATAATGAAAGAAAGTAGGAATAGTATATTTAATTATCGGTTAAGACAATATAATTAGTAATGATCAAATTTGCCAAAAGGGACAATAAAGGATTCTTTAATGATGTAGAGAGTGCTATAGATATTGGTAGAATACACATTTCCCCATTTATTGCCGACGAGCTTTACATATACATAGAAGATAAAGATCTTCTAATGAATATTAGCTATTTTGATCTCATAGAAATTCTAAATTCTACAAGAATGTATAAGGTGGATATGATTAAAAGAAATACTAGATATGATAAAATTGGAATAATAATTAACCAGGATTATTTAGGCGGAATTAATGTATGTACAATAATAGATTGGGGAACACAAAAAATAGTAAGCAGTGTAAATAATGAAAAAATTAGATTAGATCATGGCCCAGATTGTGAATATAATGATTGTGTGTATATTGCTTTATTTAACTTTTTTAATGAGCTATACTATTTAAAAATAAGAATAACAGAAACAGATATACAACCATCACTTTTTAAGGTTGATCTGTTAAACTTTGTTAACGAAATAGTTTTTTATGAACTACGTCAAAAATTTAAACTGATTTAAAGAAATTTAAATTTAATGAAAGATTTAAAAAGATGATATGCAAAAGTTTTAAAAAGAGTAAGAAAAGATTCTATCTTATGAAAGAGAGAGAAGTTGAAGCAAAAAGATTAGTTGGCAAAAAACTAGTTAGGGGCAAGGTCTACGAATATGAATACTATACACTACCACTGAACCTATACATACCAAAGTCCATGGTAGAGAAATTCGGTACAAAATATATGCTGGAAGTAGACGAAGATAACGGAACTATAACAATAAAACCCAGAGGACAATAAAAATTAAGAAAAAATCAAATCTTTTATTTCAAACGGAGTTTTAGCAACTTTAATACCTGCTTCCTTAAAGGCGTTTACCTTGCTCTCATAAGTACCTAGTCCCATGTATACTACAGCACCTGCATGTCCCATCCTTTTTTCCTTAGGAGCTGTTAAACCGGCAATATAAGCTACTATATTTTTAGAAATCTTTCCTTCTTTCTTCATTTTAGCAACTTCTTCTTCCATTGTACCTCCTATTTCACCTATTATTACAATCTCCTCAGTATCTTTATCCTCATCAAACATCTTCACTATATCCTGCATCTTAGTCCCTATTATAGGATCTCCTCCTATTCCGATCACAGTGGATTGGCCAAAATCCTTCAAGATTTCAGCTACTTCATAAGTAAGCGTACCGGAACGAGAAACTATTCCAATCTTACCTTTCCTAAAAGCGCGTGAAGGCATTATACCCAGTAATGACTCACCAGGAACTATTATTCCAGGACAATTCGGACCTATTATTCTAACTCCCTTCTTCTCGGCATAATGCACGACTTTTGCCATATCCAAAACTGGAATGTGCTCAGTAATTACTACTATTAACGGAATACCGCCATCTATTGCTTCATAAATAGCGTCCACAGCGAATTTGGCAGGAACAAAAATTATACTAGCGTCTATTTCATGCTCTTGCATGGCTTCTTTTACTGTATCGTAAACAGGGACTCCGTAAACTTGAGAGCCTCCTTTACCTGGAGTAACGCCAGCAACTATCTTCGTACCATATTCAAGCATTAATTTCGTATGAAATGATCCTTCTTTTCCAGTAATTCCTTGAACAAGAACTTTAGTGTTCTTATTTATCAGCGTAGTGCATCCCTCACCGCGTCTATTGGATTTTCATAAAAATTAATTCCATGTTCCTTAAGGATTTTCCAACCTTCTTCCTCATTAGTTCCGACTAATCTAACGAATATTGGCTTCTTTATCACATTATACGCATCAACAATTCCCAATGCGACCTCGTCACACCTAGTTATACCGCCATATATATTTACAAGGATTTTCTTTACCTTAGGATTTGACCCAACTTTTATAACACAATATCTAACTCTTTCCCTATCCGCTCCTCCTCCTACGTCCATGAAATCTGCAGGGTTTCCTCCCATTAGTTTTACCATATCCATTGTGGCCATAGTTAAACCTGCTCCATTGCCGATTATTCCTATATCTCCATCAAGTTCTACATAACTATCTGGAGAATACTCCCTGTCAATTTCCTTTAGAAAATCCTGGTGCTTGTAAAGTGCATTATCCTCTAAGATCACTTTGGAATCAAGAGCTATTACGCCGTTATTAGTTACAGCCAACGGATTAATTTCTACCAGCTCAGCGTCGTACTCTGTAAAAATCTTGTATAAGCCTTGAATTACTTGAAATAAACCTTTTACGCCTAAATATTTTTCTATCTCTATTATATCATATCCTCTAGGTCCCCTTTCTATAGGAATTATAAACTTCTTTACTTCACCAGAGCTTTCAATATCAATTCCACCGTGAGGTGAGGCTATTAGCATAGGTTCTGCAGTATCTCTATCAAGAATCATGGAAAGATAAACTTCTCTATCATGGGGAATATATTCCTCAACTAGAAATTTATTTATGCCTAGTTTTCTCATCTCTTGTATTGTAGAGTTAACATCATCAGTTACCTTAACAAGTCCTCTTTTTCCTCTTCCACCTTCTAGAATTTGAGCTTTAACAACAGCTTTTCCTTTCCAATCTATATTACCTTCAGTTACTATTCCGTGAGGTATTTTTATTCCTACTTTAGAAAATAGAAGCTTTCCTTCATATTCATAAAGTTTCATTATATTTGTTTCTGCATAAAGGTTTAAGAATGCATTTATCGCATTTAGGCTTATTTAGATAACAAAAAGCCTTACCTATAGAGACTATTCCGGCATGGAAGAGTTTATATAGAAAAAGATCCTTCTTTAAGTTGTCTTCAACATAATCCTTTGCCTCTTTTTTACTCATTTTCTTATTTAAAACTCTTGAAAGAACTCTCCTTAAGTATTCAGACTGAGGAAAAACAAGTTGATTATTTGCAAAAAGTAATAAAGAATCTGCAGTCTCTTCTCCTATACCTTCAATTTCTAGTATTTTATCTCTATTTTCTACTGTTAAAAAATTTTTTAGCCCACCATTTTTACTTACAATTTCACTAAAATTCTTAAGTCTTCTAGCTTTAGTTTTATAGAAATTAACGCTGCGAATCTGATCTTCCAAAACAGGCAAAGGAAGTTCTGCTATTTTATCAATGTAATTTAACCCTTTTCTTCTTAAGTTCTCAATAACCTTGGCTACTGTTTCCCATTTAGTCATTTGAACTAAAAATGCTGAAATGGCTATTTCATCAGCGGATTTTAATCCACCCCACCATTCAAAAGAATAAGGATCAGAAACTATCCAACCCATTTTCTTTAAAAATTCCCTATTTTCGTCTATTATTTTTAATATTTCATATATCATTCAACACCACGCTTACAAGCCTCTCCGTGCCAGGAGTATACACCTTTGGTTGCTTAGGATTCTCAATATATTTTAAAATTTCATCTTTAGTAGACCAATTGGAAGGGTCATTAAGAAATACTGTCCCCAAAATTTCTGCATATAACTTACTGTCCTCAAATGTAGCTGCGTATTTCCAGTCCTTATTGTATACTATAATTGTAGGTTTTTTATACATTACAACAGCCTCCATAGCAGTTTTGCCTTGATGAGTTATTACCAATTTAGCTTTAGCTATATACCTTTCAATATCTGGATCAAAGGAAAAAACTTTCCAACCTTTTTTCTCATATTTTTTATTTACTTTTCCTGTTTGTAGAACTACATTATCTATATCTAAGGAATATAAAATATCAAAAAGTCTCTCAAAGCCTTCGCTCCCAGTAGTAACTAATATATAACCTTCGTCTGAAGGAGTATATTTAGGCCTCTCGACTATAGGTCCAACGACTATTCCATTTTTGTAAAGTTTCTCTTGTTCCTTCCAATGTAGAAATACATGCTTTGAGTACTTTGATATTATATTTACGGCCTTTCCTTTAGTCACTATCCTATCTTGACTTTCAATAACGTAAATATTTGAGGATTTAACAAATTGGAAGAAAGAGGGAAAAATTGAATGATTAGAGCCGGTAGCTATAACCTTCTTATATTTCCTTATTTTGGCGCTATGAATCATTGATAATAAAAAAGAGGACAACGAAAGGTTTCCCGAGGGGGATCTAAATTTTTCTACTTCATAGATTTTATCTGCAAATTGAGAAATCATCTTTTTGCTCATTTCGTCTCCTTTAGGTATAATAAAGTCAGCTTTGTAAGGCAGATACTCTGCTATCGCTCTTGCGAAACCGGTATGCCCTCCACCGCTAGCAATTATTAATATATCACTCATTTGATAAAAGCATTATAATCCCTTTAATAATAAAGCCTACTATGGAAGAGTACAAAGGAGTTTGGCTAAAAGGAGGAATAATATTAGCGTTCAATCTTTTAGCTGACGGTAAGAAAGCAGTTGCTGTAGGTTTAGGAGAAAGAGACTTTTACGTAGATGTAGAAATGGATAGCTCAATGAGCTTAGCTGAAGCAAAAAAATACGCAAAAGAAGGAAATTACGAAATAAAAATTGAGGGAAAGAAAGCAAAGGCAGGAAATTATGAAGTTTCTTTAGAAAGTGACGTTACTCCTTCTGGAAATCCCAAGTATTTTGAAATTTTAAACATTTCGGTTCATCACCCGACTCCAGACAAACAATACGTTAGAATAAGGGGAGTAGCTTTCGAAACTGAAGAGCAACTTAAAGATTACATGAATTGGCTAGAGAAGGCATCTGAGACCGATCATAGAATCTTAGGAGAAAAAATGGATTTATTTAGCTTCCCTGAAGAAGCGGGACCTGGTCTAGTCCTATATCATCCTAAAGGTCAGATAATTAGGAATGAGTTAATTGATTATATGAAGGAAATAAACGCCTCAATGGGATATCAGGAAGTATATACTACGCACGTTTATAGAACGATTTTATGGAAAATAAGTGGGCATTATGAAATGTATAAGGATAAAATGCTAATCTTTACTCACGATGATGAAGAGCTAGGAATAAAACCAATGAATTGTCCTGCTCACATATTAATTTATAAATCAAGAACCAGAAGCTATAAAGACCTTCCAATTAGGTTTTCAGAATTTGGAAACGTCTATAGGTGGGAACAAAAAGGTGAATTATACGGTTTATTAAGAGTTAGAGGATTCACCCAAGACGATGGTCACGTCTTTCTAAGAGAAGATCAGCTAGAAAATGAGGTTAAGATGCTAATTAGTAAAACTTTGGAAGTATTAGCTAAATTTGGATTTAAAGGAGATGATGTAAGAATCAATTTGTCCACAAGGCCGGATGAGAGCATAGGTACTGACGAACAATGGGAAAAGGCAACTAATGCTTTAGTTAATGCGTTGCGTTCTCTAAATTTGAAATATCAAGTGAAAGAGAAGGAAGGAGCGTTTTATGGACCTAAAATAGACTTTGATATAAGAGATAGTTTAGGAAGATGGTGGCAATTATCTACTATTCAAGTAGACTTCAACTTACCTGAAAGATTTAAACTAGAGTACGTAGATAAGGATGGAAGTAAGAAAAGGCCAGTAATGGTTCATAGAGCAATATACGGTTCAATAGATAGGTTCTTGGCAATACTTCTAGAACACTTTAAAGGAAAATTACCCACGTGGCTATCACCAATTCAAGTTAGAATATTGCCAATTAATCCAGAAGTCAGAGAATATGCAGAAAAAGTCTTATCTAAACTAGTCTCTGTAAAAATTAGGGCAGAAATAGACTCAGAAGAGGAAACTCTCTCAAAGAGAATTAAAAAAGCTTACGATGATGGAGTTCCTTACATTTTAATAATAGGTAAAAAAGAAGCAGAAAGTAATTCAGTAACAATTAGAGCTAGAGGTAATATAGAAGTAAAAGGAGTGCCTTTAGATAAATGCGTGGATGCAATATCAAAAGAAATACAAAATAGAGATTTAACAAATACTGCCATAGAGAAGGTAAAGCAATGATTGTTTATGGCTTATATAAAAGCCCTTTAGGAGATATTACTGTAGCTAAAAGTGAAAAAGGATTTGTTATGCTAGATTTTTGTAATTGTGTAGAGAAGAATTCTCTAGATAATGACGCTTTCTCAGATTTTTTTGAAAAACTAGATAAATATTTTGAAGGAAAGGAAGTAGACTTAAGAGAACCATTAGATATTAATGTTAATCCGTTTAGGTTAAGTGTATTTAAGGAAGTTATGAAGATACCTTGGGGCAAAACTAAAACCTATAGAGAAATTGCTAAAATCTTAGGTACATCTCCTAGAGCTGTGGGAATTGCGTTATCTAAAAATCCAGTTCTCTTAATTATACCCTGTCACAGGGTAATTTCTGAGAAAGGACTAGGAGGTTATTCAAGAGGAATCGAACTAAAGAAAAAGCTTTTAGAGCTTGAAGGAATAAAAATATGATTTATCGATTTTTTCATTAACAATAGTTTAAATGATATAGCGAAAAAACTTAAATAATTCCCTTATGATGTAGTATTGTGAAAGCTGTTATTTTAGCTGGCGGTTACGGTAAAAGATTAAGACCATTAACTGATGATAAACCTAAGCCTTTAATAGAAATAGCGGGAAAACCAATTTTAGAATGGCAAATTTTATGGCTCAAAAGTTTTGGAATAACTTCCTTCATTATCCTTGCAGGATATAAAAAAGAAGTCTTAGTTGAATGGGTTACTAAAAATAAAGCCAGGTTAGGGATTGAATGCCTATTTAGCATGGAAGAAGAGCCTTTAGGTACTGGAGGTGCAATATATCAAGTTAAATCTTTCCTAAATGAGGACTTTATTGCAGTAAATGGAGATATTCTTACAAACCTGGATATAAGGGAATTAAAGCAAGTAGATGAAACTGCTATAGCATCAATTTCTCTCGTACCCTTAAGAAGTCCTTATGGTGTAGTGCAAACAGAAGGTGATAAAATTATAAAATTCGTGGAAAAACCCGTATTGAAAGATTACTGGATTAACGCAGGAGTATATTTCTTAAAATCTAGCATATTCGAATATTTACCTGAAAAAGGTGACATAGAAAGAATGACTTTCCCTACATTAGCAGAAAAAGGCTTGCTTAGAGGTAAAAAATTCGAGAATGTGTATTGGAGATCAATAGACTCCGTAAAAGATGTTGAAGAGGCTTCTAATGAAATTCCTCAAGTATTCAACTTTGAATAATTTCTACATCGCCGTCATCACTATAATAATCTCTTATAACCTTATCTATTCCCTTATTTTTTATTTCCTTTAGTAAGATCTTGAATTTCTCATCCAGTATTTCAGCACAATCTTCTGGCATCTTTTCTTCCAATATACTTATTATAAGTCGTATCTTTTCTATCTCGTTCATATAAAGATAGAGAGTTAATAACCACGAGTGAGTGTAAGATAAAAGTAAAATTTATCAACTATAAAATAGAGTAAAAAAGTGCCGCGGTAGCTCAGCGTGGCTAGAGCGCTGCCCTGGTAAATTTAATCCGGGCAGGCAGAGGTCCCGGGTTCAAATCCCGGCCGCGGCTTTATCACTTTAATCAGAAATCTTTTATTTCCAAATACTACCTTTGCCCTATGTGCAGTGTTTCTGGAGCTTTAATACTTAACTCTAAAAATTATGACAAAATAGAAAGAAAATTTGCAGAAATCTTAAAAAATGCTGAAGATAGAGGAAGAGACAGTTTCGGCATAATTGTAGTCCAATCCGATGGAACTACTAAGTCAGTAAAATCCTTAGGAAGACCTTCAGAACGAGAAGAGAAACTTTACGGTATTCTAGACGAAAAAAGCAGAGTAATAATAGCTAATAATAGAGCAGAACCGACCACAGAGTTCGTTAATAAAAAAACAGAAAAAGATATACAACCATTTGAAGGAGAAAGATTCATAGTTACTCATAATGGTATTATTGCTAACGATAAAGAGCTTGAAAAGAAATTTGGCGTAAAGAGAGAGAGTAACATAGATACTGCAGTTATACCTCCTATTTTAGATAAGTTTTGGAAGGGTGATTTGCCTACATTGAAAGATTTACTTTCAGAAATTAGAGGAAGTTTCGCTTTTATTATAGCTGATAAGAAAAACCCAAATAAAATCTATATTGCACAGAATTTTAAGCCGGTTTATATGATGTATGATTACGAATTAGGAGCAATATTCTTTACATCCCTAGATGATTACTTTTCTCAAAACCCATTAGATAAGGTGAATATAACAAAACTTGAGCCATATTCTATCGTGTCAGTAGATTCTAATTTAAAAATTGAAAAGATTGACCTTATAAAGCCAAAAGATAAGAAGAAAGTACTTGTAATCGCTAGCGGAGGATTAGATTCTACAGTAGCAGCGACTTACTTACTTAGGCAGGGACATGAAATAACGCTTTTGCATTTCAATTATAGGCATAAAGCAGAAGAAAAGGAAAGAGAAGCTGTAAGAAAAATTTCTGAATATCTACAAGTTCCATATATAGAAATAGATACTGATTTGTTCAAAATAATAGGACACACAACATTATTAAAAGGTGGTGGAGAAATAGTCAAAGAGAGGCAAGGAGAAGAAGGAGCAGAATTTGCTCACGAATGGGTACCTGCCAGAAATCTCATATTCTTTTCAGTTGCCTTAGCTATAGCAGAGGCTTATGGTTTTGATGCAATAGCTTCTGGAATTAATCTAGAGGAAGCTGGAGCTTACCCAGATAATGAAATGGAATTTGTAAGACTGTTTTCTAAACTATCGCCCTACGCAACTGGACCTAATAAAAAGATAGAGGTTATGATGCCAGTAGGTAATCTAGTTAAACATGAAATAGTGAAACTTGGAGTAGAAATAGGCGCACCTTTACACTTAACTTGGAGCTGTTATGAAGGAGGAGAAAAACATTGCGGAAAATGCGGACCTTGCTACATGAGAAAAATGGCCTTTAAGATTAATGGATTGAAGGACCCAGTAGAATACGAAAATTAAATAAAAGTATGAGGTTTAGACTCGGCATGAGGATTTCTTATCATGTTTAATATTAACTCATTTCCTTTACTTAATTTCTCTAATAATGAGAGAGAAAGAACTCTGATTAGCTCTTTCCTACATCTTATATTATCTTCAAGAACAGAAATTATCTGATCTCTAAATTTCGAATCAATCTCACTAATCCACGATTCTTCCTTTAGCTCTCTAAGCTCTTTCTCTATTTCTGACGAAATTTTTATTATATCTTCATTTGCATCATTATTCTTTGCTAGTTCTACGAGATATTCTCCAGCTTCAAGAATTTTTCCATCGTTCAGATAGTTCACAGCTTTAAGCAGATCTTCAAACATAGTTATGTATAGTGCTATAAGGTTAAAAAATAAAGCTTTGAGTTAAGAAAAGAGGAAAATTATTTGACAACAATTACTGGAATCTTAGATTCTTGAACAACTCTTGAAGACACGCTACCTAAAAGTATTCTCTTGAACCTTGATAAGCCTCTGCTACCCATTATTATAAGCTTTATATCATTCTTATTTGCATATTCTAGAATAGCCGTTGCTGGATCTCCGCTTAAAACCTCACCTACTGCTTTTACTCCATTTTGAGTGGCCTTCTTAACAGCCTCATCTATATCTTTCTTGGCTTTCTTTTCCATCTCTTCAATCGCAGAAAGAGGTGGAAGGATACCTACAGTTTCAAATATCGTTTCATCTACAGCTTCAACTACGTAGACTTCTGAGCTATATCTTTTTGCTAAATCTATTGCAACATCTAAAGCCTTTTTACTATGCTCAGATCCATCGTATGCAACTAATATTTTCTCAAACATCACTTTTCTCTCTTAAGAGACAAATATAAATTATTTTCTATTTCCCAAAAATATACGATCTAACGTACCTCTTTAATTCAGACAGTTTATTTTTAGATAGCACACAAGAAGAAATTTCATCGATTTTTATCTTTTCTACATTACTAAGCAAAGATTTTTTAGCCTCAGCTTCAACTCTTCCCTTTTCTGTTAATTTGAAATATTTATAACCTTCAGCATAACCAGATCTAATCAAATAAAGTAAATGAGCCTCCATCCTAGGACTGTAAATAAAAATTCTCTTGTCCCACCTAAAATAAAAAAGGCAATCTTGCGTAATATATCTAGAAGACAGGTAATCGCAAACTAAGAACGACATAACAAAAAACTGAATTTTACTCAATTCTTTATACGACAAGGAGGTTAAAATTATGTCATCTACTGAGAAAGAATAATTTACTTCCTTCTCTTTTACTAGCGTATCATATTCTGCATTACACTTTTTCAAAATTAGATAAGTTGAAAGTAACGATCCGTATTTTTCAGCTTCTTCAACTGCCTCGCCTAAAAGTTGCTTCAATCGTGACATTAATAGAATGTACAAAATCTAGTTTAAATTAATATTCTGAAGCAGCTTCTTCTAAGACCGCTTTTATACTATCGAATTCATTATCGATTAGGCATTTTTTCACAGTTTCATAGCCTAAACTCCCAAGTTTATCTTCTTCTTTCAATGCCTTAGATATTCCTTCTGCCATCTCTTCATAAGTTCTAAATGTATAACCATTACCTCCATCTATTACTAATTCACTTACGCCTGCACCTTTGCTTACCACAACTGGCTTCTTAAAAAGCCAGCCTTCACATACAGTTAACCCAAATCCTTCAATTCTTGAAGGCAATGCAACGGCATTAGCCCTTTTATATAATGCCATTAGTTCTTCATCACTCACGTAACCGGTAAAGATTACTTTATTCTCTATCTTTAGATCCCTAGCTAGTTCTCTTAATTTTCTACTCCATATACTAGCTTTATCATGACCTAGACTTTTACTAGTAAAGCTACCATCTCCTGCTAAAACAAGTTTTACGTCAAGGTTTTTAATAGCTTGAATCGCTACATCCTGGCTTTTTATAGGATCCATTCTTGCTACAACTAAAACTACTTTATCATCATCATTAATTCCAAATTTCCTCTCAACGTTCTCAACGTCAGATTTACTTACATTAGTATTATAATACGAAGGATCTATGTACGGGTATATCTGCTTAACTTTTACTTTAGCTCCAGTTCTTACTAGACCTTCAAGATCTCTTTTAGTACTTACTATTACTGCATCAAACCCTTCAAAAGACCTAATAAGGAAATTCCTTAACTTTTCATTAAGCATTTCCGGAACAAAAGGTATGTGGTACCATAAAACTGCCGGGGCCGAAGGTCCAATTATTCCTCCTACTAATAATTGTTGAAAATCATTAATAAAATATACGTCTGTATCAGAATACAACTCAAGTAATTTCTGTGCAGATAGCCAGTTATATGTAGCGTAGTCAATATAATCTCTACCATTAAGGTTATATTTAGCTATACCATGCGATTCATTATATATACCTTCTTTAAACCTAGTATAACCAGCTAAAGATTTAGGATCTAAATCAACAAAGTAAACGTCAATATTATTCATCCTAACATAAGGAGGGTATCCTGGGCCTAGGGCTACCCACTTTGCCTTACCTCCAAATTTATCTATTAAGCCTAACATCATTCTCGCTACTCCGCCTACAGAGATATAGTAGTCTTCGGAACTCAACGTAGAAATATCTAAAGGTAAATCCAATTCACCGTATTTTTCTACGATATCTTTATAGCTTAACCTAAATCTAATAGGAGGTGTTTGAGTGTTGATAGTAATTCTCATGCTAATTATATTGGTGCCGGACTATTAAAAACGCTAAGTTTTCACAACATTTTTAACCTCTGTCTTACTGCTTTATATTATGAATAGAAAATTAGTTATAGTACTATGGATAATAGGAATTTTAATTGCTGCCCTATTATCTTCACAATCATCAAATTATCTAAATTATAATGAAAACACAACAATACCCTCCTCTTATCCTGCAGCAAAAGCCCAAGAACTACTTTCAGAATATTTTCACGGAGGAAACGTTAACAATTCTATCGACGTAGTTCTAATAAATTCCACTCCTCAAGAGGTTTACAAGGCTGTAAAAATAATTGATGAAATAGACGGAGTTTGTAAAACTGAAAGTATAATAAATGCTTATCTAGCATATGATGAAATACTGGGCAAGGAAATAAATTATTCTGGATATAAGATAATTGAGGAGAATAAAGGAAATATATCCTCTCAAGAATTAAAAGAAGAAATATCTCAATATCTTCATATTCCCATTTACTATACTTGCCTTTTTAATGTGTCTCCTCAAAACTTATTAACTAGAAATGAGACAGTCTTCTTCCTAATAACTCCTCCAGCACAATTTACATCAACTTATGAAGCAAAAAATGTTTCAGTAATTTTTGTTTACACAAAATACTGTCCAAATTATAACTTTAAGAATGGCACTTATCCGGATGGCGTAATTTCTTGTCAAATACAAAGTAAACTAAGTAAGTGCGGTTTTAATAATTTTTACTTGACCGGACCTGCTCCCTTAGTTCAAGAGTTGAGCAGCTCAGAAAGCCAGAGACAAGCAATAACTTTTGCCTTAGTTTTTATAGCGCTTCTATTAATTACTGGAATATACTTTAGAAGCGTGATAGCTCCAATAATAACTCTTTCAATCATAGCCCTATCAGTAATTTTCGGGATGGCAATTGTAACTCTTGTAGGAAAATTCTATCATCCGGTTGATTTCCAGGTTATTGAACCAATGATTTCAGTACTTTTAGGTATAGGGACAGACTATAGTGTTTTCCTCCTAAGTAGGTTTAAAGAAGAACTGTCAAAAGGAAGGAATAAAGAAGAAGCAATGGAAATTTCTGTGAAAACGTCTGGAAAAGCAATATTAATAAGCGGAAGTGCTGTAACCCTAGTCTTCCTTTCCTTATCGTTTATTCCATATTTACATACATGGGGATTAACTATTGGTTTTTCAGTACCAATAACTGTATTAATTGCAGTAAGTTTATTACCAATAGTATATGGAAAAATAGGAAGTAAAATCTTCTGGCCTTCTCATTTATCATTCTCTGAAAATAAATCACTTGGTAATATAGCTAGAATAACAATGAGAAAACCCAAGACTACTTTAGCAATTTCAGTAATTATAGGGCTAATAGCCTTAGCTTTCATATTAAGTGTACCGTTATCATTAGATTTTACCTCAGGTTTACCTAATATACCTGCAGTGAAAGGATTAAAAATCCTAGAAAACGCGTTTGGACAATCGTTTGTAAACCCTGTCTTAATAGTTTTTAATGAATCGAAGACTGTTATGAATTCTACTTACGTCAATACCTCACTACTTATCCAAATAGCAAAGATAGAGGAAAATATCTCAAAGCTAAGCGGAGTAAAGCAGCTCATAGGCCCAGTACCTTGTAACTTTAACGGGACTATAACTCCAGAGATTTTACACCAAATCAGAGAAAATCTAGGAACAAACAACAAGACCCTATTAGTTACAGTAATAATGAATTACGGGACTTACACACAACAAGCCCAAAAACTTGTATTAACTATTCAAAAAATTGTTAACCCCTATCATGGCTATGTTGGCGGAACAACTGCATCAGTGATAGATGCATTAGACTATTTATTACCATATTATGAGATGTTAATAATAATTTTACCAATAATTTTAGTAATATCGTTAGCAGTCTTCTTAAGATCAATTAAAATCTCAATAGGTGCAGTAGGTACTATATTACTTAGTATAACTTTATCATTAGCAATAATTTATTTGTTCTTTAGATCAGCTAACGGCATCCTATTCTTTATTCCGATTACAATATTCGTTCTAATGATAGGATTAGGTAATGATTATAGCATATTCATATTAACAAGAGTAAAAGAAGAAATAGAAAAGGAAAGAAGTATAGAAAGCATAGTAAGGGCAATTTCAATATCTGCGGGAGCAGTGACTGCTCTAGGCGTCATATTAGCGGCATCATTTGGAGTCCTAGCAATAGATCCTATAAAACCAATAGCAGAATTAGGAATAGGAATTGCAATAGCTGCTCTTCTCGATACTTTTATTATAAGAATATTTATATATCCTGCAATCTTAAAAATTGCATTAAAGTTAAACGAAACTATAAAGAGAAAATAACAAGTTTAATTGAAAATCCTTCTTCTCTTAATCTTTTTATTTCCTTCATAACATTGCCTTTCCTTTCCTTCCTTATTAATAGTTTTTCTCCAGAATCTAAATCATGAGATTTAAAATATTCCACAAATTTCCTATTTTGTAATAAAATAATATAAACGTCATAACCGTCTTCTCTAAGTAATCTTTTAGCCTTAATTCTTTCTTCACGTGGAGCTTTTTTCCAGTTAATAAGCTTAACCATATGTGAGATTCTTTAGAATTCTTAAAAATACTTTCCATAGGTTTAATTGTAAATTACTATATTCCTTTTTGAAGCTAGTATTATTATCCGGAATAATACTGCTGAGAGTTCACTCATCAATAAATCTTAATAATAATAGACATATTTCAATTAAATCATTAGGTTTATATCATTACAAATAAAAATATATAGATACTAGCTTAACTTAAAATAAAATGATTAGAATAACATTCGCTAGCCCCAAAGGCGGTGTGGGAAAATCCACAATAATTTATTACGTAACTAAATTACTTAGTGACAAGTTCAAGACGCTTATAGTTGATTTAACTGATTCTGCAACACTAAGTAGGTTTTTCGGGATTCAGAACAATATACTTGCAGACGATAATTACTTTGCTGATAAAGGAAACATAGGAGTGATCTCATTTTCTAGAATTTCAAATAATGATAACCTTGATTTAGAAAAAATTACACTAAAATATGAGGAAATTTTAGTTGATTATAGCCTTATTTTAGTTGAATACCCAATTCATTTTTATTCAAAATCGATAAAAATAGAATACGAAATCTTTAATTCCTTATCAAAAACTAAAAATTACATATTTAGTGTTACTATCCCACAAGATATAATAATAAAATCAACGTTAAATTATGCTTCTTCACTCATATCATACTTATCAGGCATAAATAAGGATATTGATGATGAAGCTTTAATAATAAATATGATAAAAGATGTCAAAATTAAAAATATAACTAATTATCACAACAATGTATTTAGCATAAAATTCAATTATGATTTAATATTTAAGGGATTCTATAACGTTGACCCTCCAGATGATTTTTTGCAAATCTCAAAATTTATAGAAAATTTGATAGAATAATTCATTCTCTCAAATTAGATCGGAGTATTTTCGCTTTTATATATTATGAACATAGATTATCTATAATGCTTAGGATTACTTCAGAATGGTCAAAACTTAGGACAGTACTTGTCCACGAACCTGGAATAGAAATGTTTTACGGAATCCTAGATCCAGATGCATTCCTTTACATGAGGAGGTTTAACGTAGAGAGAGCAATAAATCAACACAAGCGAATGGTTAATAAATTAAAGGAAATGGGCATAGAAGTACTAAAAATAAAAGAATTAATTAACGAGAAAGCAAAAAGCGACAAGGAATTTAGGAAACTACTAGAGAAAATTGCTTTGAATTACATAAAATATGAAGGAGATGGAAAAGCAGAAGAAAACTTATCTAGAGTTAAAAAAGACCTGGAAAAACTTGATTCAGATACTTTATTTAATATTATTTTACTTAATCCAACAGTGCTTTCTCATGAAGCATTAGGAACTAACGAGGCAGTAACTAGAATCCTTAACGAGGAGCCATTAGCTAATCTATATTTTACTAGAGATCAGGCTATAATTACAGATAAAGGAGTAGTAGTAGGAAGAATGAGCAAAAGGATAAGAATGAGAGAAACTGAAATAATAAAATTAGTATTCCAAGCTCTTTCTGAAAAGCCACTAAAGGAAATAAGCGAGCCAGCATTTTTAGAAGGAGGAGACTATATGCCTTTTAAGGATTTTGCGATTTTCGGAACTGGTGATAGAACTAGCATTTCAGGGATAATGCAGGCAATAGATTTTACAAACTTTAATGAGATCGTAATTGCGTATAATCCAGAAATTGAGGAAACTGAAGATTACATGCTTACAATGCACCTAGATATGTATTTAAATTCACCTAAAGAGGGAGTAGTTATTAGTAACTCTACAATTTTAAGCAAAACTTTAGCTCATATATATGAAAGAAAAGAAAACGGAATCTCGCTGAAAGAAAGAACAAATCTTTTAGAATTCTTTAAAAAGAAAGGATACAGAATTCTTGAAATAAGCCTAGCAGAACAATTATCTTATGCAACAAACTTCCTTACTATAGAAAATGGTAGAATATTATCCCCTAAAGTTGTTAATAATATGATAAACATTATGGAATATCTAGAAAGAAAAGGATATAACAATTTGTTAAATGAAGTAAAAGAGGACTACAATAGGCATATTACAAATAAAGATTTCTTCCCTAATAGAAAAGATATAAAGGATGAAGGAATTGACTATGATGAGATTGACGTTTCAGAGCTCACAGGCGGCTTTGGTGGAATACATTGCATGACAATGCCAATAAAAAGAGAATAATCAAAAACTTGAGTTCCGAAAACTTAAGCAAATTAGTTATTAAGATAACGTCAATAACTGTACAAATATTATTAATTATAGGCTTAATAATAGTACTATTATATACAGTAACACAAACAATAGAGTCATTTCAAATAAGCCTAATAGATGTTGCCTCAATTATCTTAGAAAATTCTTTACTAATCATTGTATTCCTAGAGGTTTACCTAAGTGTAGTAGACTTTTTCCACGGAAAAGGAAGGAGCGTAGTATACGTAATGGATGCTACATTATCTTTCGTCCTAAGAGAAATAATAATAGGAATACTTACAGGGAGTGTGACAGATATAGACCTATTAGCAATGAGTGGAGCAATAGGTATAATAGCTTCTGGAAGGTTTTTATTGACAGGCAGGAATCTTAGGTTAATTAGAAGAAGAAAAGTAAATAAAGAGAGAAGTAAATAAAGTACATGGGCCGGTAGCTCAGCTGGAAGAGTGCCCGCCTCGCAAGCGGGAGGTCCCGGGTTCAAATCCCGGCCGGTCCATATAATGATGAACGATGGGCGGCTTGAAAAGTGATGAACTTTATATTCTCTGATATTTAAGGAAAAGAAAGAGGAGAAGAAAGAAGAAAAATATTAAAAAAGAATTAATAAAAATTCTAGTTTTTATTTTCCTTCCTCTTTCTTTTTACCCGGTTCCTCTTCTACCTTCTCTACCGCAGGCTTTTGTTCAGCTGGTAATGTTGCTAATAAGTCAGAATAAGCTACCTCACCGTGCATTGCATAATCTCCAATCTGTAGTGTTTCTGGCGGAGCTCTTAATGGAATGAATAGCCCTATTAACTTCAATAAACCAAATGTAATTGCGAAATCATAAACGAATACTACTGCGGCAGCGAAAGCTTGTATGCCTAATTGATACCAATTACCATATAATGCTCCACGAAGAGTAGGATCCACATATACCGTAACGCTAGGATCTGCAAATACTCCTGTTAGCAAACCACCTACAATACCAGCAATTCCGTGTGTAGAAAATACTCCTAGAGTATCATCAACTTTTAGCTTAGGTTCTAGCTTATATAGAGCCAACCACGGTATAGAGCCAGAGGCTATACCTATAATTATGGAATATAGTCCATTAACGTAACCTGCAGCCGGCGTAATTGCGACTAAACCGGTTATTGCACCGCTAGTAGCTCCCACTAATGTAGGCTTCTTAAAGAAAGCCATATCCATTAGCATCCAAGTAACTGCACTTACAGCAGTAGCAATGTTGGTATTCAATACAGCTATTGCAGCATCAATAGTAGCTCCTCCAGGGTCACCTCCGTTAAATCCGTCCCAACCAAGCCAAATTAAGCCGGCTCCTGCTAATATTAACGGTAAACTATGAGCTTCTAGTTTTCTCTCAGAAGCTAATCTAGGCCCTACAGCTAAAGCTGCAGCCAATGCTCCTACTCCGGCATCAACATGTATCACATAACCTCCACTGAAGTCTACTGCTCCTAATTGATTTAACCATCCTCCAGCAAATAACCAATATGCTACTGGGCTATATACTAATAAAGACCAGAATGGTACAAACACCATCCAGGCTTTAAAGTTCATTCTCTCTAATACACCGCCCGCAAGAAGGACTGGAGTTATTGCTGCAAAGACAAATTGGAAGAATATATAGGTCGACGTAGGAATATTGAGCATACTATTAGATGGACCATAAACTGTTTGAGAAGCTTCATAGGTTCCTGGCCATGCAGGTAATGGAGTTCCCAATATTCCATAACCATTTATAACTAATGTCGGCTTTCCAAAGCCAAAATTATAACCTGCTATCATCCATACTACTAAAACTATAGCAAATGCGTAAAATACCATTAGTGCGCTATTTACAGCATATTTTTTCTTAGACAATCCTGCATAATACAATGCTACTCCCGGCACGCTTTGCAAACCTACAAAAGTTGCCGCTGTTAGCATCCAAGCGTTACTACCTAAGCTTAGCCAAGACGGAACAGACGCTGGTGGATAGTCAGAAGTTCTATTTGCTAATGCCGCTATAGACTGATTTAATGATTGTATTTCTTGTGTAACATTAGTAGTTGAGGCAGATGTTATTATCATTAATAGAAATGGAATTACAAAAATACCTAAACTAATTATTTTTAGGTATTTCGTGTCCATTCTCTATCAGACAAAAGAAAGTATAAACTGAATAAAAGCAATTCTAATAATCTGCATAAATACTTTTTAATAGTATATTCTATTTATTTAACACTTTGCTTTTCTCACATGCTAAAAGAAGGAAAAAAATAAAAAGATTTCATTATATTCTCTTACTAGTATAATTCGTGTTTTATCCTATTTAAAGAATAAAAGATCTGTATATACATTTTTATAGAGCTTTCAAGCCACTACCAGTTAGCACTAAAACACTGAGACCTTCTGGCTTGCTTTTCTTATATGCAGAGTAAACTGTTGCAGAACTATATTCTACAAGCAAACCTTTCCTTGCTAGTTCCTTCCAAGAGTCTAAAATTTCCTCGTCATTAACTACTATGCAGTCACCATACTTTCTTATAACCTCTACCATCTCAGGTAAAAGGAAAGGATTAGTAGAAACTAATGCATCAGCAATAGACGTTACTTTCTCTGGCGGAGTATATTTTATTCCCTTGACTTTAGAACAAAGAGGCATTACTTGCTCAGTTTGAACTGCTATTATATTAGGAATTTTGGCTATTATACCTTGATTAAACATATGCCTAAAACCTTCGAAAACTCCAAGCAATAAAGTACCTGCTGATGTAGGCAAAAATACATTATCTGGAACCCTCCAACCTAAATCCCTTACAATTTCATAAGCTAAAGATCTTATACCGTCTCTAAACTGAGGCTGAAGAACATGTGAAGCATAATAATAGGGAGAATTTTCAGCAGCCTTTGCTACTTCTTCCCTGCTTCCTTCAACTTTCACTACTTCTGCACCATAGCTTTCTATTTGCTTTAACTTATTCCCTCTAGCGGTTGATGGAACAAATATTTTAACAAGCATTCCGGCAGCAGAACCATAGGCGGCAATAGAAGCTCCAGCGTTACCAGAAGAATCCTCTGATATCGCATTTATTCCATTCTCTGCTAAATACGAAATTAAAGTTACAGAACCTCTATCTTTGTAAGAGCCCGTAGGATTAAGAAAATCCAGCTTAAAATAGATTTCTCCATTTTTTATCATAGGCGTATTCCATTCTCCTAAAGAAATCCAAGACTTTATGTAAGGGAAATTATCTCTTAAGCTTCTAGAGAAAGGTAAATCTTCAACTTCAACTTTAAATGGACCTCCACATCTTTTACAACGCAATTCTAGACCTTCCCTTTCTTTGCCACAACGCATGCAAACTTGTTTCATGAAAAGAGATGAGGAAGAAAGTTTATTAATACTTGTGAGCGAAAAAGTCATTCCAATTTACGCCAAGGGATATTTCACCATAGCCAGAAACGGTAAAGGATTGTTTATCTCAACTTTTTATTATTACGATAAGGAAGGATATTACGCCTCACTAGATAAGGAGAGAATCAAGGAAGAAAAGGAAAAATTGAAAGAAAATATGCAGTATTATCTCAATCAAGAAACTTTAAGGATTAACAGAAGGAGAGTAGATGAGAAAGTAAGAAAGGTAGAAATAAACTTGTTAAGCGTAAATTACCCTATGATAGATTTTTACATTACCTTTAAGGCAAGATTGAAGTTAGGATATAATTTGTATGAAGATATATATGAAAATGAAATTACTGAATACCCATTCGAAGCAATTTACGTTTTTCCTGGAAAAATTCTGTCCGCAAAAATAAGAGGCAAAGTGAGTATCAAAGATAATATAGCAATAGTAAAAGTTAAGAAAGGCATGAAGACTGGTAAAAGAGAAATATTTGCGTTCAGAGTAATATAATCCAATACGATTTTTGATTTTTACAGATCTGTGGAATTATTATCGTCTTCTTTCAATTCTATGCTTAGTATGATAATTAACAGTCGTTAAATAGCCCACGTGATAAATATAAATCGGCTAAAGGTACGGGTAATATAGTTTTCACATTTGGTGATATAAGAATTCGTGAGGTTAAGGGAAAGTATTACGTTTACTTAATAGAAGGTTGATGGCGGCCAGAGAAGGGATCGTTACATAGGTTCTTTAGATAAGATCGTGAAAATAGCATTGGGGTTTTAGGAGTGTCCCCCTAACATAGTGGACCGGCCGGGATTTGAACCCGGGACCTCTCGGATGCCAACCGAGCACTCTTCCAGGCTGAGCTACCGGCCCATTCTGTATCTTCTCTTAAAATATTTTAAAACTTTTTCTATGGGCCCGCCGGGATTTGAACCCGGGATCACGACGACCCGAACGTCGCATCCTAGTCCTGGCTAGACTACGGGCCCTACGCTTTATTATTTACTCTTATTCTTAATATTTTTGATGGCTAGTGATTACGTAATAGAGTTAATAGCAAAGAGGATTGCAGGCGACATAGTATGGAGCTCTAACATAGGTTTATCAATGAAAAAATGGAGGGAGATGTTCGGAATTTCTCAGTCTGAACTTGCCAGAGTCCTTGGAATTTCACAAACAGTTATTGCAGATTACGAAAGAGGTAGAAGACAGCCTGGAAGTGCATTTGTAAAGAAATTTGTGCAAGGTTTAATAGAAATAGACGAAAGAAGAGGATTCAAGGTAATTTCAGAATTAAGTAAATCGTTCACTTTAAATTTTCCATTTATAATGGACATGAGAGATTTTGAAACTCCAATATGTTTTGATGAATTAACAATAGCAGTTGACGGAATTCCTTTAAACTCTACAATTAATCTAAAGAAGATTTACGGTTACGTTGTAGTAGATAGTTTAACTGCAATTACCGCGTTAAGCGGAATGGAGTTTTACCAGTTTTTATCCTTAGTTTTCAATAGAGTAATAGTTTTCACTAAAGTAACCAGTGGAAGATCGCCAATAATAGCGTTAAAAATTTCTCCAGTTAAGCCTGACGTAGTAGTACTTCATAAGCCTTTGAAAATGGATCCGCTTTCTATAGATCTTGCAGATAAGGAAGGAATAAACATTATAGTCTCTACTAAGAGAAACGAGGAGGAATTAATAAAATCCCTTAGGACTCTTGTCCATTCAAAATCATTATAGCTTTTGCTATATCTCCATTAGCTTTAATTAAAGCTTCCCTTACCTCATTTTCTGGTTTTCCAGTTTGTTCCATGACGAATTTAACATCTTCATCTTTGATTTCTACTTTCTGCTGTGCACCTTTCTTTTCAACTTTTGTCTCTCCTCCGGAGACTACTATTGCTTCTTGTCCAGCAAAACTAGTTTTCATCACCATTGGGGATTCTATTGTTATTATTTCGTCTGGAGTTTCTATTGTAACCTTCAACGCATCTATCTTCTCTGCTTTAATCCCCATCCTTTGAAGAGCTTTAAGATCTTTTGGAACTTTCATAATTTAATATTATATAGGACAAACTTATTATTTGCGGTTAACAATGTTTACCAAATGAGTTATCATCTGAAAATATTAGGTGGAGGACAAGAAGTAGGCAGAGCTGCTATAGAAGTTGCCGGACCAGACGGAAGTATAGTTTTAGACTATGGAGTCAACTTTAACCCAGATGACACGCCAAACTTCCCTTTGCAAGAAATGCCTTCAAAAGTTAAAGCGTTCATAGTATCTCATGCACACTTAGACCACGTAGGTGCTTTGCCTATCTATCAAATTTCCGGAAGTAAACCAATTTACGGGACATCAATAACGAAAGAAATAGGAGAATTAATCTTAAAGGACTTCTTAAAGATTTCTGGACCAAGAGTTCCTTATGAGTGGGTAGAAGTAAAGAAAACGCTTGACAATTTCAACACAATAAGGTACTATGAAGAGTTTGAAGTTGGTTCTTTTAGGATAAAAACCTCCAGTGCAGGACATATACCGGGCAGTGCAATAACTGTAGTAAAAACTGACAAAGGAGATGTAACTTATACTGGAGACATAAATATAGCTAACACAAAATTAATGAAACCTGCAGACCTCGATATAATGAGAGATTCAAGAGTTATAGTCACAGAGGCAACTTATGGTAAATTTAACCATCCGCAAAGAAAAAGCGTTGAAGACGAGTTCTATAACGCGATAATGGAAGTTTTAGAAGAAGGAGGAACAGTACTTGTTCCAGCATTTAGCTTATCAAGGAGCCAGGAGATTTTATCTTTATTGGCTGAAAGAAATATTCCATACCCTGTATATTATGACGGTATGGTTAAGACAATAATGGAAATAATGATCAACAATCCAGAGTATATTAATAATTATGAAGCACTGAAAAAAGCATATAACGAATTTCATTACGTCAACGGGTTGCAGGATAGGAAGAAAGCTTACAAAAGTAACGGAGTGATCGTTGCCAGTGCCGGTATGCTAAAAGGAGGTCCGGCAGTTTACTATTTCAAGAAAATTGCAGATAATCCAAAGAATGCAGTATTCCTAGTGAGTTATCAAGCAGATAATACTCCAGGCAGAAAACTACTTGAATTAGGAAAATTCGATGAAGAATCTCCATTATTAAAAGCTAGGCTACAACTATTCGACTTTTCCAGTCATGCAGGCAGAGATCAATTAATGCAAATACTCAAGGCATCAAAGAGCCTTGAGAAAGTAGTAGTAGTTCATTCGTCTGCAGATAGTGCACAATACTTTGCTGATCATGTTAAGCAAGAATTAGGAGTAGAAGTTATAGTCCCGGAAAATGGACAAGAAATACAACTATGATTCAACTATTCATTCATGCGTCAAATTTTTCATACGAAGTTAAAGAAAAAGCTGTAGAAAAAGCAGAAGAAGATTATTTGCCTTCTCTTAAAAAAGAAAATGCATTAGTAGTTTTCACAACTGTAGAAAAGGGTGACGATGAAGAAATTATAAGGAAAGCTGTAGAAAATATTAAGGATATTTTTTCTAAAGTTAAAGCCTCATGCGTAATTATTTATCCTTACGCTCACTTATCAAATAACTTATCCTCACCAGATGTAGCAATATCTTCTCTTAAAGAAATTGAAAAGGAATTAAAAGATAGCGGAATAGAAACCTATAGAGCTCCTTTCGGATGGTATAAAGCTTTCAGCATAAGCTGTTACGGGCATCCATTAAGCGAACTATCTAGAAGAATAACGAAATCTGAAGAGTTTTCTAAGTCTGAAGAACTAGAAATTTGTAACAAATTTGGTTTCCCTTCTTCGCCTAAAGCTACTTTCATGAAGATCGCAACGCTAGAATATTTAAAGAAGGAACTCTCGCCGAGCAGTATCATAATATCTAATGATGAATTAAAAGAAAAGGAAGGAACAATGATAATTAGATATTTAAAACCTTCTGGCAGAATTTTGCCGTGTATCAATGAGGATCCAAAAATTGAAGTTATCTACTTTGGTGAGAAACAGCTTGATTTCCCTAAAGAATTTAAGGACTCTAAAAACTCATTAAAAATCTGGGAGTCAAAAGACGGTAAAACTACTATCTGGGTTGGAAATTTAATTTATTATATTCTCCTTCAAGCAAAATCGATGAGTACACCGTATTTACCTTTATGGATTTCTCCAATCCACGTAAGACTATTGCCAGTAAAAAAGGATTTTCTTGAAAAGACTGAGGAGTTTGCTAACCAACTTTTATCTAAAGGAGTAAGAGTAGAAATAGATAACAAAGATGACGGGTTAGGTAATAAAATTAGGAGGTCAGGAATGGATTGGATACCTTATGTAGCAATAGTTGGAGAAAGAGAAATTAAAACTTCTACTCTTACAGTTAGAATTAGGAAAAAGGACGAGCAGAAAAGTCTGACTGTAGATGAATTGTATGCATTAATAAAGGATGAAGATCCTCTCATGTTAAGACAAAATACTCCGGTGAAAATGTTTGATTGAAGTTGAAGTACCTCTAAAGTTGACGCTATTTGGAGAACATGCTGTAGTTTATGGAGAACCGGCAATAGCTATGGCAATAAATGAGAAGATGAAAATAAAAATAGTGCCATACCATAAAATGATATTAAAATCGAATTCTTTATCAATTAAGGGAATAAGAGTCGATTTAGAAGAAATGAAGTTAGAAAGCGAGGAAACTTCAAAAGTTCTCTCTTATGCTCTGTCAACAATTAATTTCTTTGAAAAAGAGTATGGCACTAGGAAAAATGCATTAATAGAAATAGAATCTCCAGTAGATCCTTCAGTAGGCTTAGGAACTAGTGCTGCAGTAATAGTAGGCATAGTAGGAGGATATTCTAGGTATTTGGGTTATGAACTAACCAGAGAGGAAATAGCAAAACTCTCTCATAAAATAGAGCTTACAGTGCAAGGTTTAGGTAGTAGAATGGATACGTATACCACTTCTTTAGGCGGTTTAATATACTTCCCTAAGGGCGGAGGATATGAAAAAATAAGGGGAGAAATAAGGATAACCGCTGGATATATTAGAAGAATCGCAACTACAGCAGAGATTTTAAAAAGAGTTAAAAGTTTGAAGGAGAAGAATCCTGATTTATTCAACGACTTAATTTCGTCCATAGGAAAAACAGTCAATAAGGCTAAAATTGCAATAGAGAAAGGAGACGAAGAAGAAATAGGAGAACTTATGTATGTTAATCACGGGCTATTAATGTCGCTAGGCGTGACATTGCCTCCGATAGATAATCTGGTTTCAACTGCAAAAATTCTAGGCTTAAAAGGATGTAAAATAAGTGGCGGTGGAGGAGGAGGTTCAACAATATGCTTAGAAGACGAAAGGGCACGAATTTTACTATCGACTATTGGTGCAAAAATAATTGACTCAGGAATTAGCCAAGAAGGTGTAATGATAAAGGAAATAAACCAGTAAATTAAGACTTTACTAGTGTGCGGAATAATTGGAGTAATCTCAAAAAATGACGAGAAGAAGCTTGCTACAATAACTGTTCAATGCCTAGAGAGATTAGAATATAGGGGCTACGATAGCGTAGGAGTAGCATCAATGGAAGGTAATGAATTGGAAGTAAGGAAAGCTAAAGGAAGAATTGATGAAGTAGTAAAAAGATTAAATATTCTATCAATGACGGGTAGAGTATTTCTAGGTCACACCAGATGGGCTACGCATGGAGAGCCTAACGACATTAATGCCCATCCTCATACTGACTGTACTAACTCAATAGCAGTAGTTCATAACGGTACAATAAAAAATTTTAGAGAACTTAGGGAAGACTTAGAATCATTAGGTCATAAATTTAAAAGCGAAACTGACACAGAAGTTATTCCACATTTGGTTGAAGAATTTAAAAAGAGGGGGATGGACTCCTTTTCAGCTTTCAAATCTGCTATAAATTCTATTCAGGGCAGTTACGCAGTTTTAGCAATTATTAAAGGAGAAAATAAAATTTATTTCGCTAAAAAGGATAATCCTTTGATTATTGGTTTAGGAGATAAAATGAATTTCATATCAAGTGATATACCAAGCTTTTTACCTTATACTAATAAAGTTCTTATCTTAATAGATGGAGATGTAGGTTACATAACTCCAGATGAAATATACATAGAGAATGAAGGTAAGAAAGTTAATGTTATGGATAGGATAAAAATAATAACCTGGGACGCTTCGGCTGCATCAAAAGAAGGTTACGCTCATTACATGCTCAAGGAAATTCACGAAAGCCCGAGAGCAGTCGATGACACTATCTCAGGATTAATTTCTGACATTAAAGACGTTAAGAACGCAATAAAAATCTTAGAGGAGTCTAAAAGAATAATAGTAATTGCAGCAGGAACTAGTTACCATGCAGGATTATATTTCTCTTTACTCCTACAAAGGGAAGGATTTAACGTAATTCCAGTAATAGCCTCAGAATATTACAATATAAAAACAAACCAAGAAGATTCAATATTAGCAATAAGCCAAAGCGGAGAGACCTATGACGTGATGATGGCATTAAAAGAGTTCAAGGCTAACGGATCTAAAATAATTTCATTAACTAACGTAATAGATAGTGCAATAGCTAGACAAAGCGACGTAAAACTTTACACTAGGGCAGGACCGGAAATTGGGGTCGCAGCAACAAAAACTTTTACTTCACAAATAGCTGCGCTTCAATTTCTTTATTCCTTAATAAAAGGGGATGATTACACTTACTTAAATAAGGCAAAAGACGTCATAAGAAGAAGCTTAGATTTTGAAGGAGAAGCTAAATTAATAGGAGAAGAACTTTCTGCAAAGTCCAATGCATATTACCTAGGGAGAGGATTATCCTTACCTTTCGCCATGGAAGGCGCATTAAAAATAAAGGAAATAACTTATTTACACGCAGAGGCTTACGCTGCAGGAGAAAGTAAGCACGGGCCTATAGCTCTGGTCGAAAAAGATTTTCCAGCAGTTTTCATAAACCTTGGTGAGCTAGTAGGAGAACTACAAAATAACGTTCAGGAAATGAAAGCAAGAAAAGCTAAGACTTACGCCATTAGCGTTAATGAGAGATTAAACACTGACAAGGAAATATTGCTTACGGTAGAAGATGAAAGATTATCACCATTTGCAGTTACTCCAATAATACAACTAATAGCTTATTATTCTGCAGTCAAGAGAGGAAATGATCCAGATAAACCTAGAAACTTAGCTAAGACGGTGACTGTAGGATGAAAGCGGTAGTACTAGCTGCAGGAAAAGGAGAAGGATTAAGACCTTATACTGAAAAAGAACAAAAGGAGGCTATAACAATCTTAGGCAAAGCTGTAATTTCTCATGTATTATACGGGTTAAAAAAAGCAGGAATAGAGGAAGTAGTTATAGTTACAAACGAACATGAAAAACAAATTCAAGATGCAATAAATGTTGACATTCCCTTCGAAACGGTTAGGCAAAAAAGGCCTGGAATAACTGGAGCAGTACTTGATGGCATGGATAAAATTCCAGATGATGAATTCTTATTAGCTTTCGGAGATATTATTGCTGAACCAGAATTTTACATGAATCTAATGAATTCCTACATAACTGGAAACTCAAAGGCTGTCTTCTCTTTAGTCCCAGTGTCTGAAGGTATGCAAACTTACGGCTTAGCTAAAATAGTCGATAATAGAATTGAAATAGTTAATGAAGGCTCAACACTAGCACTTGCAGGAGCTTACATAATACCTAAGGGAGATTTCACCGATATTTTAGAATATTTCAAAAAGATCTCTCCTTTCTCAAGATACTTCATATGGTCTGGCAAATGGATAGATATAGGTTACCCAGAAGATATTATTAACGCAATAGAGGTCCTTCTTTCCGATTTAAATAATTCAATTATTTCAGATAAAGCTGAAATTTCAAAGACCGCAGTAATAGGAAAAAAAGTAATAATAGAAGACAATGCAATAGTCGACGATTACTCGGTGGTTAAAGGCCCTGCATACATAGGGAAAAACGCTTACATAGGAAATTATTCTCTAATAAGAGATTATTCGTCTATTGAAAGTGAGGCAAAAATAGGAGCATATTGCGAGGTTGCACATTCATTAGTAGAACCGAGAGCTGAAATTGGATCTAAAAGTTACTTAACTTACACAATAGTAGGAAGAGAAGCAAAAATAGGAGCGTCAGTAATAACAGTAAGTTATCCAGCAAATCCAGTTAGAGGAAGAGAAAGAAAGCTCGGTGCACTGATTTCACCCAATGAAGAAATATATCATGGACAAATTATAGGTCCAAATTATAGAAAATAGCTTCATTTTTGCTCTTTATTTACACTAAATTTCTAACAAAAAGGAAAAAGGCTTATTTAAGCGTAATCAAAAAAGTTAAATGTGGAGCTTATTGATACTAAAAAGCTATTAGAGGGATACAAATTAAAAGATGGAGATAGTGTAATCATAGATAGTGACTCATTATCAATTATAAAGTATTTTCATGGGCTAAAGAAGATAAATTTGATTGCTGATGATAATTTTATATTTGAAGCACTAGAAATTGCAGGATTCTTAAGGGAGCGCCAAGTAGAAATATCTGTTAATAATTTTCCGCCATCATATGAACCTAAATTAGTTAGACATAAAAAACTTGAGTTCCCTATTACGAGATCCAAAGGAAAAGGATTAACTTGGAAAGTATCGGGAGTAGATTTTTTACCTGGTGATTTCGTTCTAGGAAAGGATTTTCCAGTAAGTGATGAAAGAACCGGAATTTTGGGATATCTGGTTAATAAAAAAGCTGTAGTTATATTTGATAAGTCAAATGGAGATTATATTGAAGGTAAAATAGTTGGAAAGCTAGATGGTGACGAAGAATACCTTGTTAGGCCAAATAAATGGTTAACCGACTTAGTAGCTTTTAAGGCAACCTTTAAAAAAGGCAAGGCAATTGTTGATAAGAAACTCCTATTTTGTAGACCTTTAGGCTCAGTTTTCCTTCCTTTAAATAGGAGGGATGTTTATAATGTTTTATTAAAATTAAAAATTAGATCCTCAGGATACCCGGTTGAGTGTTATGATTATAAAGATTCATGGAGTTAAAGGTGGTTCAGGAAAAACTACTATATCTAAATACCTTTTTTACTATTTTAGAAAGAAGGAAAGGAAAAGAGTATCACTTCATTCTATAGAAGAAATAGTTAAGTGTGATAATCCAGAAATTATAATACTAGATAACGTTAATCTCACAATAAAAAATGGTAATATAGAATGGAAATTGTTCGTTACAGATCCTCAAAGTTTAGAATTAAGCTTAAATTATGTTAAAAAGGATGACGATTTTATCATAGTTAATAAGGTTTCGCCGTTTCCTTGCGAGCAAAATGAAATAATAAAAAAGGTTTATAAGTTTAGATCGGTCCTAGTTCCTTTTAATGGAAAATTATTTTATGAAGAATATGACGAACTAGCAGAACCTACCCTAAATAGGCTAGCTGAAAATTTACTCGGTTTAAGGAAAGACCGCCTAATAGTTCCTTTTCAACAATAATTCGCCTATTTCTTCTCCAATCTCAGTTAACTCGTACTTACCCTTACATTTTTTAATTACTCCGTCAGCTACTAAGTCTGCCAACTGTAATTTTAAAGTATCTGTAGATATTCCTACAAGATCCTTAATATCCTTAAAAGATAACTTGCCTTCTTTCTTTAATGTTAGGACTATTTTACTCTTTATCTCGGACGACATTACCTTATCCTTAGCATCCATAAATTAAATTAAGAAACCTAAGAAATAAACAATCGTGAATAAAAGTTACGTAATCTTGATAATAGGAGGAATATCATTTGGAACAGCAGCAATATTTATAAAATTTTCAGACTTAACTCCTGGGGCTATTGCTTTTTTCAGATTTCTTGTAGCAGGATTAATTTTATCCTTAGGAAATATTGACCTTAAAAAAATAATAAAATATTCTCCATTCGGGTTATTATTGTCCCTTCACATGATAACCTTCATATTAGGAGTTTATAATACAACAATCATTGATGCAACAGTATTAGTTTCAACTTCACCGTTTTTTGCCATACTCCTATCGCCTTTAAGCAAATTTAAGGCAGAAAGAATTGACATCATCATTACTACTATAGGCTTTTCAGGAATAATAATAATGAATTATCCCCTGCAGATAGGTTATATATATGGTAATATAATGTCATTAATATCTGCCTTCTTAATCTCACTTTATACAACATTATTAAGCAGAAACGAAGAAAACCCCCTTGTGCTCACCTCAAGCATTTACATATCTTCCTCAATTTTCTCATTACCGTTTATGATATACCAAGGTATAGGAAAGATAGATTCAACGTCAGTCTTATCCTTACTCGGCTTAATCTTTATACCAACATTAATAGGGCATACAAGCGTTATTTACGCCTCAAATAAAGTTAAACCTCAATATATAGAAACTATAGGCTTATTAGAGCCTGTAGTTGCATCAATTATAGCAATATTTACCTTTAACCAAATACCTACTCTTTTTGAAGTTTTAGGCTCTATACTAATAGTATCATCAATTATACTAGTTATAAATAAAAAATAGTGACAGTTATCCAATCTCCTTTTTAATGACAAAATATCCTATTAAAACCAAAACTGCTATACCTCCTGCTATTAAATAATAAAGGCAATAAGGCGGTGGCGGAGGAGGTACTTGAGGAATTATAATAACATCATTTGAAAGCGAATTAACAGCGTATATGTTACCATTTTTATACATTAAAATTGAAGGTCTCCCGCCAACTGATATATTATGAATAATACTGCCACTAAGTGAAAGTACTAGAATAGATCCCGTAGCCACATCTGATACGTAAATATAGCCGTCTGAAGGATCGTAAATTGCATCATAAGGACCCAAGCCTGCATTGAAATGAAAAACACCAGAGGAGTTTATTATAGTAAGCTCATTATTCTTCCAACTCGTTACAAAAATGTTACCGTCACAGTAATTAACGTAAACTACTTGACCGCCTACATAGTAAGTAGTATTTAACTTTCCTTCTATATCATATACATAGACTACACCGTTATATCCTCCTCCTATGTAAAGAAGGCAATTTTTAGGATCAAAGGCTATAGCGTCAGGTTGATAACCAAGATTTATAGTTTTTATTAAACTGTAGTTCTTTATTATTGCCAGAGAATTAATTTCTGGCTCTGTAACGAAAAGCTCTTGATTTTTAGGATCATAAGCCATATAATAAGGAGAAGACGTCAAATTAATAGACCTTATTATCTTGTTATTTTCTAATACTACGATCTTATCACAGCCTGCTAAAGCTACATAAATCTTGTTGCCTGCACCAATCATACTTATTGGTTGCGAACCAACAGTAATAGTAGAAATAACTGCATTATTACTAGGATCTATAATGCTTACAGTACTGGAATTGTAATTTGTAACATATATATAACCAGAATTACATAAGATAAAAGATGGAACATTCCCAACTTCAATACTAACAAATGAGGATGAGACAGATATTAAAATAAATACTAAGAAAGAAAGCTCCCTAACCATATATACGACTACATAATGATTATTAAAAATTCTATGGTAACAGTAACCTTAGCAAAAGGAAAAATACTAATTTATTAACCTAATTCCTTAATTACCTTGCAATGATTTATGCATTTACGTACTTAGGAGATAATTTTTACATATTTTGGTTAGGTACAAAAGTAGGTACAATAACTTCTGACAAGTTAACATATAAGGGAATTGCTGAAATTTACATAGGGAAGAAAATCGATAACAGCCTAACCCCTAGAGACGTTAATGAATTAATAAGATCTTGGTATGAAGCATTTAGAGTAGGTAAATTTTCAAGATATCCATTAGAATGGCTACTAAGCGTAGTCAACGAATTGGAAAGCGACGAAAAAATACAAAGAATCCTTTTAAAGAGAATGGAAAAAGATATTGAAAGCGAAGATGAAAAGAAAGCTTTAACAATTTTAGGAGACGATACAATTACTGAAATTAACAACACAATAGGAAATTCTCCCTTTACTAAAATAGCTTTCACTGATAGGCTATACGCTTATATAACAAGACCTCCATATATACTAAAACCCTATGTTTTTACAGATATTATATAAAGTTATTAAACTCTCTCCTCATTTAACGTATAACTTAACTCGATATTGAAATATTCTGGAGATTTGGGAGCAGCAGTTTTCCCAAAAGGTTCATGGTATATAATAGTTGATAACTTCGACGAGCACAAAAAGTACATGGAGAGCTTTCACAAAAAATGCATGACTAATAAAAAAGCAATAGAACTATGGTTAAAACATATTAAAGGACTAGATATTAGAATCATAGCTCCACAACACGGTGCAGTAATTGAAGGAAATAAGGTGAGAAAATTCATTGATTGGATAAAAAGCTTAGATAAAATAGGAATAGATCTCCTAGAAGAAGAACTTAATACCAATACCTAGTCCTTGCAGACTTTAATCCTTCCTTATAGGCCGCATAAGTAATTATGAAGCCAACCCCAAGTGCTGCAGCAAATATTATTAAAACATCAATTACTGAAAAGTCGCTAGAATCTATTGCCTTTCTCGCATCTCTTAAATTAGAAAAGAAAGATGAAATGTAATCCCAAGCATCAAATATTGTAGCAAAAGCGTTATAGGCAGTTATTAACCCTGCCTTCCAATCCCTACCTCTTACCGTTGAAACCGCACTTAGATAAGTTGCAATAACACCCCATATAATAATCTCCAGACCAAAAACAAGTCCAGAGAATGAGAGTATGAAAACTGCGGTAGAGACTGAAATATAACCTAAAATTCCCAAAACTATAGCTATAATCAAGCTAAGTACATAACTCATTGGCAAAAAACCTCCTAAAGCATACAAAAGCTTTCCTAGCCCTTTTCTATAAGCTGATATTTTACCAGAATTATATGAGTTCCAAATAGGTATGATTATATCTATAATGAAAAAGATTATATCAAGTAGTAAACCTATGCACATTAAATACTTCTCCCCTTCTTCAAGTATAAAAAGTCTTTCAACGATACTTATTTAATAACAACACCACTCTATTATATGATACTTGGAGTCTTAGGTTCGGACAAGCTAGTTACGACAACTAACGCCATACTCACAGAAATATTTACGGGAATAAGGCCAATTGATAAAATTATCATATTATCCGAGGAAAAGACCAAGAGGGACTATACAAAACTAAAAGAGATAGTTAAGGTTATTGGAATTAACTCTGAAATTGAAGAAATTGAATTAGGTAAAGGATTAAAAAGTTGGAGAGAAAAACTAAAGAACGTAGATATAGACGTAGCTGACATAACTCCAGGAAGAAAATATATGGCATATTCAATAATTGCTTATTCAAAAGCAAAAGAAGTACGTTACGTTTACATAAAGGAAGAAAGCAAAGGTTACCACATTTTTGGTTACATTCCATTTAACGAAATGGAGGTCGTAAACATGAGAACAGGAGAAAAAATTAACTTCGACCCTCCACAAACTATTAAAGGCCTGCCTAATGATAACGAATTATCAACTACAGCAACTGATGCGTTAATAAATATTTACAGTCTTCTAGGAAAAGTTACAATAGAAAACTACTATAGAGAGATCCAAGAATTTGAAATCTCGGATCCTAAAGACGAGAACGAAGAATTATGCCTATTAAGATCAGGATTCTTAAGATACAAAGAAGAGGATGAAATAAAGAACGAAGCCCAAAAAGGTTCATTCTTCATAGCTGATACAAACACCTACATAGAAATAGGGCCTAGATTAAAGTTTTTGGCATATTCAAAAATAGGTTACAGATTATTAGCCTCAAGGGCTACATATAACGAACTACAGAACAAGACATCTAGCACACAAAAAGACGAGAAACTTTACCGCTTTTATATGGGAATGGAAAGTTACAGATCATCGCACACGCCTCCAATTTCAGAAGATAGAAGATTTGGTGACACAAACTTATTAGAAGAAAGTAAAAGACTGAAAAGTGAATTACCTGACAAATTAGTATTAATAACCGCTGATGTGATGTTAGCTAACTCAGCAAGATCTAAAGGAGTTTCAACTATACTTTTAAGAAACGTAAATAAAGGAAAAGGAGATATAGGAGTTTATTTAAATTGCGTGAAATACTTCACTCAAAATTCTATAATGGTAGAAGGTAAAAAAGTTGCGGAAATTCCAAAAGTCAGAGAATATGAGGAAAAAATAAGAGTAAAAACCATCAAGGAAGAATTAAACTACCCCTTCTTACTTTCGATTACTGAGAACTTCCTGAAGTCTTAGCTTCCTCCTTTTTCTCTCCTTCCTCTTTCTTAGGCCTCTTAAACCTCACAACGTTAGCCTCAAAAGATATTTTAGCCTTCTCACTCTCACACTGCACAGTTATCTTACCGTTAGCTTCATTCAAAGGAGTACACTTAGCCTCATACTTCTGAGCAAGCTCGTCAACGAAGTTCCTAAACCCAATGCGTTCCCTAAACCTTATTCCAGAAAGTTCAATAGTATGGTCAGTTACTGTTAACTTAGGCTCCTCCTTATCCTCACCCTTCTTTTTCTTTGAGAATCTCTTAAGTATGCCTTCTAATTTAGCCTTCTCAGAATCAACGTTTTTACCTTCTTTCAATTCCACTTTGACATCAACGTAATATTTAACAACCTTCATATCATTCAACAAAAGGTAAAGAAACTATTAAATCTAACTAAAGAGACCTTGCTCAAGTTAGAATAGAAGTTACATCCTCAATAGTGTTAGAACAAATAACGAAACCCCTATGTCCTTCAACCATCTTTAAATCTACGTTACTAAAGAAGATCTTACACAAACCAATAAGCTCGCCGAAATCCCAATACTTCAACTCGATTTCTGCCTTCCTTCCAGAAATCAAATCTATATAAAGCCTCTTAAACATACCACGATATTCGTCGTAACCCTCATGAATAGATAACAAAATCTTATCCTTCCTAACTCTTTCAGGCAGAATTTCCTTATACCCTGAGGTAATGATATAATCATAAAACATGTTATGCCCTTGAATTATTAGACTTCCTCCAGAATTTAGGGAAAGCTTAGAAGATAATATAAACTTAGCCATATCAAAAGTTGAGAAGGTCGCATGAGAATTACCATACATTAAAATTATATCAGCCTTTATACCAAGCTTATGTATTTCCCTTGCATCAATGACGTAAGTTTCTGCCTCAAAACCTAATTCGTCTCTGGAAAACTCCTTAGCTTTCTCTAAAGCCTTAGGCCTTAAATCAGTAATTATAAGCCTAACTTTAAAACCTTTAGACAAAAGATTCTTAGAAAGGGCTATCCCACCAATTCCGGTACCTCCAGCCACCTCTAATATCGTCAAACTACTCTTACTTACCTCTATTGACAGTCCACTAAACTCCTTTAATGCCCTGTCATATCTATTCCTCGATTTATTAATATCCTCTTCCCACTCAACGAGCTCTAGAACTTCGGAAAGTTCGCTCATATACAGAATTATTACAATAGAATATTAAAACCATCAAACGTAAAATTATGCCCATCTTCCCCCGGCTTAACTACTATTCATTATATTATTTTTGTTAATATAATTGTAATTAAAGTAGCAATTATTCCGCCCATGAATCCAAAGAAGTGCGTCCTCATATCATTCCTTAAATCATCAATACGAAGGCATCAATCTTAGCATCCACATAACCCTTTAGCTCATTTTCTAGTGAGTTAATATCAGCCTTCAACTCCTTCCTTAGATTATCCACTTCTTTCCTTACATTATGCATATCATTCTTCGTAGCTATATCCTTAATTACGCTATTTAGAACTAGAATTTTAATCTCGTCGTCCTGAGCAATACCAACAGCTATCCTTTTAACAAATTCCTTATACGCATTCTCATCCTTATCAAACTCTTCTAGCATTTGCTTTGTTAAACTCACATTAATAATATATTATCCCAGAATTTAAAAACACTAGAGAGCAAAACAAAGTGCAAATTCTCTTAAATTTATTACTTCTGGGGCAGAAGTTAAATTCTGGGGCAGAAGTTGTTATTTGACGAAAGACCAAAAGTCAGGAAAGAAGACCTATTTGACAGAGAAAAAGAAGTTGAGGAAATAATAAACAATATAAAAAGACCCCTACTACTCATCTCAGGGGTTAGAAGGATAGGTAAAACCTCAGTACTCCTAGTTTCACTGAACGAAGCTAAAGAAAATTACATACTCATCGACTGCAGGAAACTAAAAGAAAACTACGGTAGAAAAGAACTATACTCACTATTCTCTGAAGCATTATCCTCAAAAATTTCCTATTTGAAAGACGTCCTAGAGAAAGTCAAAGGGATAAGTATAGCAGGAAATTACGTTGAAATAAAATGGGGTGGAAAGAACTATATATCATTATCAAGCCTCTTCGACGAGCTAAATAAAAAAAGATTAATCATAGCAATAGACGAAGCACAAAGACTAAGAGGGCCATTAAGTAAAGAAATAAAAGATGCCATAGCTCACGCTTACGACTACGATAGAAACTTAACTTTCATTCTTACCGGTTCAGAAGTAGGTTTATTACACGAATTAATAGATGTGGAAAACGAAAACTCCCCGGTTTACGGAAGATATTACCTAGAAATAACTCTGGACAGATTTAACAAGGAAAAGAGCAAAGAATTCCTACAGAGAGGATTCCGAGAGATTTCAGTAAAGGTTGAGGATAAAATTATTGAAGAAATAGTAAATTATTTCGACGGAATACCAGGCTGGCTAACATTTGCAGGTAACGAATACGCAACAAAGGGAAAAATTGAAGAAGTAAAGAAAACCGCAGTAAAAGTTGCAAAAGGAGAACTAGAAAACCTAATCGAAGAAAAAACAAAAAAGGTATCTTACATAACGGGAAAAAGATATAGGAATGCATTAAAATGTATTGCAAAAGGAGAAAACTCTTGGTCTAGACTACTCTCTTGCATGGAAAAAGAAGAAGGTTCAACAATCTCCACAAGCGTATTAGATAATATAATACAAAACTTGGAAAAAATGAGCATAATAAAAGATTACGAGTTCCTAGATCCAGTATATAAAGAAGCATCAAAATTATTATAATAATATTAGGATATTTTATCAGCTATATATTCTATATATTTTACGCTTTATCTATTTTATCTATATTAGTTATACTTAAATTCCGTTTTTCCTCGTTATTTCACAAATGAAATTAACAGATGTGTTCAAACCCTTAGACGAAAAAAAATTCGACATGTTCCACATAAAGAGCTTACTAACTACGGGTATGGGAGTATTTACAGATGGCTATCTATTATCTTCAATAAGCTTAGTAATTCTAGACGTGATGTCAACATTCGGAATAACAAAATCAAATCCATCATACAAATTCTGGCTAGGAGTATTGAGCGGAACAGTATTCATAGGAGCAGCACTTGGAGCAATCATCTTCGGAATATTAGCTAACAAAGGAAGAAAAACCTTTTACGGAGTAGACGTTGCCCTAATGACGATAAGTGCACTACTGCAAGCATTCGTTACTTCACCCACAGAATTAGCAATAGTGAGATTCTTGGTTGGAATAGGCACGGGGGCAGACTACGTGTTGTCTCCGTTAATAATGGCAGAACACTCTAACGCAAAAGACAGAGGAAAATTAATTGCAATAGGTTTCGGCCTAATGTGGTCATTAGGTGCAATAACTGCATCACTACTTTACTTAGGAATATCACCTTTTGTTACACCGTCGACGCTCTGGAGAATAATATTAGCAGCAGGAGCAATTCCGGCAGCATCAGTAATTTACTTAAGAAGAAAAGTACCAGAAACAACTAGGTACCTACTAAGAATAAAAGGAGACGTAAAACACTTTGAGACTATAGTAAAGCAAATAGCAGGAAAAACAGTAAACGTAAATGAAGATTTAAAGGACAAAAATCCCTTACTCATATACTTCAAAACCTCGGGAAGAATATTTGCAGTAGCTGCGATATTATGGTTCCTTTACGACCTAACGGGTTATGCTAACGGACTATTCGGGCCAACTTTAATAGCAAGGTCAATAGGAATTTACAACCCAGCAATATTCTCCCTCATAGTATCAGCAGTTTTCGGCTTCCCTGGTAAATTCACTGGAATTTCATTAATTGACAAAGTAGGAAGAAAACCATTACAAGCTTTAGGCTCATTGGGAGAAGGAATATTCTTAGTAGCTTTCGCTTTGCTACTGCCGAAGGAGGCATTTCTTCCCGCAGGATTACTACTACTAATTTACGGACTCCACGATTTCACGGGAAGCGTAGGACCCGGAATAATAAGCACTGCAGGTATGCTAGGAGTAGAATTGGCACCGACAAAAGTAAGGAGCATAGTACAGGCTATAACAGTAGCCTCAGGAAGAACTGGAGCAGCAATAGCGTCATTCTTATTCCCAGTGCTCTTCATATCAGTAAGCAAAGAGGTAGCAATGATGTTCTTTGCAATACTAATGCTAATTGCTGCAGCACTAACCTGGTTCGGAGTACCAGAAACCAAAGGGAAACCCCTAGAATTAGCAAGCCAAGAAGAAGAAATTAAGGAAAACATTACAATAAAAGGGGAATAAAAAAGAAGAAGGAAGAAAAAGTTAGTAATGTGTTTTTATTATTTTTCTTCTCTTTGTATTATAATACTAGATAAATATATCCCTCTTGTATCCTCTTTATTATCTCCTTTAAAGAAACTGGCCCGTAAATTACTCCCGGCGCTAGTTCCTCTTTAGTTATATTCCTAGCCTCCATTGACGTTCCGCAAGCTACTACCTTAACTTTCTCATTCTTCAACAGAGGAGCAATCCTATTCCTCTGAGTAACTGCCGCAATTCCACCGTTCAAATAAACAACTTCTTCAGTCTCAGGCATTTCAGATAAGTGAGGCGCTACAGTTATTGACATTGGTATCTTTTCCTCAGAATCAACCGACAGGACTATTTTCATTTCTCACTAAATAATAAAAACTCGTATGACATTTTTAAATCTATTCTGAAAAAATCAAATTGAATTCTTTTCTTAACATTAAGAGAAAAGAGATATTAATAAGAGGAAATATTTTAATATAGTTATTTTTCTTCCTTTCTACATAAAAGAAAGAGTGAATTTTCCTAAAAGAAACCCTTCCTAAACTTGTATATAAAAAACCCAGTAATTATTAATAATACAGCAAAACCTACACCTATTGGAATTTCTGACTTACAAGGGATTATAGAAGTATTTAAGTAAAAAGTACACAAAAGAGTCACTAATATAAATATTGATATAAAGCCCACTATGACTGAAAGACTTAAATTAATTTTTAACTTAGATACCATTAAGCCAGCTTTATTTTCTTTGGTAATAAAGTTTATGAAAATAACCTTAATCGGTCTGATTATGAATTTTTGAGAATTTGCATTGCCTTTATGTTAGTTGTGAAGAACGTTAAAAAATACTACATTGGCCCTATCCGTTTTAAAGCTAAGAGTAAAAGTTCGTAATTCCTGATATCGTAATTTTCTCAAAGAATTCCTCTTTATATCAGCCAGAATACATTGTGATAGTCTTACATCGTGAGTTCTTTAGAATGCCAGAAATGGTGAAGGATAAAGCTTGTTCTTCCCTAAAACCTTTCCATCCTCCAGCAACTATCTTCTAGAGACGTTGATTGCAAAAACCCAAATGCTAAACTAGAAACTTTTGTAAAACTGCAGCACCTTTGAGAAGCGAAGGTAAAAATACTATCATATATTCAATACGTAACGGATTTATTACTTCATATAAGGGCTTGAGACCTTAATTTGTTAGAATTTTCTTGGCCTCGCTTAACATCTCCTTTACTCTATATAAGAAGTTATATCTCTAGTTGTTAACTTGGCTTCATGAAAGCCCCATACGTGGAGGAAGTATGCACTACTCCAGCCATCTAATACCCAATTGCCTACCTTGCCCGCTAAGGTATTAGAAGCTTTGCCCAATAAGTAAGTATACCATCTCCCTTCTTTTAATGATTGCTGATATTCTTGAGTGAGTATTATACTTCTCTGCTAGAGCTTTAACAACCTCTTCCGCGACCTTATAAGCCTTTTCTGAGGATTGCATCACCCTTATTCTAATGCTTCGGCCATATATTTTCTCTGCTAACTCCATCCTTATTCCTTCTTGAGGATCTTCCTTGCTAAGATTATCAAATCCTCCACATCAATCCCCTTTTCCTCAGCTTTTCTTATTAGCTTCTCCATAGGTTAAAATTCTATTTCTGAAGAAGCTAGACAGAAGTCTCTGCTAAATAATTGTAAAATTTCTCTCACAGCAATGAGTGTATTACTTCAATTAGCTAAATTTCGTTACTTACGCTAATTGGTATTCCTCTAACTTCCTGTCATTATGTCAATCTAATAATGATAATCTGCTAATTAGAAATCATTAAAAATTTCCAAAAGTGGAGAAGATTTAAAAACGTAAACAAGTCTATCGGCATAATTACGATAACTTGCACTTTGACTAAAATAAGAGAGTTATATTCTGCAATAGCTATATCTTCAATTGTAGCCGACTCCTCCCCGTCAGCAAGGGTTCCCTCCTCATCGTTCCCACCATCGATTCGGCAGTCGGGGTGGTCAGACAGCCCCAAGATAAATCATGGCCGAGCTCTAGTCCCTTGAAGGAAAGAGATACTGGTTGCTCCTCCCACAGTCCCATTAAGCCCTCAATCGAGCCGGGAAGGAGCGTCATTAGCATCACTATTTGAAAAAAGAAGTATTTAAATACATGGGGCTTTCCGCTCCCTTAACCCCTTTCTTTGTAAACACTAACACTTGTGTGTTTGACAGAAATTACTCACACTAGTTCTAGTGGGTCTTTCGTATCTATAGAGTAATCGGACGTGATGAAGTTACTTACCGAGAATTTCAGCTTGGAGAATATCCCCTTAGATATCTCTTTTCTTTCTACTACTCCGCTAGCATCGACGACCTTGATCACATCTCCTTCTCTAACTATTAAGCACCTCCTTTTCCTGTTATAACCCTTTTCTGTGCCCACGTATACACTTACATCTGGCACTATCACGTTATCAACAATCCTACCCTCGTTATTCACCTTAGCTAGGTAGTGATAGTTATTGAAAAGGATGTCGACTTTAACTCCGTCACTTACCTCTTTGAATCTACTTACCCCTCCATCGACGTGATAAAAAGTCTTGACTAAACTCACCGCATATTCGGGTTTAACCCTCTTCGTGCTTTTTACGGTTTCGCCTACTTCATTAATCGTAAGTTCCTCCAGGAACTTATCGTCAAATTCCCTAACCACCTTTATCTCTCCGTCTAGCTTTACTACTTTTCCTCCGAAAAACTCCCTCACTCTTCTTTCATCCAACGGGTCAAAGATTGTCTCCTTCACCTTGCCTTGTCTATCCACAATTATTTCCGCTTTAGTCAGGCCTACCGCGAATCGCAACACATAGTATGAAACGACCCACGCTAACTTATAACTCTCCATCTTTACCTCTATGTCTGTAGCTCCCTGAGGTGCCTGCTTCTCAGCCTCCTTCGTTAGTTTATCCCTCACATTATGATAGAACTCAGAATCTGTCTCATATTCAACTTCACAACTGATGCTCTTAACTAGCGTTGGTACTTCCTCATATACTTTTCCGTCACCGTCCATACCCAGTATGAGACTTTGGCTCCTCCTACCCTTTAACTTATAACTCACTTTTACCCTGAAAATATATAGCCTTTTTAAATGGGCTTTCACTGAAACTAATTTAACCTCCTTATAACGGGAGAGCTTCTCTTTTGCGATTTTCACGGCTTCGCTCACCGAGATGGGCAAGAAGACACCATCATCTTTTACCTTTGTAGAAGAGGGTTCCATCTCCTCTTCCTCGTTCGTCTCTTCTTTCCTCGTTCTCCTGCTATTATCTGTTCTCTTATCGTCCGACACTAACTTTAACGTCAAAGATATGGGAATATTATACTGCCTTATCATCGCTAATAGCCTTGAGCCATTAATATAGTCTATTCCATTGTCTTCGGCCTCTTTTAACGCCGGACCGCTAAGTTCTGATGTCGTGACTATAAGCCCTCTGTTACATCTGTAGTGCTCCTTCCCGAGAACCACATCCCTAACCTCTTTTGCACTTACCTTCTTATTTTCAGAGTACCTCTTGACTTGTACACACCACTTATTTCCAAACTTGCTATCGAAAGCAATAATATCACAGCCCGCGTCATTAGGGCTGCCTGTGACAGAAAGTACTGTTAGACCAAGTACGGGTAGCACTCTTTCTGCTACGAACTTCTCAAAATCTTCAGGGTCTGAAGACCTTAAAATATCAAGTTCGTCCATATAATACTATTCAAATATGAAGTTAATTAATTTCGATAGGATGTACGAGAACATGAAAGAAAGCGTAGTACTTATTGATACTCAATGCAAAGTTCTACTTCAGATCAATAGCGGTTTAATAACAACTCAACCTACTCGTTAACTACTAATGACAGACAGATACTAACTTCCTCCCCGCCCTAGTTTTTCAAATTCATAGTTTCGAATTTTTAGCACGCGAGTGAGATGAAATTTAAAGTGCGTTAAATTAGTATCCCCATACTAATTTTGATTTTGTAGAGCTCCATCATTAATTTATTTTAAAAAAGGCTCAGCTTCTAAGCTTTTCCTCATGTTCTCAGCATGTCGTTTCCTCATCATCGCCCTAAAATTCTACATGTTGAGAAAGTTTTATAAACTTTGAATTAACTCCCCAGTTTGCTAAGAAAAATTCAACTAGTATGTATAATTACTACTAAGCATGTGAGCTGAAAAACAGAAGAGTGAAAGCTTAGGCCCAGGGTACTAAGCTGCTTTGTTGTGTAAAAAGTCTCCTCTTTCTCTTCATAATAAATTCCCTAAGAATTATTCGATTTCTCTTTTTCCGTCTCTTTTTGTAGTTCCTTTCTTGCTTCACTCTCAACTTCTGCCATAAATTCATCTAATTCATCAGCTTTTACCAACTCCCTATTAATTTCTGCCATAATTTTCATAAACTCTATCATTTCACTTTGATGGTCTCTAACTTCTTCTAAGTATTTTTCATCCATTTCCTCCCTACCTATTATGTAGTCAGCAGTTTCAGCAGCCCTAGCTAAATAGGCTGTGTATAACAAACTATCGAAAAGTTCTTGAAAACCTAGTTCTAGCATTGTTATTACTTGATCGATTAAATATGGTTTTTCCTTGTAGAAGTTTAATAATAGCTCGCTTTCCTTTGGCAAGTTTTTGCAAATCTCGTCTTCCATGCGTTTTTCTATACACTTTTCAATTATATCAAGTAGTTGTTTGTATGCGTCTTTAAATTGGACTGCGGCTGTAATTCTCTTTCTCAATTCTAGTAGTTTATCATAGCTTCTTTGATTAGCTGGCTCTCTTAAATATTCCGATAAGCTTTTATAAATTTCTGCTAACTGTTTTTCCCCAATTTGTTCTAAGAGTTTCGCGGTTGCTGACAGAAGATCCGGAATTTGAGATCTTCCCACAGGGTCGTGACCTAATTCTTTGATAATCCTCTCACGGTTTAAGGCTTGTCTTATTAAGATATTCAATGAATTAATCATTTTCTGAAAATGTCTCGGTGCTTTAACATGTCCCTTCTTTACTACGGATATCAAAAGGGCCGGATAAATTATCAGTGTACCATACGTTGCAAGAAAGGCCTTACTTAAGGTTTCGAAAGATCTCGCAATATTAAAAATCTTCTGCTCCTCTAGAGACTTTATGTCTGAATACAGCTTTTCTCCTTTCTGAATACTTTCGTATATAGCTAGCGTAGTATCGAAAAAGCTTAAGGAGTTTAAGAGGAAGTTAACAAAAGTCGACTTCCTCTTCGTCTTCATTCTTGTAACCTACTTAAAACCTTGTCTCTAATCATGGAATATTTAGCGTATTCCGGGTATTTCTTGTAGACGTAGTTTAGAATCTCAGTCCTACTCTTCCTAACCCATTCTCTGAAAAACATCTCAATCTCCTTTTCCTCTTCCTCAGGCTTTAACTCACCCTTTAAAACGTAATTCCTCTTGTACCCTATTATTTCTCCGCTCAATGGATCTCTTACTTCCTCCTCTTCAACATCAACCTCTCCTGATTCGATTAGTTTATCGACGTAATCCTGTAGTTTTGATGAATAAGGACCAAAGAACCAGGGCTTAAAATCCAGTCCTAACTGAATCCCTTTCTCCTTCTCAAGTAAAAAGAAAATCTTCTGGAGTTTAGTCGCAGTGACCTCTGTATTCTCCTCTTTAGCAGTGTAAAGCAGTAATTTAATTAAGCGATAAATTCTGTCCTCGATTAACATAACCAGTAACCCTAATATTAAAGTACACAGAGTGCATAAAAAATTTAGACAGAAAGTTAGGCAGAGTTTGCCTCAGAGAGGCGAGGCTTTCCGCCCCCCACCCCTTTCTTTGTAAATAAAAAGAAAATAATGAAATAAAAGAACTGCTATAATATTCATATTGTGATAATAAAAGGGCGAAGAAAAAAACAAAAAAGTTTTTAAATCTGTTTTAACAGAAGTAGAAATGGGGATGAGGGGATGATGAGCAGGGTCAGAATTGATCCATGATAGGAAGCCCGACAGCTGACCTGACCCCCTCATCCCTAATTCATTCTTACCTTATCTAATTATTAAGCTTTTCTTCTCATCCAATTTTGAAAAATTGAGCAAAGAATGAGGTTGGATCCTATCGTTAAGTCTACGACGTGAGACTGACTTCCTCCCGCCTTGAGGCGATGGTTCCCCTCATCGTTCCCACCATCGATTCTGGATTACATCTCTCATTTAGCAGTCGGGGTAGTCAGAGCCCCCCACATGAAAGGGGAACTATCATAGCCGAGCTCTAGTCCCTTGAAGGGAAATACTGCTTGCTCCTCCCACAGTCGAGCGAGGAGCGTCATTAGCGTCACTAAAAGAGATATTTTAATCTTTCATTATCCCCGCCCCTTCTCGAGGCTTTCAATCTTTTTGTAAAGGGGTTAAGGATATTTTTCAAGTTATTCGACACGGGGGCAATGCAGAAGGGAATTGGTCGGACGTAGAAGCGTTACAGTCTAGCATTTACGTTTTTCAAACTCCAATAAAATTCAAGAATAATACTAAAGGCCTTTCTTCATTAATTGAGGAGGAATTATATGCTTGCTCATCGTGTCTTAATAATATTTGCAATATATTAACCTATTTTTTTCATATCATATAGTACTATGTTATATACATTATCTAAATCGTTGTCCCATTCTTCCTTAAACCATTCTTTTATATGATCTAAAATGAAATTACTCACTATGAGAATATCGTGCAAAACTTCCTCCTTCTTTTTGTATTTAGAAAAGTCTGGATCAAAGCCGTTATATTGGTAGTCGTGCAAAAGAAAGGCTTTGTCAGTTATGTTTTCAACTTGTGTGAAACCTAACTTGGCTAAATTCATGGAAATTCCTTTTAACGAATGAGTAGGTGCATTGTATCCCCTCTTTGCGTACCAATCGCTATTTGGTAGTCTGTCAAGATTTTTAGTTACTAATGCTGATAATAGAGCTTTAACTGCGCTGAACACTTTGCCTGCAGAATTTCTACTTCTTCCTGCTATCCACATGTATATTGCTACGTCTATATCATCTAAGGTTTCAATAATTCTAGCCTTAATGTAAGCCTTTCTATCAATCTTAGGTGAAATTAATTTTTCTTCCATATTATTAGGTTATTTTTCGTACTCTTAAAAACCTAGTAAAGTGTGTTTGTTGATATAAGTTTGTGAAAAAGAGGAAATATCTTCACTGTAATGTTATATATATCCAATCACTTATTAAGGGGTAAAGGATGCCTAGATCTGAGTATTAGAGGAGTTGAGAACGCTGAGAAGGCTATTAGTTCTATTGTTTCAGCATACGGAATAAGTGGAGTTATTGCAAGTGCTATTATTAGTTATATTATTTGGACTGATAATGTGGACGAGATGGTTAATAATGCAAAACCTTACGTCGAGAAGGCTAAGAATGCCGTTGAGCGCGTTAGGGAGGAGTTAATCAAGACGAGGAACTACAGGCTTTTAAGTTATGTTGACGAGTGTGTTGCTCAGCAGGAGTTAGACCTTGATGAGGACGATATTTATCAAGGTGCTCTAGGTTGTGTATTCTCTAATATAGAGAATGTAGGGTATTAATTTGATTAGCTTAAAAATAGTTAAAGTAAACGGAAATCCCTATAAGTTACACTTTATTCATCTTTAAATAGCTCAGGGTGCAGACACTCCAGCGTGGCTAAATAAAGATCATCACAAATTTCTATTTCCAAGCAATTCTCTTCTATATCTTGTCTGATAAGGCATTCCTCAATTACCTCCATTGGCCTATTATCTCCCATCTTTTTCATCTCCTCCTTAACTTGTTCAATTGTGCTTCTTACCAACTTAACGTACGGTTCAGCTTCTCTAACAATCTCATCCTCATTCTCTGACCAGGTTATATAATTCGAAATCATCGGACTTAGGCCATATGCGGAAGAGATAGCCCTTGCACCCTTCTTAGCGCTCTCCTCACCCCTAATACTTAGCTCTAGCACGTCTCTAATCCCCAGCCTCTCAGCGTATTCCAATATTTCCTCATCAGTATGGGGAGGAGGCTCAACAAAGGAAATCCTCACAAAGGAGTTACTTAACATTTCCCCATCACTAACTAAACCTATCAGACTTACTGGCTTGCTACAATCTAATGACGTGAAAACAGGAGCACCTACTATAGCCTCATTATAAGAAGTATTGCTAACAAGTTCTGAACAATATTTCTCGAAACTACCAACCAAGAAAAACTTGCACAACCCATCCATGACACTTGCAGGGAAGAGAACGTAAGCAGAACCGCGCTGTACTGCTGGAGGAACTTTAAAAGTAGCCTGCTTACTTATAGTAGCTATAACCATGTAAGGAAAAGGAGGTCTTGTTGAAATGGCTCTAAGAATTTTTGAGAGAACATCAGCAGTATAATGCTCATTAGATTCATAGATTAAACGGCCAGGAACCTCAGTATAGGTTGTTGGTAAAATGGTAAACTCTGGTAAATAATTAGTCATTATTGCTCCTGTAGGTTCTAAGGGCAAGTATCCTTCCACGGGGTTAAATTGCGGCAACTCCGAGTTTATTTTCCTAACTTTTATTACTACAACATTCCTCCCCTTCATTTTATCAGCTAAATGTTTAGTATTATTCCTGAATTTTACCGAAGCTTGAAAAGCATAAATACTCGACTCCCAATGCTCTGACGCCCCACCTATGTAGTAATAGTTCCCTTTCGGCGTTTGAATTACAACCCCGTGTCTAATAACTTGGAAAATATTCTTAACCGCTTTACTTACAATTGAAGATACAGCTAATGCAGGATAAAATCTCATGTCTCCTTTCATTTTAGTTAAAGTGCAAGTTACCGTATCCTTAATTATGTCGATAGACGTGTTTACGTTAAGCATTTTTAAATCTTTTTCACTTATTGGGAATTTTTCCATGATTTCCAATTATGCAGATTGCCATTTAAATTTAGATTACACGATTTATCTCATCAAAGACGAAAACAGAAATTTCCTTAGAGGGTGGATAAGTAACAAAATTTCACTAATTGCGTGTTCAGCTATGAGAGAAATTATTATGC
>Ga0326758_100008_pt1:0-225000 | contig 315980 bp, 364 predicted proteins | sample GCRJH_S_FD_207221 | JGI IMG/M metagenome (GOLD analysis project Ga0326758, IMG submission 207221) | Hot spring sediment microbial communities from Geyser Creek Basin, Yellowstone National Park, WY, United States - GCR.JH_S | ecosystem: Environmental > Aquatic > Thermal springs >... | reverse complement strand
GCAGGAGAGCTTACACCACTCTCGGCTTCCCCTGTCAGAAGTAAGCTTCCCAGAGTTATTGGCTCTGGGGTGCTTACTTCCCCATTGTAATCGCAAGCCCCTTCCGGGTGTTTTCCCCGGGGGGGTTTGTGCAAGTATATTCTTGTACTGTTACCAGATTTAAAGCTAACTTCTCGTTCTTACGGTGTATATTCACGTAATAGGGAGTTTTTCTAGGGCGGAAATTTTTGAGTAAAGAAGAGTTAGATATATTTATGATTCTGTAGATTTTACTCTTTGCTCTTGTCTTTATCTTTATAAAGAGAAAGAACAAGGGTCTATCCTTTCTTTGAAGTTTTGATCCGCACTGAGAATTTTAGCTGAATAACTTCTGGAAATTACGTAATGGAATGCGTCGTAAAATCCTCATCTTCCTTAACTGTTTGTATAATATCCTCTTTTGTTACTTCCACTACTTGTACATGAAATAATAGCGAGAATTTCTTCTTCCACATCTTTTACCCTGAGTAATGCTACTTCTAGGAGAACTACGTTATCAGTTATTGCCTCTATCTTTCCTTCATAAATCGCCTTTATTATTTCTTGGCTGCATTTTCGTGTCTCCTATTTTTGCGTAAACTAATATATTGCTGTCTATGAAGTATTTGGGCATTACTCTTCAGCTAATTCGTCTATTTTTTCCGGAGGAATTTCTTTCTCTTCCTCTTTTGCTAGGAGGATTTGTAGTGGATTTTTTATTTTCTCAACTTTTCTCCTTAGATCGTTTAGCGGGATTACTTCCACTTCTTCTCGGGTTTTAGGCCTATCTTTTCTCTTACTTCCTTTGAGATTGTTACTTGATATTTTTCAGTTACTTTTGGCATAATTAAGTATACGTAATATTTAAGAAGTACTGTTAACGGAAGTTTAAGTTGGCAAAGAGAATATAAACAAAATTATGAAATATATGCCGTTTATAAGAATTTATCGAAATAAATGCCTTAATTCAATAGTTTAATTAGAGTATTTCATGAAATGGTCATATGTAAACGACATGAATGGTTGCATGAGAGCTAGATATGCGAGAAATTCCGGGGTTAAATAATGGGCCCACGGGGACTCGAACCCCGGACCACTGGGTCTCTCCAATTTCCAGATGTACTTCATCCCTTTCGGTCTGAAGACCCAATGTTTTTCATCTGGAGCCCAGCACTCTACCTAGCTGAGCTATGGGCCCATTATATGTCATCTAAAATGAAATTTGCAGAGGAAATAATAAAGTTTACATTGATTAAAAGTCATTTGCAACAACGTAATTTTATTAGTGTTGAGTCTACCTGCCTTCCTTTTATTTCGTAACCCAGCTTGCTTGCTAGCGTTTTAGCATATTTTATTACTAAGTCCTTAACTTTTTCTTCCTCTTGTTTATATTTGAAAGTTATGTTAAGCTCTTCGCAAATCCCGTCTTTTTGTGTGGTAATCGTTACCCCTGCAGAAATTAAGTTTAATAATCCTATTCCGTCAGCTAAATTTTTAGGTTGCTTTATATTTAAGTAGGAATTTACTAGTTTTTCTATAGTATTTTCTTTAATTAAGCCGTCTCCTAAATCTTGTTTATGTACTGGAATTAAGTAAAATCCTTGGCTTTTCAAGTAATTTAGTGTTTTTATATCTTTTAATACTTCAAAGGAGGAAATTAATGGGATTAATTCTTGTAAAATATCTGAGAGAAAATTGTAAAAGCCTTTAGGATTATTGCAATACTCGTTTTGTGGCTCTGATGAACAAAGGCGAAAATATAATTGTTTGTACTCGCGAATTGTCTTCTCTAATAAAGGCGTTAATATATAAGGCAATAGCTGTTTGTCCTTGCTCTTTTTTGGCATTACAGAATTCTATGCTTGATATAATTAAAACTTAACTTTTCTATTCATAAACAGAATACAATTTCCTTTGAATCCTTATCAACTAGAATTTTCACTACACATGAGGGTCTAGCTTTCATTACTGCCTCTCTTATTTTTTCAGACTCATCCATCATTTCATAAGGAAGAATGACAGTTAATGATTGTAAATTTTTTGGGAGAAAGAAGTTTAGAAATTTCTCATAATTAGTAATAAGCGATGGCGGGACTTTCTTTATTTTACCGCAGTTCTCTATTAATGTTACCACCGCATAAACCATGCTTTTTAAAACTTGTGCTAAAGTCTTTATAAAATTAACTATATAATACTTAGAATTTCCAAGTTGTATATTATGACAGTATTAATACTTTAAAACATTTGATAATAACATTATTTAAATCTGAGTATAATTAGCTTTTATAAATATTGCAATAAAAACACAAATTATAACTGAAATTATACGTACTGACAAAATCTCTATGCGTGAGAATAAGGGGAGGTATTACGTCTACTATATTGATCGTTAGAAACCTAAGTTAAGTTTACGTCGACCCCTTAGATAAGATAATAGAAACTTACATAGCAGGGTGTGGGGGATGTGCCCCCACAATGCGGGTGCGGGGATTTGAACCCCGGATGGCCTTCGCCAGCGGATCTTGAGTCCGCCCCCTTGGGCCGCTCGGGCACACCCGCAAGTTATTATTTCCATTTGATTTTTAAAAAGCTTAATGCGTCACATTTTCTTTAGAACTAGTGATGTTAATGTTGACGACACTCCTTTTACTGACCTTATGCTCTCTATTATATTATTTAACTCTGTGGGATCCTTTGCTTCTATTTTCGCTAAAATGTCATAATCTCCTGAAATTTCCATTACCTCCTTTACGCCGGGTATTACTGAAATTTTTCTAGTAACTGCTGTAGTATAAACGTTTGAGTCGCATTTTATTGAAATTAATGCTTCAACTTTTTCTGGCGGTCTCGGTTTTAATACTCTTCCGGTAACTTCTTCAGCAATTTCTAATAAGTCAACGTCCCTGTAAAACCTTACGTTAGGGTTGGATTTTATTTTTGCTAGAACTTGTTCTAGTTCTTCTTCAGATAATGAAACTCCTAATCTTTCGAATCTATCTTTTAAAGCGTGTTTTCCAGTATATTTGTCAATAACGTAATCCCTATTTCTTCCGAAAGTTTCAGGTGGCATAAATTCGTAAGTTCTTGGGTCGTTTAATATTCCTTGGACGTGAATTCCTGCTTTGTGTAAGAATGCGTAATCTCCAGTTATCGGGAAGTTTGGCGGTGTGGGAATTCCGCTATATTTTTCGATTAAGCTTGATATTTTAGGTAATAATTCAAGCTTAACGACTTCAACGTTAAAGTGGTATTTTAATGCAGCAGCTATTACTTGTAATGGAGTTATTCCAACTCTTTCTCCTAAGCCGTTAACCGTTGCATGGATTATTGTTGCTCCTCCTTCTACCGCGGCCAATGAATTTGCTACCGCTAATCCTAAATCGTTGTGTGCATGAATATCGTATTCAACTCCCGGGATCTTTGATAAGTACGAAAATAATTCCCTAGTCTTTGCAGGGTAAAGGATTCCTACAGTGTCAGCTATGCCTATCCTGTCTGCCCCTGCGTCTCTAGCAGTTTTTATAACTTGGGTTAAATATTCTAAGTCTGCCCTAGTTGCGTCTTCTGCAGTAAACCTTACTTTTGCTCCGTGTTCTTTTGCATAAGAAACAGCCTCGGCTATTATGTTTAAAGCTTCTTCCCTGGTTTTCCCTGTTTTAGCCTTTAAATGAATGTCGCTTATTCCGTAAAATATTGCTATCCTATCAACTTCTAATTCGGCCGCTATTTCAATGTCCTTTTTAACTGCCCTACTGTGACCTACTATTTCCGGAGTTATTTCTCCTTCTTTCTTTAATTTTACTATCCTTTTTATTCCTTCGTAAATGTCCGGCGAAACTGCAGGGTGCCCTGCCTCAATCATTGATACTCCTAGTTCTGAGAGGGCCTTTGCTATTTCTACTCTTTGTTCTGTTGTAAATACTACTCCTGGCGTTTGTTCTCCTTCTCTTAGCGTTGAGTCCAAAATTCCTACTTTCAAGAATCGCACCTAAAAATCTCTATCTTTGGAAAGGCAATATAAGTTGCACTGTAATGAGTAGTTTTTTCTTCGAACTATGATAGTGTGTTAATTATTAATTCCGTTACGTTCTCTACGCCCAATTTTGGTGAATATTTCTCCAAAATTGTTGAGATCAAATTATAAAAATCCCTATTTTTCTTTACTTCTTCAACGTAATTTGCGTAAGTGAAAATTATTGATGAGCGTAATGATACCCCTTTATTAACTTGTTCTTCAATTTCCTCTAATATTTTCTGTAATTCTTCTTTATCCGCCTTTCCCTTAAATTTTCTTAATTGTATAAATTCCTCTTGATCTAGGACTGACATTATTCTGGCTCCACTAAGGTTGAAATTTCTTTCCCGGCTATTATATCTTTTAGTTTTCCTAACTTATTGTAGTTCATGACTATGACCTTAATCTTGGATCTTTCAACGATTTTTATTGCCATAGGATCAAGCAGTTCGTAAGTCCCAGCTTTTACTGATTGCGTTCCTTCTAAAATTTCCTTTAACTTCTCTGTGTTAATTTTTGTCAATAGCCTAGCGTCTTTATATATTCTAGGGTCTCTATCGTAAACTCCGTCAACGTTCGTTGCTATTATTAATAAGTCTGCGTTGGAAGCTTCTGCTACTAAAGCTGAAACTGCGGCAGTTGACTGTCCTGGCTGGAAACCTCCGGTTACTACTACTTTTCCGTAAGACCAAGCTTGGATAAAGTCCTCAAGGCTTTCTGGAACTTTCATGTATGCTAAGTCGTTTAAAGAGAAAACAACTAAGTAAGCGTTTAACCTTGAAGCCCATATGCCTAATAAATCTAGGTAAGCTTCGTTTGAACCCATCTTTCTAGCTAAGGATATGTACTTCCTTGCAGTACTTCCTCCTCCGGTTACTATTCCTACCCTATTTCCTTCATTTACGAGCTCTTTTACTACTTCCTTCAATGTGAGTAGTTTTTGTGGGTCTTCTTCGTCAAATATTTTTCCACTTAATTTTAAGATGAGTTTCATCAACATAAGAAGAAAAGTACGGTAAAAAAGTTTAGATTTGATAGTCGTCTGGTAATTTCCTTCTGAAGTACTTTCCTGTTTCTGGATCTTTAAATAATCCTATTTTTACTCCTTTCCTTCCCTTTGGTGCTAATGACCAAGCTTTCTCTGGAGCTAACTCTACTTCTTTTCCAGATGGGGTTTTTACTTTTATTGCCTTTTTAGAGCTCATGTCAATTTTATGTTGAGGTACTTAGGTTAAAAACCTTTCCATGAGTGTTCTAATTGTTAATCCCATTAATCCTTCAAGGGTAATAGTGAAGGATTCCCTCAAAGTATTACTCTTATAGAGAAAATGGTAGTTGTTGAATTAATGGATAGAGTGTATTCTGTAAACTATACTGCCCTGGTATTTCCGCCGTCTATTAATATTGACGTGCCAGTAATGTAATCGGAGTCATAAAGGAAAAGGATTAGTTTTCCTAAATCTTTCTCCGGATCTCCTATTCTTCCTAAGGGTATTCTGTCAAGTACTTCTTCTTTCCATACTTCTTCGAAAGATTTCTTCCTAACTTTTGCCAATCTTTCAATTCCTCTCCTTGCTCCTGGAGTGTTAAAACTGCCCATTAAAATGACGTTGAAGGTAATATTATACTTACCATAATCCTTTGATAGAATTTTAGCTAACTGTATTAATGGAGCCCTTGAAACGTCGGCTAAAACAAATATATCCTGTGGTTCCTTTATAGTCCATGATGATAAGTAAATTATTCTACCGAAGCACTGTTCCTTCATTTTAGGTAGGACTAATTTAGTCAGTTTTACTGCACTCAATAGATATAATTTTACTGAATATTCCCAATCTTCGTCTGTAGTTTCTTCAAAGAGTGAAGGCTCTTTGCTGGGATTTCCAGTGTTTACAACAAGTAGATCTATTCCGCCCATCTTATCAATGGAAAAAGATACTAGCTCTTCTAAACTTTTTAGGTTTGTCATATCCGAGGTTTTTCCCCAAATTGAAGGATTAATTGCTCTTAGTTCTTCAACTGCCTTCTTTACTTTTTCCTCAGATCTGGAAGTTATGACTAGTGAGAAACTTTGCTTTGCCAAAGCTTTAGCTATTCCTTTTCCAATGCCTTCAGTTGAGGCTGTTATTAGTGCCCTCTTCATAGGTTTTTAATTATCGTTTTAGAATAAATGTTCGTGGTAGAATTTACTTTATATCACCATAGCTTTGAGGTACTGGGAGGTAGCGAGAGAGTTGCAATTGCAGTCTTAAATACATTAAAATCCATGGGGTTCAAGGTTAAGTTAGTTACACTTCACATAGATGTGGAGAAGGTAAAAAAATGGGATAAAAATTTCGTAATGCCAGATGAAATTGTAGTAAAGAAATTTCCTATAAAATTTGGCCTTTATAAGGCCCTTTTTACTAGCATGTTAACGAGGCCAGGGAACACTTTTAGTACTATAGGAGATATAACTAACGCCGATTATAGTTATATTCACTTCCCTTGGTCTTTAACTGATAACTTGAAGATAATTAATGCTGAAGATAACGAGCCTTATATTAAAAAAAGGAAAATGAGGACTTATTTCTTGCCTTATAAATATGTCCACAGAATTTTCTTTTCTAAAAGCAAGAGTAAATTACTAGCAAATTCTACTTGGACTGGGAAAATTTTGGAGCTTTCTGGATATTCTTACGAGGTACTTTATCCTCCAGTTGAAGTTGAGGAATATTTGAAAATTAAGGGAAATAGAGATCCAAAGCTCGTTTTAAGCATTTCTAGAATTGCTCCAGAGAAGAACCTTGAGAACTTGTTTTCCGTAGCTAAAGCTCTTAAGGATTTCACTTTTGTTTTATTGGGCTCTTCAGGCAGGAGCAAGAAATACCTTGAAGAAGTTAAGAGTATTTCAGGAAAGTTAGGTAATGTAAAAATTGTAGAAGATTTTACTCACGACGATATAGTTAATTATTTGAGTAAAGCAAAGGTTTACTTTCATCCTAAAGTTAATGAGCATTTTGGAATAAGTATTGTTGAAGCAATGTCTGCAGGATTAATTCCGGTAGTCCATAAAAGCGGTGGTGCTTGGCTAGATATTGTAAAAGAAGGGAAATACGGTTTTGGGTACTCTAATGTGGAAGAGGCTGTAAATGCTATAATTGAAGCCTCCAAGTATGAAAACGACTTTAGGGACGTGACTTTAAATTTCTCTTTTGACAAATTTAAGGAAAGATTATCAAAAATTTTAGCTAGGTGATAGTTTTTTGAATATCTCTATGACAGATATATAGTCGCTTTCTGAGTAGCCTAATGCCTCTGCCATTCTATAAAATTGTAAAGCTAATGACGACATGGGAGTTATTACCTTCAAATTCTGTGCTTCTCTTTGTATTATTTCTAGGTCTTTTCTCATGTGCTTTGTAGCGAATTGAGTTGAATAATCTCCGCTAACCATTTTTGGAGTTTTAATTTCTGACGTTGGAGACTTTGCACTACTTAATTCCATCAAAACTTTAGCGACTTTATCTTTATCAAGACCACTTTTTATTCCAAAATTATATGCTTCAGCTAAAGCAACAGCGTATGCTCCTAACAAAAGATTATTTACTAATTTTGAATAAAGACCAAAGCCGTTATCTCCCATATATACTATATTACTGGACGTCGATGATAGTAAATCCTTTACTTTATCAAAATGCTCTTTAGGACCTCCTACTAATACAGTGATCTTCTTTTGTTCTACAAATACTGAAGTCCCTATAACCGGTGCATCGTACATTACTCCTCCGTTTTCCTTAATTTTATTTGCCAAGGTTACACTAAGTGAAGGAGAAATTGTTGACATATCTATTAGTATTTTTCCTTTCATTAGCTGTACTAACGGGGAAATTACTGAATTTACCGCATTATCGTCTGCAAGCATTGAGATTATAATATCAGAAGACTGAACCAATTCTTGCGGAGTCTTAGCCTCTTTAACGTTATACTTTTTAGCGAACTCTTTCCTTTTTTCTTCATTTCTGTCCCATACAATATCTAATTTTTTATCATTAGCCAAGTTTGCTCCTATTCTCCAACCCATTACTCCTAAGCCTATTAAACCGATCATAGGGTTAGTTTGTTTTCCAAAATTTTGTGTTTTCCTTCACTTTCTATAAGGTCTATGGAAATTATCTCTCCTTTTATATCTTTTAATTTTTCCTTTAATTCTTTAAAATCTCTAGCTTCAACTGTTAAAAGTCTAATATTTCCTAACACTTTTTCTCCTATTTCTTCTTTTGAATATATAAGAACTGAATAAATTCTCTTTTCCGGCTTAGCAGTCATTATTGCAGATATCTCTCTTCCAGCTATTTTCCCAATTTTTCTCATAAAGTATCCTTTAGCTTCTATTTCCTCCCTATCTTCATCTGAGATTATCAATGGATATTCGTCAAGTATTCTTACTTCAGAAGGTTCTGTAAAGGGAACAAGGATCTCTTTTCCGTTAAATTCTTCTTCCAGCGAATCTTTCCCATACCAACTTGATATAGGTACTCTTCTAGATAACCTAGAATATAAGTATAACGTTTTGTACTTTTTTGATATCGTATAGATGCTTCTAGTTCCCAAATCATAAATTATATCAATATCTGGATTTTCAATGCACGGCTCATAACCTTCTTTTGCTAGCATTTTACCTACTTCTCTCTTTATTTCATTCCTTATGCTTTCGTAGTATATCAGCCCGTTGCTGAAAATGAATTCGTTTTCCAGCCTTGACAGTTGTTCTGAGAGCTTTACTCCTAATACGTACTTTACCTTACCTCGTTTCTTGAGAAAATCTAGGGCTTTTTTAAAAAAGTCCTCTTTTATTTCCTCAATTTCCGAATTACAAATATAACAAGTTCTTTCTTGAAATTTTTCGTTGGAAAAGTATATCTCAAATATCCCGGAATATTCCTTTCCCATGTTGAAAAGAATTTCCTTAATTTCATTAAGGTCTTCTAACTCGTGATCTTTAATTTTCCTATCAAGTTCTAGAACCAAGTAAGTCTTTATTGCTTTACCTCTTTCTTTATTTGCAAACCTATAGCCTAATTTAGCAAAACATCTACCTAAGCAACTGTCACAAAGGGGATATTTTTTTAATAATTCAAGTGCTTTCTCCTCCAAATTGTCCAAGGAGTTTTTCGACATCTTTCTTTCTCCTCTTAAGCATCTTAATAGTCCTTTGCATTAAATTATAATGTTCTATTAATTCTTTGACGTCTTCTATCTCAGTTCCAGAACCTAAAGCTATTCTCCTCATTCTTGACTTATCTATTATTGACGGGTTATCTAATTCCTCATATGTCATCGAGTTCATTATAGCTAACCATTTCCTCATTTTTTCCTCTCCTACTTTTAACTGATCTTCTGGAATTTGACCAAGCATTCCGATCCCAGGTAATAGTTGAAACAACTTGGATAGTGGACCCATTTTTCTTAATGCTATGAGTTGATTATATACATCACGCAAAGTTAACTTGCCTTTACCAGAGATTACTTCTTCCATTTTTTTCTGCATTTTATCATAATTTTCTACTTCCTTAATTTTTTCTAGAATTGTTTCAATATCGCCCATTCCTAGTATTCTTGCTACAAATCTTCTAGGATTGAATACTTCGAGTTCGTCTATTTTTTCTCCAGTTCCAATGAATTTTATCGTTGCCCCAGTTGCTGCTACTGCTGATAAGGCTCCACCGCCTTTTGCTGTACCGTCCATTTTGGTTATAATTATAGTACCTATCTTTGATGCCTGATTAAATTTTGAAGCTAAATCGTAGGCCTTTTGGCCTATAGAAGCGTCAATTACTAAAGTTACTTCGTCAGGCTTTATTGCTTCATAAATATTTTTCATCTCCTCCAGTAGTGCAGCTTCTTCGCCGTAACCATGACGCCCTGCAGTGTCAACTATTATTATTTCCATCTTTTCATTTAGGAATTTTTCTACTCCTCTTTTAGCTATTCCTACAGCATCCTTTTCTCCTGGCTCTCCATAAACTGGTACTCCAATTTGTTCACCTAATTGTTGTAATTGTTCTAATGCCGCAGGTCTATAAACATCTGCCCCTACGAGGCCTACTTTAAAGCCTTTTTTCTTATAAAAGTAAGCTAATTTTCCTGCAGTAGTGGTTTTTCCTGTGCCTTGAACTCCTACAAGCATTATAACGTAAGGTATCTTATCTGGAATTACCTTCGGTTCTTTATCTCCACCAAAGAGGTTAGATAACTCGTCATAAACTATTTTTATAAACCATTCTCTTCTTTCGATATAGGTTGGTGGTTTTTCGTTCTTTAATCTTTCCTTTATTTTATTTGTTAGTGAAAAAACTAATTTTACGTTCACATCAGCAGAAATTAAGGATTTTTGTAATTCCTTTATGAAATCTTCTACAGCTTTATCATAAGAAGATGAACCAGTTAAAAATTTCCTTACAGCATCTCTTAAATTATCTAACAATTTACTTTACCCTTACAATTTTTCTTCTCCCCATTATAGTCCAATATTCTACTTCTGCACCAGGTCTTATTTTACTTGCCAAGTCTTCTTCTTTTGGTTTTTCCATCTCAAAAGTCTCATACGTATCCATATCCATTACTTGAATTTTATCACCCATATCTGCTAATATTTGACCTACGTGCTTTTCAATTATTGGAATTTCAACTTGATCATCAACTGGAGCCATTAGCGTTTTTTTAGCTCCAGTGAATATGCTTACTGCAACAACGTTAGCCTTTGCTGCACCATGTTTACCGGTTTTTGCTTTTGTTATTTCAACTACTCTACAAGGTTCTCCATCTATAACTATATAATTACCTTCTTTTAAGTCGCCCACTTTGGCGTAATTTACACCCATGATTATCCATCCTCAAGATTTATTGGATAGTTTTTAACTCTTATGTTTATTGCTCCGAGCTTTGGCCCTTCATCATCGCTTCAGTAGGATACTCTCTTCACAGCAGTTTTATTATTTTCAAAGGAACTTAAAACTGTATGGGTTGGAAAGTCAAGTGCACATCTTGCGGTACTGAAAGAGTACTTAACATTAGCTTTGATATAGGAAGACAAAAGACTATTTACATCTATTGTAATGTATGTAAAAAGAATACTTTTAACGAAATTTTGGGATATATAGATGAAGAAGCGAAGTAAAGATTTTTTAGTATAATATAATAGTCTTCTTTGAATGAAGAGCCCCAGATTTTTGATTTGATGAAATAACCTGTCTCGGCTGATTTAGCTAATAAAATCGTTTGTTTGTATCTTTTCTGGAATATACTGGAATGCGAGGAATTTTAATCCCTTACTAGCCATTGCTTCGATTTCTAGCTTGGCCTTCTTTTGTAAGAACATATTTATTTCCTCTTGCCAAGCTTTAGTTTTAAACCACTCATAATTCTTTATTTCTAATGCTCTCTTTATGTCGTAATCCTTTGCCTTTATGATGAAGGCATTTCTCTCCCTTTCAGTTAAATAAGCCTTTTTCTTAGGAGTACCAAATATATCACCCATGGATACTCCTAAGAACCTTGCATTAGGTGTAGCAAGCCTTTCACTTTCATAAGATAAGTTTATTGAGCCTATTCTAAATACGCTATAAATGTACCATCCATAAGGATCTGCATCAGTCAATATGTAAACCGGTAATTTTAGTTCCTCATTTAGTCTCCTTACGAATCTTCTTGTGGCTCTATCTGGTTGACCAGCGCTTGTAACTAAAATTGCGTTATATTTCTTCCAGAATCCTTCTCTGTGAAGTTGCTGGAATACTGCATCTTTCTCTACAACTAGTACAAAGTCTGCCTTAACGTCCACGAAGTCTATTAAATCCGGAGTCGGTTCGATAGAGTAAGCGCCGTGGCCCATTTTACTTAGATCTATGACATCGTTTCCACTTCTTATCCTCATGTCACCAACTACTTTTCCCTTTTCTTTACTTAGTATTAACATATCCTCTCTCAATAATGAGGTAAATACTTCAATGTCTACTATCACACTATCCGATTCCTTCTGTTCGTCCCAAGTATTTTCCTCATATGTCTTGCCGTTAGGTGCTTTTAATACAATTGAGTGCTTTCCTCTATAATACAAGTCACGTATAGTTGGGTACTCATTATTGACCAAGGCATCATAAATTATGCTTGCCATTAGTGTAGTTTGCATAAATCTTCTCGCTTCGTTTAGATCTAGAAAACTTCTCCTTAATTTTTCCTCTCCTAATAAAAGTAATTTCCTATTTTCATCATATACTGTATTATTTAAGGTTCTCTTAGGAATTTCCAAAACTAATGGTTCCCCTTTATTAATTTGATCTAACAAAGTTAGGAATTTTTTCTTCAATATTTCAGCTGCTCTTTTCCTAGCCTCTATATCAACCTTTGATATGAATTCACTCATAATGCCTCCACCTTATACATTTTATATTCTTCTTCATCTTTTACATCTAACTTCTTTTTCACTATTTCAAAAAGCTTTGATTGTATTTCATCTTGAACTTTAGGAATTAACTCTTTTTTATCGTCTGTAGCGAATACAGCTAAACTCCTGGCTATTTCTGGGATATACTTAAGGTAAGTAAGCATTTTCTTCCTTGCTTCTTCTTCCTTCTTTTTTTCTGAAATATATAATCTTAACTTTCTGGAAACCTCCATTATGCCATTCTTTATTTCCTTCTCTATCTCTTCAACATCTGCAATGCTTTCTTTTCCTGCACTCTTATACGGAACTTTAGTACTGCAAAGGTGGACCATAACTACTAGTGGTTTTTGCTCTTCTTCTATTCCATACCTCTTCCAGTCTATCTCTTCTACAACTTTCCAAATTACATCAGATTTCTCATCGTAAATTAAGGGAATTTTGTTAGCATACCTTAACACTAGTGGTTCGTCCATTGGTTGTATAGCTCCGCCATACGCAATTCCTACTTCAACTATGAAAGGATGACCTTGATATGCCTTGGGCTTCCTTGTAAGTGCAGCAACGAATTCAGGATTAAACATATTTTTAAGGCTTAATTCTATAAGATCTGCTCCAATCACAGATAACGCGTCAGGAGATGGAGGTCTAAAATCTTCAAATTTTTTCATAGCTTCTGTAAGTCTTGCGAGCTCATCATCTTTCAAAGATTTTATCTTCTTATCAGGGTTAATCTTAGCCATTTCGAGTATTTTTAACGCTGTAACATCTCCTACGCTCTGGAATTCCTTAGTTAAGAAATCTTTAACTTCGTAATCGTTCTTTTGCTTTGCTATCATATTCTTTAATAATTCTATGTCAACACCGTAAGGATGAGGTTTCACTTCCTTTGGTGGTTCAGGAATTTTTGTAGTAAGCCTCTTATAATATACAACATTACCTTCGGGATCTTTAAAGAAGAATTCTGCATAAGGCGCAACAATGTAAGTTCTTTTAATATATTCATATATTCTAGCCTTAGACCTCTGCCAATCTCCTAATAAATACAATGTAACAGACGTTCCGTGAAAACCTTTATCGTTAAGAATTGACGATCTTTCGTAGATTATTGGCTCGTTTTTTGTTACGTCGATCTTCAATTTGAAAAAGTAAATTCTCTTTGAATTTATAGGTGAGGTCATTATTTCTACTGGCCTATCTTGATACATCTGACTATAAAGAACCGCAGCCTTTACTCCTAATCCATACATACCTCTAGTTTGTCTAATGACATACTTTGAACTATAAAGAACTCTACCAAATGCATCTGGTACGACATGAGGTGGAATTCCTATCCCATTATCTTCAACAGTTAATTTGTAAATTTGTTTATCTTGATCAATTAAGTCCATTATAATCTTGATAGAAGGTAAAATCTCGTGAACATCTGTGGCATCAAGAGAATTTTCCACCATTTCTCTTAAAGCTTGATAAAGTGCCCTCGCAGGATTCGAGAATCCTGCCAGTTCAGGATTCCTCTTAAAGAACTCAGCAGGCGAAATACTGGCAAACTTCTCTGACAAATTATTCACCGCAGATATATTACTAAGACATTTAACTTAATAAGGCTGAAGCCAAAATTGGTAGAATTATTGTAGCGTCTCCGTAAATAACAACGTTTTCTGAATGTTCTCTAATTTTATTCCATGAAATAGCCTCTCTAGGTTTCGCACCGCTTAAACTACCGTCGTATTCTTGGGCCGTAGTTAAATAGACAGTGTAATCTAAGCCATCCTTGAACTGATTCCACCATATAGTGTGATGCTTACTTATTCCTCCTCCTATTATCAATGCTCCAGATTTCTTGCATGAGAATACTAGATCCTTAACCATCCTCATATCTTCAAAAAGGTTTAAACGCAAGCCAGTGAATTGTGACCTAACAAATAAATTAGTACCAAAGCTACCGTCTACTATTCCAGGGACAATAATTGGCACTTTTTTCTCATAAGCAGCTTTAAGTATTGAATGAGGATCATTTATCCTTTTACCGAATTCCCATAATAACTCATATCCAGCCCATTCTTTCTTCTCTTTAACTATTTCATCTACAACATTCTTAACTACTCTCTCAACTACTAAACCATAAGACTCCATAGGGACTAATATATTACCTAATCTGTGAATGTGCAACTCCCTTAGCATATTATCGTCGTAATCAAAAGACCCTTTGTAATACTTGCCGCCGCAACTTCTTGCAATATCGTGATCTATAGTACCTCCAGTAGTTATTACAACGTTAAAGTAACCGTTTCTTATAAGATCTGCAAATAACCCTCTTAAACCTGTAGAAACTAAGTTTGCAGTAAAAGATATGAATCTAAGATCCGCATCTTTCTGCATATCCTTTAAAATCTTAGCTCCTCTATAAAGAGCTTCAGCAGAAAATCCATAAATCTTATTGAAAAGTTCAATATACTTGTCTAGGCCTTTTATATCTTCTAAAGTTATATCCCCAACTACTTCCGTGAGTAAATCTTCTCTTTTCATCCTTTGGTCACGCCTATTGGCCTTAATCTTACAACTAATTTTGCTATTTTAACTGCATCTGCAACTTTTGCCACTCTATCTACATCTTTGTAAGCTCCCGGCGCTTCTTCTGCAACAACCCTTCTGGTCGTAGCTCTTACAATTATTCCTCTTTCTTCTAAGTTTTCGACAACTGTATTAGCAGGGTAACTCCTTACAGCAGCTTCTCTAGACATCCATCTACCTGCACCATGAGGTGCAGTATACCACGTTCTCCTTCCTTCTGGAATTCCAGCCATAACGTAACTTGCTGTACCCATGCTCCCTGGTATAAGAACTACTTGTCCAATATTTCTATGATCTGCTGGAATCTCAGGACTACCAGGCGGGAAGGCTCTAGTTGCACCTTTCCTGTGAACTAGCAACTTTTTCCTTTTTCCTTCTACGTCGTATTCTTCAATCTTAGCTATGTTATGAGCAACATCATAAATAATATGTAGGTCTAATTTTTCAGGATCGACCTTAAATACGTTTCCGAAGCTTTCTCTAACCCAATGAGTTATCAACTGCCTATTAGTCCACGCGAAATTTGCTCCAGAAACCATAGCATGGAAATAATCTTGGCCTTCTCTGCTTTCAAACGGAATTGCCGCTAGTTCTCTATCTGGAACTGTAATATTGTATTTTTTCATAGCTCTTTCCATTATCTGTAAATAATCGCTCGCAATCTGATGGCCTAGCCCCCTAGATCCAGTATGCACCATTACCATTACTTGTCCTTCATGCGTTATCCCTAGAGCTTTAGCTATCTTCTCATCATAAATCTTATCAACAACTTGGACTTCTAAGAAGTGATTGCCAGCACCTAATGTGCCTAATTGCGAGGCTCCTCTTTTCTTAGCTATATCACTTACTTTAGATGGATCTGCAATATCCCAACTACCGTGTTGTTCTATATGTTCCATATCTTCAGCCCATCCGTACCCCTTATCTATAGCCCACTTTACTCCTTCTGCAAGGACTTCATCTAATTGCTGAGTTGATAATTTTACTTTACCTTCACTACCAACTCCACTAGGAACATTTCTATGGAGTTCCTCTACTAAGTCTTTTAATTTAGGTTTTACGTCTTCATAATCTAAATTTGTTCTAAGTAATCTTACTCCACAATTAATATCATAACCTATTCCTCCTGGGCTCACCACTCCTCCTTCATCAATTGCCGTAGCTGCAATTCCACCTATTGGAAATCCGTATCCTTGATGCCCATCTGGAAGTACATAAACTCCTTCTTGAACACCAGGTAAGCAAGCAACGTTTGTTGCTTGTTTTAAGGTTAAATCCTGTTTCATTTTATCTATTAAAACGTCGTCAGCAAATATAGTAACAGGGACTCTCATGCAACCGCTTTTTTCTATTCGCCACTCGTAAGTATTGACTCTTTTTACGTCAACCATGATTGTCCAGAAATTCTTAAACGTTTTTTAACTAATAAAACTGTTTACATAAAGATGAAGACTGTGGCGGACACTGAAAGGTGAGGAAAAGACCTAATCAGATCTTCTTTTTAGCGTTTTCTTCTCTTTTCTTTGCAAGGTCTTCATATTTCTTGTATACATCCTTTACGGTAGACGAAATGCAGTCTTTATCCACATTCAATATAACTTCCTTAAGAAACTTATAGGCACAAGCTTTACTATGGAAATACAATTTCCTATCCGCTACAGTAAGAATAATCCCTTGCCCGCTATAAAACGTCTTTCCGCACGTCAGACAAACGTATTTTTCTTCCATAACTTTGATGGCTGAATTTAAATTTTTAAAAATAACTGTAAAGGTTGCTTTCATACGAAGATACAAAATAAACGGTGAAAAGTAAAATGCGAAAATTAGACGATCGTTTGCTAGAGCTAATGAAGGAAAGAAATTGGAAAAATATGACAGAAATACAACAAAAGTCCTTAGAGCCCATATTATCTGGGAAAAACACTCTAATAATTGCACCTACCGGATACGGCAAAACAGAAGCCGCACTTATCCCAATCTTGGATATGATGTTAAAAACAAACGTTAAACCCGTATCTTTGATTTACATAACTCCTCTTAAGGCTTTAATAAATGATCTAACTCTAAGGATAGAGTGGTGGGCTTCTAGACTAGGATTCTATGTTAATAGAAAGCACGGAGAAGTACCACAAAAAGAAAAGAATTTAAGATTAAAAATTACCCCTCACATTTTAGTTACAACTCCAGAAGGCTTAGAAATAGACTTAGATTGGGCTACTAGATTTAGGGAAAAGTACAAGAATGTGAAATGGGTAATAGTTGATGAAATTCACGAGCTCATTGGGTCAAAAAGAGGGGTTCAATTATCCGTATTGCTAGAAAGACTAAAAGATTATATAGGTTATGATTTCCAAAGAATTGGTTTATCAGCAACAATAAATGATGAAGACTTAGTAGCCTCTTTCCTTTTTGGTTCATCTAGTAGACAATCAGAAATAGTAAAGGTTAATGATAAGAAAGAGTTTGAGCTTTCTATAGTAAAACTAAACTCCGCAGGAGATATTTGGAAAAATGTTGCAAAGCATATAATTTCTTCTGTAGAAAAGCCTTCCTTAATCTTTACTAATTCTAGGTTTTTAACAGAAAGATTGCATGAGGAACTAGAAGAATACGATAAGGATTTTTACGTTCATCACTCTTCAATATCTAGAGAAAGTAAATCAAATGTTGAAGAATATTTGAGAACTGGCAAAGCTAAAGGAGTTATTTGTACGAAAACTCTTGAGCTAGGAATTGATATAGGAGATATTAAGAAAATAATTATGTTTAGACCTCCTCCTTCAGTAGCTTCATTCTTACAAAGACTAGGACGGAGCGGGCATAAAATTTATGGCAAGCCTAGAGGAGAAATAATTTGTATTTATGATCACGATTTACTTGAAGCTTATGCTATTAGCGAACTAGCTAAGCTTGGAAAAGTTGAAAGACAAAGTATTTGTAAACCGCTTGACGTTGCAGCAAGGGAAATTCTAGGAATGATTTTACAATATGATGAAGTAGAGAAAGAAAAAGCATACAAAATTCTTACGTCTTCATATGTTTTTAGGAATTTATCAGAAAAAACATTCAACGAATTGATAGAGTACTTAGCTAAAAATAATTTAATTACAATAAAAGGGGATAAACTGAGCATTGGAAAGTTCTTCTTTAAATTATGGAACTTTAATAGGAATAATGGTTACTCTTGGTCTAGGGGGTTCTCAGAATTCTTCTCAATGATTAACAGTACAGATACATTTACATTAAAATGGGAGGATAAAAATATTGGTGAAATCGACGCCATATATGTATACAAGCACATTAGAAGTGGAGATATTATAAGAATAGGAGGAAAGTTATGGAAGATTATAAGAATAAACACTTCCAGGATGGTTGTTGATGTATTGCCTGCAGATAAGGGAGACGGAGAAATTCCAGTATGGAGAGGAGATGGAATTTCCAAATCATATCTTTTACCCAAGGAGATATACGTATTATTTAAGGAGAAAAGAAAGGAAATTTCTGATATTATAGACAAATACGTTTCACGTAATCTACCGTTACCATCTCCAAATGTCATAATAGAGGAAAAAAGAGATAAGGAAATTGTTTATTCTACACTAATTAACGAGAAAATTGCAAGCACTTTGGCACACATTTTATTATACCTAGCTACTAGTAAAGACTCATTAAACAATTATGCTAGATACTCTATTTATGGATTCTCAATCAATTATACGGAAAAAGACCTTCTAGAGGAATTGTTAAAATATAATGAGAAAGAGCTTAAGAGGATTATAATAAGATCAATATTAAGATCGCCATTATTTATTTCTACACTAAAAGAGATACAGATAAGCTATGGAAAACTTGGAAAAATAGATACAAAAGAGGATAAGTTGATAATTAAAGATGCATTAAGACAAACTATATCCAAGTATTTCTCTATTAAAAACACTATAAGATTTATAAATAAAATAAAAAGAGGAAAGATAAAAATAATAAAATATGATGGAAGTACTCCGTTGGGAGACGCGGTACTTTTACAAGCTCCAATCAAACCTTGGATTACTGGAATCTCTACAATAATATACGATACACTAAAAGGAGGTGCTTATACTTTAGCAGAACTTTCAGAAAGCCTTGGAATCTCACAAAAAAGCCTAGAGGCAAAGCTAAAACAGATGAGAAAACCAGAATCCAAATATAGAATTGTGAGTTTTATTGACGTAGATAGTAGAGAAACTAGATGGTGTCTAATGGAAGATTTAGAGAATATAGTAAAATCATGCGACTTCTATACCTCATTTAATCCTATAAATAGCGATGAAACATTCATAGCATCACTAAGAGCAATAAATAGTACTACAACAACAGATTTAATATTCAAACCTAAGGAGATCATTGATAACCCAGAAGAGATAATTAGGCGTATACCATTTGAGGAAATAGGCGAAATGAGAATTAATGATCCTGTAGATCCCTTAGTTTATAATATATCTCCAAGATTCTATTATGTAAATAAGAGAGTAGCCCCGTATCTATTATTAAATGCAGTAGCTTATATACAAAACATGAAGTATTCATAAATAGTGATGAAATGCCCTAAAAGTTGAATGGTGATATGGGCCCGTGTTACTGAATTTAATATATTTTTATGATCTAAATCAATACAACAATAGATTTATTTTTGAGAACTGTTTCTCATGTGTGAAGTAAGATGATGAATAAGCCATTCGAGGTAGTGGTTAGTAGATCAAAATCCGTCGAAGATCACGTTTTAGAAATAATAGAAATACTTAATCACAATAGTAACGAAGTCGACTTAAAAGGATATGGATTTGAAATAAATAAGGCAGTAGATATTTACAACGCGTTAAAAGATAGATTAAAAGAAGGGATAACTTTAGAAGAGGTCTCGATAGGTAGCGAAACTAAGGATAGAAAAAGAATATCATATTTGTTGCTCAGAATTAAGAGAAGTTACTAAGGATTTTATTTGCCCTAATATTTCAGTTAATACATTATCCGCATCAAGCTTGCCTCCAGCTATCATATCCATTTTCTCTAACAATTCTACCGTAGTGCTCTCTGACACTAGAGATGAGAACTTAGAATTTAAATAATTGTAAACGTTAATTCCTTTCTTTGTTGCTATCAATGCGTATTTCTTTTTACTTTCTACAATATATCCATGTCTCATTAATGTTTGAATAATTTTTGCGTACGTACTAGGTCTGCCTATATTCTTATCTTTCATTTCTTTAATTACCTCAGCGTAGGTGTAGAGCCTAACTTTGGATCCTTTAGTTATTATTGGATTAACTTGAATCTCGCCTTCTGGTATTTCATAAATTCTTGGCTTTAGAACATCTGAAAATCCTCCTTTTATACTAGTTAAAACTGTAATTTCACTTACGTTATCTAGAACTTTTATTTGATATTTCGTGTATTTACCTATGGCCTCTTTCATCTGACTAGCTAAAAACCTCTTAAATATCATATCATAAATTGCAAAATGAGCCCAAGTAAATTTAATGAAGTAAGCTTGCGGATTATCTTCTATTTCCTTTTTTAACTCTTCCGCATCAATTGGCCTAGTAGGTCTTATTGCTTCATGAGTTCCTTCATTACCCCAGCTTCTCGGTATGAAACTTTTTATTAAGCCTTTTTTATCTAAATATTCTTTAGCTATTTCTATTCCTTTATTTGAAACATGTATACTGTCAGTCCTATGATAAGTTATAAGGCCAGATTCAAATAGCTCTTGAGCTATTTTCATAACTCTCTCTGCAGGAAGCTTATACAAATTATAAGCATCAATAAGCAGCGAATCCGTAGTATAAGGAGGTAATGGAAGTATTATGTCATCTTTATCTTCCATTTTCTTAACTATTACCTTATCTATTTTTACATTCTTATTATCTAAGAATACCTTATGTGTATAATTTCCTAGTTTTATGCTAGCTACATAGCACATGTTTTTCCTATATTCTTCAGTCCTCTTAGTTATCCAGCCTAATACTGGCGTCTGAACTCTCCCTGCACCGAAATTTCTATTAGAGAATTTTATCTGTAATAGTTTACTTAATTCAAATCCAACCCAACGATCTTCAATCCTTCTAACTATTTGGCTTTTTACTAAGTTTAAATCAATATTCATAGGATTAGCTAATGCTTCCAGTATACCTTTTTTAGTTACCTCATGATATTTAACTCTATAAATGTTTGGATTATAAGCTGAAATATTCGCTGCCACATCGAAAGCAATTTTTTCACCTTCAACATCTGGGTCTGTTGCTATGTAAACTTTCTCTACTTCCATGGCTATCTTTCTTATAGCGTTAATTGTAGACATTGAGGACGAAATTAGCGTCGAACCGCAATATGGGCATTTATCGATTTCTTGAGAAAATACTCTCTTGCAATTCATGCATCTATATAATGGAGAATAGTAAGGATACTTGTCCTCGTTGCGTATTTCTACTCCATAATATCCTATATTTTCTGTAGTTAAATCAGCTACATGACCTTTAGTAGCAACTATATCTAAGATATGTACATTATTTCCGTCTACTATTACTGTCTCATAGATTGGAACTCCTGCTATGTTTCTTCTTGCTGGAGCACCAAACATCTTTGCAATAGTCCTTGCCTTTGTAGGAGATTCTACTATCATTAGGCCAGTGGAAATATGAAGTTCTTCATTTTTATCATTTCTACTTCTTTCTATTTCATTTTTAACTTTCCCTATATCTAAAGAGTCAAAATTAGTAGGATTAAAGTTATATATCATATACTGTAATTTGCGCTTTAACATTTCATATAGCTTAAAATCATCTATTATTGTAATGGCTAAGCCTAAAGTGAGACCTCCATTTAATAACCTACTACTTCTACCTGAACCTTGCAAGTAAGTTATAGCGTCTGGATATTCTATATAAAATTCCTTCCCTATCTTTCTTATTAAGAATGTATCTGAAATTACTTCATTAGAAACGGCCTTTAATGCAGATTTTACTTCGTCTATTTTACCTTCTAAAATCTTCTGAATATCTCCTAGTTTCCCTGTCAGTTTTTGCGATTTAAGAAATGCAAGTTTTATTAACTGTGCTTCTGATGGGGACAACGATAGTATTAGATTATCGTCAATATTAACGTTAAATAGCTTTGAAATTTTTAGTAAAGTGTAGGGATTATAAATTGCCTGGGAAAGTCTAACTCTAGATTTGGGAACGCCATAGAATATTACATATTTTAACCTTTTTGGTTCGTCTATACCCCTTACTGCTACTCCATAATATGATGCAGAACCTATAATTATATCTATTTCTCCGCTGGAGAATTTCTCTAAAAACTTCCTACCACTTAAAGCTATAGCTGTTTTAAATCCTAATTCTTTTAAGCTTTCGTTTACCTCTTTTATCTTATCCTTACCATATTCTTTAGAAACTAGTATTAATCCGCCGCTGCCTAATTTATTTACAATATCTACTACAGATGATGATGTAAACGCGTCTATAATGTTCCTAGCATATATTTGAGCAGTTGAAACGTCAAATCCAGTTATGTATTTTAAAGCCTTTTGTTTAATCCCCTTAGGTCTTAAAGTTGCACTTGCAACAACTAATTGAGAGGCTGTTCCATAATACTTAGAAATCCTACTTTCTATTTCAGCAATTTTAGTCTCAATTTCATCTCTTTTTTCCTCTATTGCTAATAGCCTTTTCAATTTTACAAGCTTTATTGCGTCTTCATAAACTTCTTGCGGTATACCCATTAATGTTACCAATCTATCTACGGTTTTTCCGCTTTTTACTATGGCGTCGGCATCGTCTACTGCCACAAAATCCGGCCTATACTCTTTTATTTCCTCAAAATTTCTATTTATATAATTCACTGTTACAATACTAATTCCTGAACCCACTTTTCCACAAGACGTCTTATCCCCAATTTTTTCCATTTTTTCACATATTTGTTGCATTAATGACTTTGTCGGAACAATATAAAGCACGTTTTTATTAGAGTTTTGTAAATAAGTTGAATAAACAATTATTGTAGTCGTCTTTCCCATTCCAGTAGGAGCAGACATTGAAAAACTAGAGCCTTCTACAAGCCTTCTTAACCAAAGCTTTTGTAAGGACCATGGTTCTTTACCAGTTATTTTTTTAAAGTAATCAATTATTTCTTGTGATAATTGATGATAATAATACAAATTCCAATATCCTTTCAGTTTATTTTCATGAACCAGTATATTGTATATTAGCCTTATTTTCTCATCTATAGATAGATTCTTGAACGGAGAGATATCACCAGGCAAGCACTTAGAGCAAGGTAAACCAGCTAATGCTCTATAATCCTCCAATGGGCCTCCGCAATTTGGACATGCTTTTAAAAATACTGAAGTTACCATGCTGTTTTTGTTCTATGTTTAGGACTACTTTATAAATCGAAAAACTAGATGTTACCTTGTCGGATAACTTTTTAACTTAGAGTGAGTGTTTAATGACCGAAAATCGGGTGATAAAATGAGCACGACCACTCCAACTCCAAGCAACGTAGTATTAGTTGGTAAAAAACCTGTAATGAACTATGTATTAGCAGCTCTAACTCTATTAAATCAAGGAGTTCCAGAAATAGTAATCAAAGCTAGAGGAAGAGCAATAAGCAAAGCTGTAGACACTGTAGAGATAGTTAGGAACAGGTTCTTACCAGACAAGATAGAGATAAAGTCAATAGGAATAGGAAGCCAAGTAGTAACTAGCCAAGACGGAAGACAATCTAGAGTATCAACAATAGAAGTAACTATCAGGAAAAAGGCATAAGATTAATTTTTTAACATCTCTTTTCCCTCCACTACCTTTAATAGGTTGGAAATAAATTAAGTTTTGATAGTAAATGTCACAGCCCGCATATAAGGTAGAATTTGAAGGAAAAGCTAAAATAGGACAAATAATGGGAAATCTGGCTTCAATACAATTAAAGCCAGAAGATTTCTCAAGTCCATTATCTCTTCAAATGGCATTATCTAGAATCTATAATGAATTAATGAAAGCAATGTCACAAGGCCCACAAACCCATTACGTTGCTGATGTTAAATTCACGGACTCTTTAGGAAATCCAGTTTCTATAGGGGTAGATTTTGGAGATAAAATTCCGCCACTTTCTAAACAAGACGTTAAAGTAAAGATAACTATTGAATTTTATGACGAAGAGTAGCCCTTCTTTTTAAATAATCAATTGACATTAAATAAATATATTCATCAAAGTTTGATAATCTATATTCTAAGAAATCTACCTTGTTTATTAATCCGATTTTTTGCATATATTTTATAGCAGATAAAGATACTTTCTTAGAGAAGAAAGGTTTTAAAACATCTAATGCTTCACCTAGATTAAAAACATTATATCCAAATTTCCTATATAATAAGAAATAAATTACTATTTCCCTCTTTTTTAACCATCTCATGATTGTCACCAGACGTCGTAAGCCCGGTTAGTCATCATCTATTCAGACCTTACGAGCTCACGTCATCCACTAGTATTTTAAGGATTAAAGTTAAAAAATACTCTTGTGCCGTACTCTCAAGGAAAATTCTGCTTCCCATTAGAGGTTAAAGAAATAAGAAAAGGAGATATTATAGTAGTAAAACCTACAAGCGTTAAGTCTAATGGAGTTCAATTAGTTTTGCCTTCTTTGTCATTAATAAGTGAATCTTGCAATAGAAAAATTGACTCTTTAATTTGGGTTGACGGAGTAAGAATTCATGGGAATGAGGAAATAATATTTGATGGAGGAAAGTTCAAGGTACAAGGTAAAATTAAGGTAGAGAGCCCGGAATTTTTGCCTGGATACGTCTTAAAGAAATTATTAGATGATAAAGAAATTTTAATAAATAGTTTACAAATAGATGGAATACCTATAGTTAGTATAGAGAATTTCCCATTAATATACATTAAGAGAGACACTAATGGCTATCTTAAAATTCATGTAAACTCTGTTAATAATCCAATTTTAGAATTAGCGTCTTTATCTCTTTATTATTACATATTATCTGAATATTCCGAGGAAATCTGAACTTCGTCTAAAATAGAATCTTCTTTCCTCTTCTTTGATTGATATTCTTCTTGTGTACCAGCTACTATAATTTCGTAAAGTATTGCCCTCTTACCATTAACGGGCCTCAGTATTCTACCTAATCTTTGAATGAATTGTCTTCTCGAACTTGTACCAGTAACTATTATCCCAACGCTAGCATCTGGAATATCTAAACCTTCGTCGCCTACAGTAGTTAATGTAAGTATTCCGCTTTTCATAAACTTAAACGTATCAAGAATTTTCTTTCTTTCATTTTTAGACATTTTTCCAGAAATTAGTAAAGTATTGAATCTTCTGGCTATTTCTTCTGCTTGATCTACATATTGAGTAAAAATTAGAATTTTCTTTCCTTTCTCTTTATTTAATATCTCCTCTATTTTAAGCATTTTATTCTGAGCAAAATTTACTACTTTTTTAATTTCATTATAAACCTTTAACGCTTCAATTGCATTATTATCCCCGTTTTTAGCTAGTACTATGAGTTCCTTCAATTTTTTATTCTTTGACAGTACTCTAAATTTATTGAGTAAAGTAAGATATTTCTTCTTCTCTTCAGTAGTTAAAAAGACCTTAACTTGTACTATATCATAAGGAGCTAAATATCCTTTTTTAATTAGCTCATCTACTGGCTTATAATAAACAATACCTCCCATTAACTTAAATAACTCTTCATGACGTCCATCTTCTCTAAATGGAGTAGCCGATAATCCTAGCCTTTTTGTTGCTAAAATTCCTAACGCTACTTCTCTGAATTTATCTGCAGGCAAATGATGGGCTTCATCTATTATTAATAAATCGAATTTATCACTTAATTCACTAACATGTCTAAATGCTGTTTGGTAAGTTGAAAGTGTTATTTGTCGAATTTCTTTTTCATTACTATAATATAAGCCGACCTCAGGTCTAATTGAGGAAAATTTCATTATAGTTTCTTTCCATTGCAACATTTGCTCTCTAGTGAAAGTTACTATTAATGTGGGAACCTTTGTTTCTTCTATAGCTTTTATACCAATTATTGTCTTTCCTGCTCCAGTAGGTAATGCTATAACTCCACGATAATTGTTATCCTTCCATTTCTGTATTGCTTCAATCTGATAATCCCTTAAAGTTACGCTTAATGAAAAATCGAATTTCTTAAATTCTAAATTTAATTCTTTTACCGTTAAACCATTCTCTATAAATAGCTCTTTTAAATCATAATAATAATATGGATACGTTTCAAAAACCTTCTCTTGTCTATTATACTTTATAGGTATGTTGCCTTCACTTTTCTTAATAATGTCCATAACATAAACATGAGGAGTAATTATCAATTTTCCTTCATTTATTGAAAATTCTACATCATATGTGGGAAGTAATTTTTGTAATTCTCTGTACTCTTCTTCTGTTAAGCTTACGCCAACGTCTTTTAATGTTTCCTTTATTTCTTCTGCTCTTACTCTATTCTTTCTTGCCCTTTCAATATCTATTACGAATTCGGAGACGCCATTTTCCCTACCTAAGAATCTAGCAAATGTTAAAAGTTTTGAGAAAGTATCCTCATCTAGCCACTGCGTTAAGTAAAAAGTCTTCGAGAACATCCTTTATCACTTCAACGTAAACTACTCTTTCATTAGTCAACCTATTAATGTAATCAACTAAATCAGTTATTTCATAAATAAAATAAGTATTACCTCCCTCATATTTAAAGACGCCAATTAGCCTTTTCTCGCTATTTTGTTTAATAGTCATTAAATACGCTTCAATTATCTCATCGGAATATGGATTTACATGTAAAATTATTCCATCTCCGTTTGATAGCGTAATTCCTATAAATTCCTTACCTAAGTACTCAGCCTCTGAAATTCCATATTCTAAAGATTCCTTCAAACCTGGTAAAGGTAAGTCTATTATATCCTTTATTTTCACAAGATTTAATTTACTGCATAATACCTTATTAAATATGACAGCTATCGTAGTTCTTACCACTATTTCTGGTTTAGAATCAGGAAAGAAATTAGCTAGAAGCTTAGTTGAAGAAAAGTTAGCCGCTTGTGTTAATATAATTCCATTTGTTAAATCTACTTATAGATGGGAAGGAAAAGTAGTTGAAGATGATGAAAGTTTACTTATTATAAAAACAGATTCTTCTGTTAAAGAGAAAATAATAAAAAGAATTAAAGAACTACATCCATACGAATTACCAGAAATAATTACATTAGATGTTACTGGAGGATTAGAAAATTATTTGAATTGGATAGCAGAGAGTGTTCAACAATGAAAATAAAAGTTGATGACCAACTGATAGAAAAGCTTCAAAGATTAGCCCTAGTTGAGATTAACGATAATGAAAAGGAAATTATAAAAAACGATATATCAAAAATCCTAGAGTTCTTTAACAAAATTAACGAACTAAATCTAGAAAATGTTGATCCTTTATTTCATCCAATACCTCAAGGCAAATTAAGAAAAGACGAAATAAAAACTCCTCTAGATAGAGATTCTGCATTACAAAACGTAAAAAGAAAGGAAAATGGATATATTATAGGACCTAGCACGGTGGAATAAAATGATTAGTAAGCTTGTAGAAGACTTAAAGAATGGAAATTTAGACCCAGAAGAGTATGTAGCTAAAACATTTGAGAGAATCAATAAATTAGATAAGAAAATTAATGCATTCATTACACTAAGGGATGAGGAAGAAGTAAAAAAAGAAGTAAAGGAAAGTATTAAAAGAGGAGGCAAACTTGCAGGTGTATTAATTGCAGTAAAGGATGTAATTTCTACCAAAGGAATAAGAACCACATGTGCTTCTAAGATGCTTAGCGATTATATACCTCCTTATGATGCTACAGTTATAGAGAAACTAAAAAATGAGGGAGCAGTATTACTAGGAAAGACTAATATGGACGAATTTGCAATGGGTTCCACAACCGAAACTAGCTATTTTGGTCCAACAAGAAATCCTTGGGATTTAGAAAGAACTCCTGGAGGATCGTCTGGAGGTAGTGGTGCTGCATTAGCTGCAGGATATGTAGATCTAGCGCTTGGAAGCGATACTGGAGGATCAATCAGAGCCCCAGCAGCGTTTACTGCAACTTTTGGTTTAAAACCTTCTTATGGCACCGTAAGTAGATATGGTTTAATAGCTTATGCCAACAGCCTAGAGCAAATTGGTCCTATGGCAAAAAATGCTGAAGACCTTGGTTTATTATACTCTATAATAGCTGGAGAGGATGATAAAGATGCTACAACAATTAAATATTCAGTAGACAACCCTCCGGGTGAAATACCTATAAAAGGAATTAAGATAGGCGTACTTAGCGATATTTTAGAAATGTCTGATAAGAGCGTAGTCAACGTTATTAGAACTGCTATTGATAAGTTGTCTTCTGAAGGAGCAATAATAGAAGAGACAAAATTAGGTTACGCAGAATACGCTTTACCAGCTTATTATATAATAGCTATGTCAGAAGCTAGTTCCAATTTAGCTAGATACGATGGAGTTAGATATGGATATAGTAAGCACTTTGAAGGAAACTGGATAGAAACATTTAGTAAAAACAGAGGAGAAGGATTTGGAATGGAAGTTAAGAGGAGAATTTTGCTAGGCTCTTTTATTCTCAGTGCAGGTTATTATGAGGAATATTACATAAAGGCTTTAAAAGTGAGAAGACTAATAAAGAATAGTTTAGACCAGCTATTTAGTAAATACGATGTTTTATTATCACCTACAATGCCGGTTTTGCCTCCTAAAATAGGCGAAGTGATTAATGATCCAATAAAGATGTACGCAATGGATGTAAATACTGTAATTGCAAACCTAGCTGCCATACCTGCAATATCTATACCTGCAGGATTTTACAATAACTTACCCGTTGGACTTCAAATGATGGGAAGATATCTATCGGATACTATGTTAATTGGAATTTCCATAAATATAGAAAAGATTTTAAATATGCACGATCTAACTGCACCTATTGTATAAGGTTTTTTAAATTAGATGCACTATTTTAAACTGACTATTATGGTTGTCTCTACATTAAGGATAGATACATTAAGTAGAATAATGGAAGAAATGGAAAAAGAAAAGTATCATATAATAGGAAATCATAGTGCTTATAAGAAATGCCACTGGACTCATGAAGCATTAACTGAAGGAAGATATTGTTATAAAGGAAAATTCTATGGAATAGAGAGTCATAGATGCGTTCAAATGACACCAACAGCAGCATGGTGTTGGTTTAGGTGTATACACTGCTGGAGGCTTGAACCAGAAGACATTGGCCTAGAATGGGATGAAACTAAATTACCAATAACGGATGATCCAGAATATATTGCAGAAAAAAGTATTGAAGAACATAAGAGAGCAGTCTCTGGTTATCTAGGAAGAAAAGGAGTAGATCCTAATATGGCTAAAGAAGCTATGAAACCTGCACATGTTGCCATAAGCTTAACTGGAGAGCCTACACTTTACGATAGACTAGGGGAATTAATTCATGAATATCATAAGAGGGGATTAACTACATTTCTAGTAACTAGTGGAGTTAGACCAGATGTTCTAGCTAGTTTAGAAGAAGAACCTACGCAGCTCTTTGTATCAATACAAGCACCTAACGAAAGAAAACATAAGCTAATAAATAGACCTATAGTAGCTAATTCATGGAATCTATTCCTAAAAACTCTTGAAATATTGCCGAGTTTTAGCTCTCCTACCGTAATTAGGATGACTATGATAAAAGGATTTAATATGAGTGAAGAAGATGCAAAAGATTTTGCAAAATTGATTGAAATGGCTATGCCTACTTATATTGAAGTAAAAGCTTACATGCATGTAGGACCTTCAACATTAAGGTTGAGTAGGGATGCAATGCCAAGACATTCAGAAGTAAGAGAGTTTGCTAAATTAATGGAAAAGTATACTGGATATAAAATTATTTCAGAGCATGTACCTAGTAGAATTGTTCTGTTAAGCAAGTTAGATAAACCTATACAAATAGGTAATGTATGGAGTAATAAATGGAACTGGGCAACCAAAGATACCGAAGATGACATACACGGAGAGTATGCAGAGGCTGAATTAGGCTCAGGTAATAATCAATGTTAACTGAGATATGTACATTAAGTAGGATAATAAACCTAGTAAAGGAAAAAGGAGAAATAACACAACAAATTCTAGCCAAGGAGTTCAATATTTCTCAGCAATCTGTTTCTAGAAAATTAAAGGAATTAGAAGATGCTAATTTAATAATTAGAATTGAAACCAAAGATGGAGAAATAATAAGACTTACAGAAAAAGGTGAAAATTTACTTTTAAATTGCTTGAACGAAATCTCATCTGCGATAACGTTTCAGCACGAAATAAGAATTAAAGGAAAAGTTACTTCTGGTTTGGGGGAAGGTAAGCTATTTCTTTCTTTACCGTATTATGAAAATTCTTTTAAAAAATTCCTAGGATTTACTCCTTATCCAGGGACGTTAAATATTGTAATTTATGATAGAATTTCCTTTGAAAATAGGCTACTTTTAGATACTTCAAGGTATATAAATATACCAGAATATAGAGATGAGAATAGAGTATTAGGTGCAGTGAAAGCATATCCTGCCAGAATAAATGATCTAGAGCCCGCAGCAATAGTTATACCCCTAAGGACAACTCACCCTAAAAGCGTAATAGAAATAATTTCTCCTTATTATTTGAGAGAAAAACTTTCTCTTAAAGATGGAGACGAAGTTGTAATAGAAGCTTTAATCTAAGATTTACAATACCTAGAAACAATCTCATTTATAATAGATGTGGTACTACTATGTTTCCATTTATTTATCCTTTCTGGCATCTTAACTATTTCTGCGTTTATACCTCTTTTTTCTAATTCTTTCTTAAATTCATCTATATTAACATGCTGATCTGGACCTAGGAAAATTATATCTGGCTTTACTCTTTCAACGCTTTTTATGAAGTCTTTTTCGTCTCCTAAAAATGCATCATAAACGTATCTAATACTTTTCACTACTTCTAATCTCTGCTCTTCATCATTTATAGGTTTCCTACCTTTGATTTTCTCAGAATTTTTATCTCTTGCAATAGAAACATAAACTCTTCCTAGCCTTGAAGCTTCTCTTAAAAATTCTATGTGACCCGGATGTATTATATCGAATGTGCCACCTACAAAGACCTTTTTTGAAATGTCAGAATCAGGATCCTTATTATTTATAATAAGTACTGCATCTAATAAGCCCTCTGCATAGGCTATGTCTACTATTGCGGTATCTACGTCTCCTTTATCTAAGTAGTATTTGGCATCTTCAGTATATTGCCTAGCTAAATCTATGATTTTCTGATATTCTGGTATGTTGATTTTTGATAATCTATCGTTCATTCCGTTAATATATTTAATTACTCTATCTCTTAATGAAGACATTTCAAAGCCTCAACCTCCATATAATGGAGATTTTTAGATGGAACTATTATAATGTGAGGAGGATCTTTATATTTATATTCTAATGACTCGCTTATTGTTAAAGCTTTAACTTCTTCGTCTTCACAGCCTAATCTTTGGCCTATGATAATTTGAGTGTTAGGAGTTATAATTCCTTCTTTCTTTATCTCTTCCATTTGAAGTAAGAGTGATATTGCGTCCTTAGCGATCATTGGCTTTCCTTCTTTCAAATCAAGATAAAGAATAGTGTGTAACCCTCTAGACGAATTATCCTTTATTACCTCATAAGGAGTAGTATCAAGAATTTTATCGTAAGGATACACAACAGTAACGGATCTTCCAAATTTATATGAAGATAACATAGATTTTGAAATGATGTAACAATGAACAGAAATTCCAGGAATAATTACTACATTATACCCTTTATTCTTGGCTTCTGTAGCTAAACTTACATGAGTTGTAGCGATCATTGGGTCTCCTATAGTTGCTATACCAACTGATTTACCTTCTTTTAAAAGTTTGATAATATTTTTTGAATTATTCTCCAAAGTGCTCCTATCAGCAAGAATAATCTGCCTTCCTAGTAATTTTTCCAAGTATTCCTTATTTATGTCGCAGGAAAGCGAAGTATATGCGTCTAAATATAATACGTCAACTTTTCTCATTGCTTCTATTGAAGCTTGAGTAAGAAATTTTTTTGCCAAACCTAAGCCTATAAAGTAGAGCATTTTGCATATTTTTATTCATGGAATATAAAAGGTGTTCGAAATGATAGAAATAGAGAAGGGAATCTACATTGAGGGAGACATACCCGGAATTTATATAAAGAGTATTAATACTGCAGTTATTTCTGACGTCCATATAGGCTATGAAGAAGAAATGGCAAGAAAAGGAATATTTTTGCCTAGGGTACAGAAGAAAAAATTTTTGGATGTAGTAAATAAGATAATTAGAGAATTTAATACATATAATATAATAGTTGATGGAGATTTCAAACATATTTTTAACGGACTAGGAAAGCAAGAGAAAGAAGATTTGACTTTAGCACTTTCTACAATAAAAGACTTAGGAGTTAAACTAACATTAATAAGGGGAAATCATGATAACTATATTTCTTTAGTAACTGATAAATTTGATATAGAAATAAGAGATGAAATAGAAACAGATAATATGATAATTTTACATGGACATAAGGATATAGAACCTAAAGATAATGTCATTTATATAATAGGTCATGAGCATCCACGAATTTCGCTTAGAGATAAATTAGGCTTCTCAAGAAAATTGCAAGCATTTTTACTCGTACCATTAAAAAATGGGTCAAAAGCTTTAATTTTACCGGCTATAGGAAGTTACCAAGCAGGCAATGATATTTCATTAATTCATAATAATTATATGAGTCCACTAATAAGAAATTATGGTATTTTGGAAGAAGCTAAACCTTATGTAATAATTGAAGGAGAAGGGATAATGGAATTCCCAAAATTAGAGCTTTTAAAGAATATTGTAGTTTAAATATGGGTTTATAAATGAGTATATAAGATATTTTATATGGTGATTTGAATCTCTAACTCCATCACTTATAAACCAATTATAAGTATAGAAAATATAGTAGCTACAGTCACTCTTGACCAACAACTAGATTTGTATGCTATGGAAAGAAGTGTACCTAACGTTGAATACGACCCAGATCAATTTCCAGGCCTAATATTTAGGCTTGAAAGTCCAAAGGTTACTTCACTCATATTTAAATCTGGTAAGATGGTAGTAACAGGGGCTAAAAGTACTGAAGAACTAATAAAGGCTGTAAAAAGGATAATAAAAACTTTGAAGAAATACGGAATAAAAATAACTGGAAAACCCAAAATACAGATACAGAACATAGTAGCTTCAGCAAACATGCATGTTCACGTTAATTTAGATAAAGCCGCCTTCCTTCTTGAGAACAACATGTATGAACCAGAGCAGTTTCCAGGATTAATATTTAGAATGGACGATCCTAGAGTAGTACTTTTAATTTTCAGTAGCGGAAAAATGGTAATAACTGGTGCAAAGAGGGAAGAAGAAGTATACAAAGCTGTTAAAAAAATATTTGATAAATTGAACGAGTTAGACTGCATAAAGCCAATAGAAGAGGAGGAAGAATTAGAAATATAAACGTCTTTTTCTTACTCATTCTTATGCTAAAGCATAAGAAATACCTTTACGTCGATACAGGAAAATATTTCATAAAAGTAAGAGTTTTAAAAAATAGAGACGAAAATTCTCCAGATTCATATATAGTAGTAAGTAAGAATATTAAAAAACCTAGAAATGCCTTAGTTAAAAAACTTGAAGATTTACCTATAGAAGTAAGAGATAAAATTAGCAAACTAGCTTGAGCTAAATTTGTATTTTTCTATTAAATTTAATACTATATACGCGAAAATTAGTACCATTGAGGATATCGTTAAAGCATAAAATGATTGAAACTGAATTATATAAATTCCTTCCTCTAAGTTTTTCAATACATCCGTAATAATATAATATGAAATAATTATAGCACTAATTTTTATAATATCGTGAAATAATTTTATACTTTTATCTAGAGCACTAGATAAGGCTTTTGCACCTAATAATATTAGCACGCTAAATGTAATATAAGGTAACATTGAAGAAATTACTGTAGAAACTACATATACGCTATTACCTTTAATTGAAATATATGTAAAATACCCATTAATGAGTGATATTGCAAAAGATATGGAAGAGAGTAAAGCAGCTATTACCATAATTGTAGAATTTTCCCACCATTTTTCCATCATCTCGTCTAAATCAAATCCTCTTATTATCATAGCACTGCCAATAAGAATCGTAATGACTGGAACTATGTACGAGATTAAACCCAAAACTTCAAGAATTCCTGAAGCAAAAAGTATCGCCCCTGGTACTCCTAAAAAAATCCGCGAATATCTTGGCTCATTTAATATTTTTTTGAAATATTTTCCTAAAAGAATATACGTTTCTTCTACTCCTCTATGTTGTTCAACTATAACCCTCTGAACTCCAGAAATTTTTAATCTAGACTGTATTATTGGTAGTGCCTTTGCATCTTCTGGGCTATCATAGACAATTATACCATCCTGAGGATTCAATTCTTTTATTATTTCGTCTAATTGAGCTGATATCCTTCTCTGAGCCTCTAAGCCACCTTTCTGAGAGCCTGCTAGGAATACAATTTCTACGTCTTGTCCTTCTTTTTTCATTTTCTTATATATATTATAAGCTACTATCATTGAGTTAAAGTCTGAATCGTCAGCCATTATTTCTGAAGCTTTATCTATGGCTTCCTTTACGTTAGTCTCTCCTATCACTGGTGATTTAATTCCTGCTAAACTCAAGTCATCGTCTATATCAATATATATTATCACTGTCTTTGCCATCTTCCTTATCATTTTCACCATAAAGTATTAAAAGTTCCTCAAAAGTAAGCCTTTGACCTGACTTTAGCTTTTCTTCGGCAATTTTCTTCTTCTTTTCTATAATTTCTTCTCTTGTTGGTCTTGACGTAGTTTCTACTTTTTCTCCTTTTAGCTGTTTTATATAATTCTCAATTTCGTTATTCTTCTCTTTTATCTGATTATTTATATTGCCTATCTTATTTCTAATTTCTTCTATTTGTTTATTTATTTCATCTATTTCTTTTTTGGTCTTCTCTCTATCTTCTTTTAGTGAATTTAAGATATTTCTTTTCTGAGATAGTTCTGTTACTATACCTGCTATTTGTTGCCTCACCGTAGATAACTCTATTCTCTTAGCTAGATATTCTGCTCTTTCTACTGTACCTTTTTCTTTAATCTCTATCATTTTTCTAGCTTCTCCCAATTTTTTTTCCAATTCAGCAATTTTTTGCACAATTCTCTTTTCCTCATCTAAAGGTAATGAGGAAGTTTGCAGCCTCCATTCTAAGCTTTGTATTCTTCTTTCTATTGCGTCAATATCTAAACCTTGAGTCTTTTGAAGTATTGCTTTTATCTCATCAAATTGTTTTTTCATTCCTTGAATTTCCTGCAGCAACTGTTGTTTTCTTTCTTTAAGCTTCTTTAACTCTTCTAGCCTGAGTGAGAATTCGTTTCTTACAGTGTCTATTTGTGATCTAATTCCTTTGAGTTTTTCTATTTTTTCTAACTTCTTTTGTTTCAACTTATTTAAATCCTCTAAGGCTTGAGCTTTTTCTTGTTTTAACTTAGAAATTTCATCTTTTATTTCTGCTATCTTCTTATAAATAGCCTCTTCCGCGCTATTGGTAGCTGAATTACTCATCGCATTGGTATTAGGATATCTTATTAATAATTTTTCTCCTAATTATTCTGCAACAGATTATGTTAAATATATCCTTTCTTCTTAACATCAGTCTGGCTTTTAAATATAACTTGCACATAATTCTTAATCCCAATCTTGTATTACCAACGTAAAAATTACGTTGGTATTATTATAGTATAATATAAACGTAGGGTTTGCATAACTTTTGTTTATGAGAAAAGTAAGAATTATTGAGCTTGGACATTTTTATAGGTACACTTTGAAAAATAAGTGGCTCATTAAAATTGAAAATAAGAACGTTAATTTTATAAAAAATGATCCAATAGGCTTTGTGGTCCTTGATGAAAATAAGCAAAGAGTAGGTAAAGTTTTAGATATAATAGGGAACGTTAACTCCCCTTATGCGTTAGTAGAACCATTTCCCCATTATAACCCTCCAAAGGAAGTTTACATAGAATTAGTAGAGAAGGTGAGAAGAAAATGAAATGCCCAGTTTGTTCCTCAGAAGATATAAGATATGATCCCGAAAGAGGTCAATATATTTGCGCAAACTGTGGAGCAGTACTGGAAGACGAAGTAATAGATCAAGGACCAGAATGGAGAGCATATAATTATCAAGATAGATTAGAGCGAGAAAGAATTGGATCCCCATTGACTTTGAAAGTTCACGATCAAGGACTTTCAACTAGAATAGGATATGATAAGGTAAAAGATAGAATAAAGCTAATGAAAATGCAAAAATTACAGAACAGAATTAGAGTTTCGTCTAAGGATAAAAAATTAGTAACATACCTTTCAATGCTTAACAGTGAGGCATCAAAACTAGATTTGCCGGAACATGTAAAAGAAACTGCAGCATTTATACTAAGAAAATTAGTTGAGAATGGTTTAGCAAAGAGAATAGATTCATATGCATTAATTGCCGCAGTATTATATTATTCATGTCAAGTAAATAATATACCTAGATATTTGCAAGAGATCAAAACTAGATATTCACTTTCCTCTAGTGAATTATGGAAAGCTTTAGAAAGAGTACATAAGGTATCAAAACAGCTACAAAACTTTAAGCCGAAAATTAAGCCAGTTGAATATATTCCAAAAATTGTAGAAAAATTGGGCTTACCTCAACTCGTAGCAACTAAATCTGCAGAGATGGTTAATATTATGTATAAGAATGGCCTAACTAGTGGGAAAGGTTATCTAGCATTAAGTGCCGCTGCAGTATATTTAATAAGCACTCTTATGGACGTGAAAAAAACTCAGAAGGAAATAGCTGATTCATTAAATATCACAGAAGTAACAATAAGAAACAGATATAAAGAAATTATTAAAAATTTCGATATTGAAGTAAGTTTATAAACAAATCTAACAGCAAAGTAATTAAACTCTAAGCTATATATTATATATTTGGCTATAGGTGATTCTTGATGGAATCAAATATATCAAGTTATGAGAATTTAATACAAGAAAAAATATTAGAAAAAGGCAATGAAGGTATCTCACAACAAGAATTAGCTAAATCTGTAGGATTATCTACAAGAGAATTAAGTATGATTGTTAAAAGACTTATTGAAAAGAAAGTTATTGTTAAAAGGACAGTTAAAGAGAACGGGAAAAGCGTCGTAAAACTCTTTGCTGCTAAGTCCTCTTCTATTAATAATGATATTTATATAAATTTGGATACTGTAAAAGAAATACCATGCTTCTCGTGTAAGCTTCTTTATAAATGTAATAATGGAGCTCATGTTAATCCTGGATCTTGCGGTAAGCTTTCGGAATGGATATTATACCTTGTTGGATAAGGTTTTCATGCATTCTAAAATTTCATCAAAGCTTTTGCTAGTCTTTATGCCCTTAGAGCTAAAATGAGTCTGTGATGCATCTCCTAGGCATTCTATTATCTTTTCTCTTGCTGGAACATTTATTTTATATTTTGAAGCTATAAATTCTAAGTTATAGTAACCTGGAGGATATTTATTTTCTTGCAAAATTTTATGTAATAATATAGAAACTGCTTCAAAGTTTTTAATGTAGGAAAAGTTTTGTAAATAATCTATCATTTTATGAACAAAACTGTCATCATTTATCTTACCTAGCCATACAGGGCCAGAAATTTTAACTTTATTACCACATCTGGGGCATTTTTCTATTGGGTCTTTTGAAGACCCAGAAAAGCCGCATTTTTCGCACTCATAAAAATATCCTAATTTTTCTATACTTTCATCAGCCCTTTTTGCTCCCCTAGTTACTCTTATTATTACTCTATAGTAGTAATCATTATAAAAAGCAAATATTGGCTCTACAGCTTTTTCTAATATTGCTGCCTCCCTTACTATTTTAGATAGCAAAACTCTTAGACCAACCTCTTTAGAAAAACTTAACTTTGAATTATTGACATCATATTTTCTTTTACAAGACTTTTTTGAACTTCCCTCTAATGGAGCCAAATCCGTAGCAGTATAAGCTATATACCCACCATTCTTTACCGCATTAACGGAGGATAAGATAAAAGGTGAAGGAGATCCAAATGGATCTATATCTACATAATCTGTTATAACTTCGTATAACAATGAATTGGCATCTCTATTAGTTATTTTTGCAACTTTTACTCCATTTGCTTCTACATTTTTGCTTATTAGATCTACAGCTACTTTACTTTTGTCATTAAATATAATTTCTTCTATAGGAGAATTAGATTCTAAGTAATATCTTATACCTCTTATACCAGATGCAGCTAATGCATCTATTATCGATTTGGGCGATATTATAGACACTGCTATGACACTTATATCCCTATTGAACATCATTCTAGGGTTATAAAATACAGGGGCCCAAGAGGGATCAAATTTACCGTTTTTTTCATATTCTTTAGGATCTGGAATAAATATTCTAGCTTTGCCTTCTTTAATCTCCACTAATCTCATATTTTAACTCATCTAAATTCTGATCTAAATATACTTTGAAGCCATCTTTTTCTAGTTCTTTAGCTCTACTGCTAGACTTAGAGATAACTATCATATTTAAGTTAAATTCTTCAGCTATTTTACTTGCCTCTTGAATCTTTTTTATGGAGTTCTCTGGATTTCTTGATTCAATAGTTATTATTAACTTCTTTGAATTATTCGAAGCTATTATATCGACAGCAGTAAATTTAAGCGTAGCTACCTTAAATCCTTTAGATTCTAGTATATTTATGACCTTGTGATCCTTATCAACACTAACCTTACCATCTGCTTGATACGTCTCACAAACATCGCCTATGATTTCTGGACCGAAAATATCTATAAGTTTCTCTGCAATCTCTATGGATACATCTGAATCCCCATTTTCATAATCATAAATAGTTTTTCTAGAAACTCCTAACATCTTAGCTACGTCTCCCATACTATAATTCATTTCCCTCATTTTTTGCCTTAATACCTCTGGTCTTATCCTTACAAACATTCCTCCCCTTGTTCTATATACAAATATTTTATCACCTTTAAGTAGCCTTTCAAACCCAAATAATGACAGACCAATAACTTTATCTTTCTCAATAGCTATGTCCTCTTCGGTTTCGTCAGTTATTATTAAAGGAATACTCTGTGTAAGAGAAGAGAAATTCTTTAAGTCGGTTATTTCGTCTTTTCCTATCTTATCAGATGAAGTTTTGACTACTAATTTCTTCTTCTCCTGAGAACTCCTCTTAAACTCAACTATTATATCTATAGATTTTTTATTTTTTTCCGGATAATTTATGATAGTATAATTTAAGCCTTCATCTTCTAATATCCTTATTACATCATTTACCCTAATAGTCATTTTAGATACCTTCGTTAAGTTCACTATTTGCTGAAAACAATATATTACTACTAAGAGTTATAAAGATTAATGTTTTATATCGCCTTAATAAGTCTTCTACTTCTGCTGTATTCAATATAATTTTATCTCCTTCTTCTTTATTAAGAATCAAACTAACTGCTTTTTTATCCCACTCTGAACCTTCTAAAGAAAACTGACCTGGTTCGGGTAGTTTCAAAATTATAATAGGAAGATAAACTAATGACCATAGATAAAGAGGGACTTTAGAAGAAAAATCTTTCACTTCAGCTAAATTTAATTCGTGATAAAAACCGTTGTTTAGCTTAATCCTATTTTTACCTTGAAGTGCATCCTTTAAAGTAACTTTTTCTGCAGGAGAGCTACCAAAAATTTCCTTTAAACCTAACTCTAGAATTTTATCAAGCATTTACCCTTTAAACCTCGCTAATACCATTGCGTGATCCTTATCGTATGGATCTAGATTTATTACTTGCTTCACGTCAAAATTATTCCTCTCAAGTTTAGAAGCTTCTTCTTTAAATATCTCTTCTGGATTCTTTGTTACGTCAATGCTTCTAGCTTTTATTGCTAGAAGTAGACTTCCGCCTTCTTTTAAGAATATTTTCGCGTTATAAATAGCTATATCAGTTTGATCTGGTTGTGCAATATCAACATAAAGTACATCTACGTTCTCTATTAATGGCATATAACTTTGAGGAAATCTAGCGTCAGCTAGTATTGGAAATAAATTAGGCCTTCTTTGAGCAACTAAGATAAGCTCTCTTACAACTCTAGGAGAAAATTCTACTCCATAAACTTTTCCTTCTTTCTCTACTATATCCGAAACATGACTAGGTGTAGTTCCAGACGCTGCTCCTAAATAAAGCACTTTTACTCCTTTTTTAACAGGGTTTTCTTTTAATCCTTTTAATATAGCCCCAGCTAGCTTACTCCTAAAAGCGTTCCATTCCCTATATTCTATTCCATTATATTTAATTAATCTCTCTCCGTAAACCGAATATCCTGGCGCTAAATTTTTAGTACATAATCTTGTAGTTCCGTCCTCATACTCGCATTCAAATACGTTCTCCATTTTTGTTTCTTTTACAGATTTAATACTTTCTGACATTTAATCACCTCCTACCTTTCTTTCCTTTATTTTTCTTCCCACCGCCTCCTCCTTTCTTAAAGTTCTTCTGCTTTGGAGCTTGTGGTTGTGGTTTTCTTGGAGGAGGCTGTGCATACTTAGTTTTTATTTCCTCTATTCTCTTATTTAACTGTTCTACTAACTGATCTCCTATAAATCTCCCGCTATAGTTATCTACCCTGGCAGCTATGGCTAATTTTGCTGCTAAAGCTCTAGCAATCTTACCTCTTTGCCATCTAGGAGAACTATGAATTGCTGGAAACTGAAATATAACACCGTGCTTTGGTGGTCTGCCTCCAGACCTCAGAGCTCTAAATAAAGCTTTTTCAGCACCTAAAACTTGGATAGTACTAGCAGGCATTTTCGCAAACTCTTCTAGGCTGCCTGCTAAACTTAATAGCCTTGCTCCTAGATTTGCACCAACTAATGCAGTAATATTTGGGGCAACTTCTTTCATTACTGACTCTACATAATCTGATAAACTATTACGAATATTATATAATGATAATATAGCGTCAGAAAGTTGCTTTATTGAATTTATATCATCCTCTGAGATATCCGCACCTATACTTTTACTTGCAGCATCTAATATTTTCTTAGCTTGTTTCTCGTCAATATTAATACTCTTTAATCCTTCTAAAGTTATATTATCTCTATAACCGAAAGTAGAAACAATTTTGGCGTACGTTTCATGGTCTTCTACTAGTTTATCTAGTTCTGGAAAATGTAAGCTATACCATTCTCTTAACCTTTCTGAGAAAAGATTTATTGATTTATCAATATCATCCATTGCTCTAACTGCTTGTATTGCTAATAAGTCTCTTTTTTGCGCGGCAGTCCTTAGTTTCCTCCTTGTATATTCAAAGGAAAGCTGATAAAGGAAATTATATAGCTCGTCTTCAGAAGATGCAAATTTTGAATCTAAGGCGAATTTCACTAGTGAAGATCTAAACATTTTGGCTGCTTTATGATTTAAAACTGCTGAAGCTTTCACTTTAAGCTTTGGAATTTCTGCCTCATTTTCTATAACTACTTCTTCCGGCTTAAGTTTCGATATTAGTTCTAAAGTTGAAGGAAAAGGTTCTCCTTTTTCATGATTTAGGAGAATTTCAACCAATTTTCCAATATCCTTTGGATTAAGCACATAATCAACTAATTTTCCATCTTCATCGAAGGCAAATGTACCTATAGCATGCTCAACTAAGTATAACTTCATTATAGTCCCATTGCTTTTTCAACTGTAAGTTTAAATTCTTATTTATGTTATATTAAGTTGATATGCCATCCCACGGTTCGTTAACGAAGGCAGGAAAGGTTAGAAATCAGACTCCAAAAATTCAGCCAAAACCCAAGAGCAAAGAAGTACCCAGAGTTAGGAATAAGAAGGAGTTTGAAAAAAGGGTATTAAAAGCTTCTAAGGAGAAAGCTACATAAGCTTTTTTACATTATATAATTATTTTTTCCTATGCTTGAAGGTTATAGAGGATCCGCTCTTCAGAGCTTATTACAAATTAATGCGGATATAGGAGATTTGATAGAAATAGAAAAGAATAGCAATATTTATAAAGGGATTCTAATGCCTTCTTATTCTCCATATGATGATATAATAGTCATAAAGTTAGACAATGGATATAATATTGGAGTTTCAATAATTTCAGCGAAAATAAAGCTTATAAAGAAAAAATCTGAAAGCCAAAAGGAAACTCAGGAAGTTAGTAAAAGTACTAAAAGCGAAATAAAAATAATAAGTACTGGAGGCACTATAGTGAGTAAAATAGAGTACGAAACTGGTGCCGTAAGACCTGCATTGTCTACAGAAGATATTATAAAATTCATGCCAGAAATAAACAATATAGCAAAAATTTCTGCTGAAATACTCTTTGCAATACTTAGTGAAAATATGACACCAGAGCATTGGGTTAAGATTGCAGAAGCCGTAAAGAGAGCATTTAAAGAAGGTAATGAAGGAGTAGTTATCGCGCACGGAACAGATACGATGGCTTATACTGCATCAGCACTAGCTTTTTCACTAAAATTGCCTGGACCAGTAGTATTAGTTGGTTCACAAAGAAGTAGCGATAGACCTAGTAGTGACGCTGCAATAAACTTGTATTCTTCTGTACTCCTAGCTAAGAAAGCTCCATTTGGTGAAGTAGTAATAAATATGCATGGAGAAAGCTCAGATACTTACACTTTAGCTCACAGAGGAGTTAAGGTTAGAAAAATGCATACTAGCAGAAGAGACGCTTTCCAATCAATAAATGATAAACCGTTAGCTAAAGTAGAGTGGAAAGAAAATAAGGTAGAAATTCTAAGATCAGATTATATTCCTAAAAGAGATGAAGTTGAGGAAGACGCCAAATTTGATACTCACGTATTTCTTTTAAAGTACTATCCAGGTTTAACTCCTGACATTCTAGAATATTTAATGGAGAAGAAAGTTAGAGGAGTGATCTTAGAAGGCACTGGATTAGGCCATGTAGCTACATCTTTTGTGGATTATATAAAGAAAATGACAAAGGACGGAGTATTTGTTGGTATGACTTCACAGTGTTTGTTCGGAAGAGTTAATATGAATGTTTATACTACAGGGAGGTTATTGCAAGAAGCTGGGGTAGTTCCATTAGAAGACATGCTACCAGAGGTCGCAATAGTTAAATTAATGTGGGTTCTTGCGCATGAGTCTGACCAAGAAAAAGTTAAGAAATTAATGCTTACAAATTTAGTAGGAGAAATAAACCCAAGGCACAGTTTAGATTTCTTCCCAAGGTGGAATTATGATTGACTATAATAAGCTCGGGCTAAAAGTAGGATTAGAAATTCACCAACAGCTAGATACGTCTACAAAACTATTTTGTAATTGTCCGACTATACTTAGTGAAGAATATAAAAACACATTAGAAAGATATTTAAGACCAGTATTTAGTGAAACAGGAGAAATAGACGTAGCTGCATTATTTGAGTGGGAGAAAAATAAGAAATATGTATATAGAATACCTCAACAAGCTACATGTTTAGTAGAATGTGATGAAGAACCTCCTCATAGAATGAGCGAGGAAGCATTATTAATAGGATTAGCAATGACTCTAGCGTTTCACGGAACACCAGTTGACGAAGTATACGTCATGAGAAAAGTAGTGATAGACGGATCAAATACTTCTGGTTTTCAAAGGACATCAATAGTAGGGCTTGGCGGATATGTAGAAGACGAGGATGGAAAAGTTAGCATTCAAACTATTGCAATAGAAGAAGATGCTGCTAGGAAAATTGAAGATACTAAGGATTCCGTTATTTATAATTTAGATAGACTAGGAATTCCATTAATAGAAATTTCAACTGGGCCAGATATTCATAGTCCAGAACAAGCAAAGAGAGTAGCACTAAAAATAGGACAAATGCTAAGATTAACTGGGAGAGTAAAGAGAGGACTAGGAACTATAAGGCAAGACTTAAATGTATCAATAATTGGCGGTGTAAAAACTGAAATAAAAGGTGTTCAGGAACTCGATTTGATACCTAAGCTGATAGAGTACGAGGCAATGAGACAATTAAAACTTTTAGAAATAAAGGATGAGCTAATAAGACGTGGTGCTACAAAAGAAAATATATCCTCAGGATATGTATTTAAAGATCTAACAGAATTATTTAAGGAAACCAAAAGCAATGTAATCTTAAGAGAGTTAAAGAAAGGAGGCAAAGTTTACGGAATAAAAGTTCCACATTTCAAGGGAATATTTGGCATAGAACTAATGCCGAATAGGAGATTTGGCACGGAAGTTTCTGATTATGTGAAAGTACTTGCAGGATTAGGTGGAATATTCCACATTGACGAATTGCCTAACTATGGAATATCTCAAGAAGAGGTAAACAAGGTAAAAGATGAATTGAACGTAAAAGACGATGACGGTTTTATATTAATTGTAGGAGAAAAATCTAAATTGGATCTAGCAGTTCAAGTAATCAAAGATAGATTATTATATGCCTTAGAAGGAGTACCTAAGGAAACTAGAGGAGCTAATGAAGATGGTACCACAAGGTTCTTAAGACCACAGCCTGGAGCAGCAAGAATGTATCCGGAGACTGATATTCCTCCAATAAGAATAACTGAAGATCTAATTAAAAAAGCAAAAGAAATTATTCCACCTACTCCTGAGGAGAAATTAAAAAGCTTAATTAACCTTGGTTTAAGTGAAGAGTTGGCTAAACAAGTTCTAAATAGCCCTAGATTAGATTCATTTGATTATTTCGTTAAGAAGTATCCTAAAGTACCACCTGTTGTTATAGCAACTACCTTAGAGAATACGATAAAATCATTAAAGTCTCAAGGAGGAGATCCAGAGGCAATTACTGATGACGTGCTAGAAAGCATATTTAATGCTTTAAATTCTGGTAAAATATCAAAAGATTCCATACCAGAGATACTTTTAAAGTATAGCAAAGAGAGAAAAGAAGGAGAGAATGTTAACATTGATAAAATTATTACTAGCTTCTCTTCTTTAAGTGAAGAAGAGCTAGAGAAAATTGTTAAGGAAACTGTAGAAACGTCTAAGGAGGAAATAATCAAAAAGAGGGATAAGGCATTTAACATATTAATGGGCAAAGTAATGTCTAAGGTTAGAGGAAGAGCTGACGGAAAAAGAGTAGCAGATTTAATTAGGAGAGAATTAGAAAGGATTAATGGATGAAGAATTACCCCCGAACCCGAGAGATGACGAAAAGGCATTTGTCGGACCATCAATGATAAATTTTTCCATCCCTTTTATTAATATTGAGTCAATTAAATTAAAGGATGAAGATTTAAATATAGCCCAATTGCCTCAACTTCTTAAACTATCTAATGCTAAGAAAGTTCTATGGAAATATAAGGCAAAAATAATAGGAGTAGATGGAAGCGAAATATTAGCTGAAGGAGAAGATATCATAAAAGGCCCTTTTGTAGTTTTAACCCCATTAGAAATAAATGCAATACCTTGGAGTTTTACTAAAATAAACGAGAAGTCACTTATAAACTTAGTTAAAGATCTAATACCTTGTGATGAAGGAGAAGGATATTTTAATCCATCTCCTTGGGATAGGAAAGCGTTAATAGATGAAAAATGGTACTATTTTCGCCCAGGAGAAATAACTGAAAAACTCAATATTCCAACACAGGGATACGAACTTGCAGGATATAAAATAGAAAGTAACTTTTATAACCCCAAATTTTACTTTCTAAATCCTTTCTATATTGAGGAAAGTAGATATCCTATAAGTGCATCAAGCTTCGTATCACTACAATCAGATACTGCATTATCTATAATTTCTTCCGATCCATTTAACATAAAATTCAATCTAGGAAAGATAGAAATAGAAAGCGAGAGACAAGTATATGTTATCAAATCGAGAAGATGGAAAGAAGTTAAGCCCGCAAGAATTTCATGGGATCTTAAAAACAACATAATTAGATTAGATTGTAAACCTAAATATAACGTAAGTATTTATAAAATAGAACCATCATCCGTAATTCCTCTGTATTTTGATTATAAAAATGGCGAGTTGTTATTAATTTTAGAGAATTTCTCTGATGATGACGTAATTTCGACACTAATTTTTTCTGGAAGAATAGACAGCGCTACAGCTGACGGAGAAGAACTAGTTACAGAATTCGATAGAGTAAGAATTCCAATAAGAAAATGGGGAATAAAAAACGTTAAAATAAAAATAAGAAGATTAATAGAACCTTATTTAAGAAGAAAAATTATTGCTTAAGCATAAGGGACGATTCATAAGCACATAAAGGAACATCTATACCGCTACGCTTAAGAACTTTCTTACCTTCAGAGCATAACATACAATAATAGTTTGATAGATCTTCGTTAGTCCCTATATATACTTTCTCAACAAAGTCAGTTATCATTTCCATCATTTTCTTATCATGTTCTATGAGCTCTCTAACGCTATTGCCTCTCTTTCTATTCATATAATTTGCCACTGCTGCTGGCGTTATGCCCATTTTCTTTGCTGCCTCATATAATGGAAGACCTTTCTCTTTTACAAGCTTTGTAGCAATTATAGACCTCACTGCAGGCAAGATCTCCTTTACTGAAATCTCACATGGAGGAGTAATAGACATGAGTTTATCAATTGAAAATATGATAAAGAAATATAAAAATATTTTGCATTATAATTCACAAGTCTTACATCCGCCTGCGTAGTTTTCATCTACTTCGACAAATTTCTTTTCCATCCTAAATGACGATGGAATTATTTGCTGTTGCTTCTTTTCCTGTTCTCTTTTCTCCTTCTCTTCCCTTTCCTTCTTTATTCCAAAGTATATTACTTGTTGTGATTTACTCTTATCCCTATAAACCGTTATGCCTTTAACTCCTAATTTCCATGCCATTAAATATACTCTCTCTACAGTTTCTGGAGGCTCCTCAGACCTTAAGTTTATAGTTTTAGAAGTACCAGAATCATTCCATTGTTGCCAGGCTGCTTGATGTAATAAATGAAATTCTGGAGGAACTTCATGAGCAGTCCTGAATAGTTTCCTAATTGTTGCTGGCATAAACATGTTTTCTCCAACAGTTCCGGTCTCAGCAACCTTCTTTACAACTTCTGGATTATCTAATTCATACTTCCTCAAGTACTCCAAGAATAAAGGATCAATCTCCATAAATTTGCCAACTGCGACATTCCTAATGAAGGCTAATGCGAATAAAGGCTCTATAGACGATGAAGTTCCGGCAATTATTGATATAGTACCAGTAGGTGCTACAGAAACTACAGTAGCATTTCTCAAACCATGCTTAATTCTTTCTGCCTTAAGTTCGGAAAAGTCAAGCTTATCAACAATTGCAGTTAACTTACGAACATACTCAGAAGGTTTACCTTCCACCTTAGTAACTTCAAGCAAGTATTCGAATGGTCTAGCAGATTCCCATATATCATGATATCTTAACGGATCATATACGGGGAAAGAGCCTTTTTCTTTAGCTAACTCTATTGAAGCCTTAAACGCATGATAATAAATAAACTTGGCCACTTGATACGATAAGTATATTGCATCTACGCTATCATAAGGTATACCAAGCTTTATTAGCATTCTTGCCAAGCCCATAACTCCTAAGCCTACTTTTCTAGTACTCTTAGTAGCTTGCTCTATCTGCTTAAGCGGATACTTATTAGCATCAATTACATTATCTAAAAGTCTAACGGCATATTTTATTGTCTCAGCTAATCCGTCCCAATCTATATATTTGCCATTTTCCGTCTCCTTAACAAACTTCTCTAAATTAATAGAACCTAAATTACATGACTCCCAAGGTAATAAGGGTTCTTCCCCACAAGGATTGGTAGCATTAATTTTTCCTAAGTACCAAACTGGATGTCTCCTATTTATCTCGTCTATAAATAATAACCCAGGGTCTCCGCTATCCCAAGCACTTCTTACTATCTCATTAAAGAGAGATCTCGCGTTTATCCACCTTATTATAGCACCTTCTTTTTCCGCTATAACTAGGGCTTCATCCACAGTAATTATCTTACTCTCGTCAAGCCAAACTGCTCCACCTTTTTCTTCTAATTCGTTTAATATCTCTTCTTGAACCCACTCTTCACTCATATAGTTTCTTGCTTTATTTATATAGTAATCATGATCCGTCCCAGGAATTCTAGTCTTCCTGGGAGTAATTAACGGAACTTCTTCGCCTCTCTCAACTTTTTCCATAAAATAGTCATAAACACCTACGGAAATGTTAAAATTCTGCAATTGGACGTCCTTAAGCTTACCAGATTTAGAATTAATGAAATCCTCAATTTCAGCGTGCCACACATGCATTACACCCATGTTAGCTCCTCTCCTTTTCCCTCCTTGCTTTACTACGTCAGTTGAAACATCAAAGATTTTCATAAATGATACTGGTCCAGAAGCGACGCCAGCCGTTGAAGCCACTACATCCCCTTTAGGTCTAAGCTCTGAAAAATCAAAACCTGTACCTCCTCCTTGCTGATGAACTAAGGCCATCGCTCTTAGAGCATCATAGATTCCGTCGCCCTCTGGTGTAGTCATTGAATCTCTGACCGGAATTACAAAGCACGCTGACAAAATTCCCAGTCTAGTTCCACTATTCATTAAAGTTGGTGTATTAGGTAAGAATCTAAGATTGCTCATAATGTCATAGAACTTCTCCTCTAGAGCTTTTACTTCACTCTCTGATTTGCCATACTTTAGCTCTACACTAGCTAAGTATTTTGCAACTCTCCTGAACATCATTTGAGGAGTTTCTATGTAACGTAATGTATTGGGATCTTTTAGTAAATATCTTGCTTCAAGGACTTTAAGTGCATTATAAGTAAGTAAAAGATCTTTTGGATCAAAATCTTTCCATTTGCCCTTTCCATAAACGTGATTATAAATCCTGGCTAAAACGTACTTCTTTGCTAAATCCATTAATTCCGGATGCTCCAAAGAATTTTCTATCAAATTCCTCTCTACGATATCTGCAATGGTCCTTGTATCAATCGTGTTATCTTTAGAGTTTTGAATTATATCATTAGCTATACCATCTATAACTTCAGAAGGAACAAAACCTATTTTTACTAAAATTTTCTCTAACTTAAATTCCTCCTTTCTGCCGTCTCTCTTTATCACTTTAATCTTATTGAGCGATAATAAACTTACAGTACTAGTTTGCATTGCTATCATATTATATTATTTTCTAACATTTAATTAGATAACCGTGATAAGTAAAGGTATGACCACGAAAACAGAAGAAAAAAGACTAAAAAATGTATTAGTTTTAACTTACCTTTATTTTCTGTTTTATAGCATTTATTGTATCTTGAGGAATATTGCTCATCTTATGGCTCATTCTTGCATGAATGCTCAATTGCTGAAGTAACTCATCTTCACTTGAAGCTCCTATTATCTCAAATCCACAATTCATTCCAATATCTGCACAACTAAATGAATATTTACCAGACTTTCTAATAGCTTTCTTTATCTTATCTATTAATTCTGGCGGAATTGATGTTATCCCATGATCCATTTTAGCATGAGTTTTTAACATTTCTAATAGCTCCTCTTCGCTTCCTGCATTTATTATCTCAAATCCACAGTTCATCCCTATATCTGCACAACTAAATGTGTATTTCATAAGAATTATAAGGGGAAATAATACAAAAGGATTAGTTAGAAGATTTCTAACACATGTGTTAATACAAGTAATGTGCCTATATTCTTATGAAGCTATTTTCAAAGAAAAAGTATTACTTCGAATGCAAATCGATAGGAATGAACTGCGGATTTGAAATAAAAGGTTCGTCGAGCGAAGAAGAATTATTAGAAATCCTTAGAGTTCACGCTAAATCAGCTCACGGAATTTCACAAATACCAGAGGATCTAATAAATAAGATAAAACAAAATATAAAGAAAATGTGAAAGTATTATTTTATTATGAAGATATAATTTTTTCCTTATATATGAGATTAAATACTCTGAAATTTTTTCTGTTTAATTACTTTCATTCCTATTACATTAATAGAGAAACTCTTTCAATTTGTGGAAATGTTACGGACCCGCCGGGATTTGAACCCGGGACCACTGGCTCCGCAGGCCAGCACTCCGTCCTGGCTGAGCTACGGGTCCTAGATATTTTTCACATACGAGTTAAAGAAGCTATACCTAAAGTATTAAGCCCATTTCTTAATACAGTTTCTACACCTTTGACAATAAATAGCCTTGTTATTCTCTTTGATTCGTCTGGCTCTTGAAGGACTCTTTCTTTATCATACCATGAATTAAATACATCCGCAAGTCTTCTTAAAAATACTGTAAGAACTTCAGGCTGTAAATGATCTACGGAATTGATAAATATATCTGGGAATTTGGCTATCATTAAAAGAAGCGTTCTTTTCTCATTCCTTAACTCATTCTCGTCTATTTTAGAAATATCTAGATTTTCTGTAGATTTAGATAATATGTTGTAAGCTCTAGCATATGTATATTGTAAATAAGGACCGCTATTCTCTTCAAAATTTGCAACTCTTTTTACATCGAACGATACAGGCTTATTTGCAGACACCGAAATTATAGCATATCTTATAGCAGAATTAACTATTTCATTAAGATTCTCCAATATTCCTTTTTTCTCCTCAATTTTTGCCTTAACTACTTCAGCTACTTTATCGTACACCTCGTCCAGCGAAATATACTTACCTAGTCTTCCACTCATTTTCATTCCTTGTAATGTTACCATTCCGTATGAGAAATGAATCAAATTGATAGCAAATTTTTTCCATCCCAATATATATAAAGCAGCTCTTAATTGCATTTGTGGCACGGATTGCTGTTCAGCTATTACATTTATTACCTCGTCTGCATTAAATTGTCTAAATTTATAAATAGTGTATGCTATGTCCCTAACTGTATATAATGTTGTACCATCAGATCTCATTAAGACTAGCGGGGGTATTTCTAATCCTTTAGGAATTCTTATCTCCTTCCTAATATCGTCGTCAATATAATTTTGTAAATCTAATGCTGCAGTGCCCTTATAGTTAATTTTAGCAACAGAGGTTAATGCAAAATCCAAAACTAATTTTACATCATTATTCCATAAAAGATCACTTTCATAATCGAAATTGTCAAACATTATATGCAATTTCTCTAAACTTTCTTTAAATCCTTCTAATGCAAAATCAACGTATTTTCTTACTATCTTCTTTATATCTTCTTCTCCTTTTTCATACTTCTCTATTATTTTGGAAATTTCGCCTTCTGGATCTTTATCGTTCATTATTTGATCAGAAAGTTTGTTAAAATATTCTTGATTTCTCTTACTTAATTCAGAGGCTGAAATTAATAACTCGTCCCTTCTCGCTATTTTTTCCTTATATTCTGAATCGTTAGTTGTGCTCTTTAGTTCCTCATTTATTTTCTTAATTTCTAGGATAACATTAGTCATTGCATAGATTAGTCCTAACCATTGGTCTTTTTTCTCTCCACTGGGTGGATCTGGATATCCTAGTTTTGAGAGGCCATAAATAAGTAAAGCTACCTGCCTTCCACTATCATTTACATAAAATCTAACATTTACTTCATGTCCTCTAGCTTTGAGCATCTTGGCTAAAGTGTCTCCAAGTATGGCATTCCTTAGATGTCCTATATGTAAAGGATGAATAGGATTAGCACTTGTATGTTCAACCACTATTCTCAAAGGTCTTTCTGTCTTAATTATTCCATAATTTTCAGAAAAATTTGTAAAAATCTCCTTTAATAACTCCTTTTCATTTAACCTTGCATTAATGAATAGCCCATCTTTCCAAACTTCTTTTATTAACCTCCCGTTGTATTCTCCTTTAATCTCAATGTCGAATTTCTTAGTGACTGAAGGTAATGGTAAGGCTAAATCTGCTATTTGCTCTTTTGCAGGATATTCAATACTATTTAAAACTTTCTCCTTATCCACATTAAGTACATTACTAAGATAATTGGCTAGTTCATCTTTTGCTTTTGCTAAAGCATACACAAGTGGTATTAGAGGGTTTGATTTTTAATTCTTTGTTACTTAACTCCATATTCATGAAAATAGCAGATATTTTAATAGTTGAAGATTCCTCAAAAAAAGTAAATGAGAATAAGATAAAAGAAGTACTTGATAAAATAAATGTAGAAAAGATTGATAAAATAAATATAAACAGGATTCATATACCAGGGTTGTCAGATGATGATATCTTAGGAGTCCATGTAATAGTGAGGGATGTTGCAGAAACGTGATATATGCCCTTTTTATAAGAATGGATATTGTATTTCTCCAATGTTAGATTCTCCTTCAGATATAGTAATAAGTGCTAGCAGATGTTTTAAAACATACAAGACTTGTAGGTACTATGTAGATCAAGGAGAGGAAAAACAAGGATTAGAAAATTTCCAGCAAGATGAAAAAATAGATCAGGATATAAAATTTTATCCTAAAATAAGTTTGATACAAGAAAAAATCGATAGCGGTTGTGAATTCTTTCAACTTATGAAAACAGAAAACGGCTTTATTGCGTCTTGCAAAATATTAAACAGAATAATTACAGAGAGTCAAGCAAAATTGTGCTCAAAATACTGGCAAACGTGCCCATTAAGACGTAGCTAAATAGCCTTTATTCTGTACCCAACTTAGCGTATCTGCCGTCTTCTAGTAAAGTCACTTGGCCTTTTTCAGTGAGACTAGCTAATGCTCTTCTTATTTTATCTTCACTAGCAATTCCAGATAATTTACTATGTAACTCCTTCAAGTTCATTGGTTTCTCGCTTAGTAAATCTAACAAAATCTGCTTTAGTTCTTCCTCATTTGGAGCCGTCATTACTACAACGTCTTTATCGGAATAAACAACTTTTAATTTATTTTCAACATCTTCTGTCTCATCCGATTCTTTCTTCTTCCTCCTTCTACTACTCATCACTATCCACTATTTTCTTTTTACTTTTCAGACTTTTAAATATTAATTAGGAACTAACTACGTTAATCCTTTTATACATGAGTATAATATATCATGTTTAGGCGAAATAATTTTGAGCCCTCCAGATTTTCTGAGGCATATAGCTAATAAAGTACTGACTCCAAACACTTTAGATCCTAAAAGGTTAGATGAAGTAAGGAAAATGTTAGGAGAAGCTGAAAATAAATATAATTTTTCTGCATATGGAGGAAATCCAAAAAAACTTGTAGATTATTTATTAAGTCCAGATTTTACTGAACTTGTGTTTATTATAGGAATAGATTTAACAAAGAAATTATTAGAAGAAATAATTAATGATTATGACATAGAAGAAGTAAAAAATACGGCAAAAAAGCTTTTGGACGAAATTGATGGATATAAGGAAATTGAAAATTCTGATGCAATACTATATAATAAAAATAGATTTTAGCTACTTAATGATGAAGTTGAAGATGACTCCTCTCCTTCTTTCTTCTCGCCGCCTTTCTCTCCTTCTTTGCTACTCTTTAATTGAGAAGCCGCTATTAAATCATCAATCTTTAATACTGCAGTTGCTGCTTCAGTAGCACTCTTTAATACTTGCCTCTTTACTCTTATTGGTTCTACTACATTAAGCGTATATATGTCATCAACAATCTTACCATTTATTGCATCAACACCAGCATTTACTAATCCTTTAGCATGTTTAGCTCTAAGCTCCATCAATGTAGATATTGGCTCCATTCCTGCAGTTTCAGCCAATATCATTGGAATCTCTTCTAATGCTTCAGCATAAGCTTCAATTGCTAATTGCTCTTTACCTCCTACAGTTCTTGCGTATTCTCTTAGCCTCATTGCTAGCTCTAATTCTATAGCTCCTCCACCAGGAACTATCATTGGTTCTAATAAGATATTCCTTAATGCATGTAATGCGTCGTTAATACTCCTTTCTGCTTCATCTAAGGCCATGTCGTTTGATCCTCTTAATAATATATTTACTGCTCTAGGATTCTTTGCTCCTTCAATGAATACCATCTTATCATTACCTACTTTCCTCTCTTCTACTAGCTCTGCATATCCTAAATCTTCTGGCGATGCGTCTTTAATATTGCTTATTATTCTAGCGCCTAATGCTTTCTCTAACTTTTCAATATCGCTTCTCTTTACTCTTCTTACGGCCATGATTCCTTTCTTTGCTAAGAAGTGCTGTGCTATATCATCAATTCCTTTTTGGCATATTACCACGTTAGCTCCTATTGATGCTAACTTATCAACCATATCTTTCAAGAACTTAGCTTCCTCATCTAAGAAAGCCTTTATCTGCTCAGGACTTGTTATACTAATCTTAGCAGAAATTTCTGGTTTTTCGACTTCTAATGATGCATCTAATACTGCAATCTTTGCTTTCTCAACTCTCCTAGGCATTCCTGGATGGACTACTTCTTTATCAAGTACTATACCTTTAATTAGCTGGCTATCTTCGATACTTCCTCCTTTCTTCTTGTCAATCTTAATTAAGTCTAAGCTAACATTATAACCTCCAGTAGGTAAAGGTTCGGCTACAGTTGCAACTGCGTCTATTACCATGTCCATTATCTTGTTGAATTCTTCTCCTTCCGCTAGGAATTTGCTTGACATTGTAGTATAAACTATTTTCCTCAAATTCTCTCTAGTAGTTGATGAATTAAGGTCTGATACATCAAGTTTTGTTGCAATTTGTGATAATAATTCTAAAGATTTTGTAAACGCTTTCTTATATCCCTCAATTATAATTGTTGGATGAATATTTTGATCTAATAATGCGTCTGCTTTCTCTAATAAAAGACCTGCAAGAACTACTGCACTTGTAGTTCCGTCACCAACCTCGGCATCCTGTGCCTTAGCAGCTTCAACTAAAAGTTTAGCAGCTGGATGCTGAATCTCCATCTCTTTTACTATAGTTGCTCCATCATTAGTTATCGTTACGTCACCAAAACTATCGATTAACATTTTATCTAATCCTTTTGGACCAAGACTGGTCTTTAACATTTCAGCCAAGGTTCTTGCTGCAAGGATGTTATTCTTTAAAGCTTCTCTTCCAGAACTTCTAGAAGTACCTTCTTTGAATAATAAGACAGGAACTCCACCAGCAGATGCCATTTCCTCACACCTTTCAGCAGACCTTTAGTATCGCTTATATATAAATTTAACTATTATACTGTACGAGATTAATTTAAAGAAGGTTAAGGAAAAGTAAAAGAAAGTTTGATCTGCACAAAATGTGGTAAAAATCAAGCCGAAGTTTTAATTAGTGGTAAATATCTTTGCGTTCATTGTGCTAGAAGTGAGATAGTAAAAAGATTTAGGAAGGAATTAAGCTTATCAAAGTTCTTAGATAGAGAGGACAGAGTAGTGATATTAACTACTGAGAATTTTATGGACGTCTCAAGCTTAATAGAAAAACTAATATATAATATATGTAAATCGTGTAAGTTAGACGTTATAATCGATAAAATAAATGAAGAGGAAGATATAAATAAAACTTTGTGGAAAATTATGATAAAAATTAGAGAGACCGATTTTAAAAAGATTATATTACCTTTTACAGCAGATTTTTTCTTATCATATCTTATATATTCAATAAGTACTGGATATATGGGGTATTTGGAGTTATACTCGCTAGTTGTTGAGGTTTATTCTAAAAAAATCTTTGTACCTTTCTATTCTACCCCAAGATTTGAACTTTTAGGCTTCTCAGAAATAACTGGGGAGTTAAAAACAAAGGATGCTTTCTTAAATGAGATAATTAAATGGGCAAGTAAACAGTTTGCAGATAATGAGATATACCACACTTTTGGAAGCTCCATTAACGTAATCAAGCTAGAGAATAGGAAAAGATGTAAGATTTGTAATGCTATCATTGAGCGTGGGGATTGTTGTAAATACTGCTTAGAGTCTTTTTCTCATCTTTGTTCAGAACAATCTCAAAAGCAAGAACTTGAGGAGAAGGCCTAAATTTTGAAGGAGGAATAGGACCTTCCGCAGTATAGTAAAAATATCCTGAAGTTAATATTTCTTTAAATCCCTCAGGATCTAACGAGTAATAATCTTTCAGTGTTTGTATAACATTTATTTGAGATTTTAATTCTTTCATGCTCATAACATATTCACAAACTTTACATGATAAGTCGGGCATTATAGAGCTAAATCCGCATTTTGGACATACTATAGGAGACACTATTCCATATAAATTCCAATTATATCTCAATACATCTATTAAATCTTTTCTATTTCTTTTTAATGCTTCTCTATAAAGTTTAGGCGCAAGATCTACTATAGCTTTTTTAGTATTATAAACTACAAATTCAAACTGCTCACAATTCATTTTTTCTATATCAATTATTCTAACTAATCTCATTGCAATATATTCCATCATAGCATCTCTATTCGCAGTAAGTCTATTAATTATAGTCTTGGATTTGGGTTTAGTTTTTACTTGACCTACAGCTGCAACAAATGGTTCTTTTAATATTTCCTTGTACTCTTCAGGTTTTAATTTCAGAAAAGATATCCCTAGCCCTAAAACAACTTCATCTAAGTATTCATCTAATAACGCTTCCGCATCAACAAATTTCTCTTTCTTCTGTGTTTTTTTTCTTTTAGTTTTACCCTCCTCATTACTGCTTTCTTTTTTGTTTTCTTCATCAGTTTTTTTCTTTCTGGGCAAAAATCATTCCCTTACACTGACTGTGCAAGATCTAAGAAATCTAGAGGAAGTATTTTCTTTTTAGAAGTATATTCTTGATATTTATTATCCAGAAATGCTAAGAACACGGGACAATTATCATACCTACCTTCTCTATTGCATTTCTTATTACTATCATTACTGCTTAACATAAGGAAACAGTTAGAAGTTTTCTTATCATAATATGGGCATAATTTATAATATGTTTTTGCACTTTTTAACATTTTATCGATCCAAATTTTCTTATGATCTCTTTTTTCTGCCTCTTTTTCGGCTTTTGCTAACGCTTTATTTATCTCGTCCTCAGTCATTTTAACTGACTTGTTTGAAGACAAATATTCCACCTCAAGTGAAGTCTGGATACATTTGATTAAATAGATTACTACTACTCTATTTAGCTTTTTTTGTCTTCAAGAAAAATAAGAGTTTGCATAATGTAGTATAAAACAAACTGAGTGAGACAAAAATTTTGACCTAAAGAAGTAGAAGATTTTAACAGTTCAATTTCTCTTTAAAGGATTTTGAGAAACCTATTCTCAAACCTAGTTTAGGGTCTTGATACAAGTAAACTATTCTCTTCGTCTGTAGTTGTCTTAGAACTTTAAACAACCAACCTGGATCTGCTTTATACTCTTCTTGGATTTGATCAATGTAAACATATGTTGAGCCCCACTGTTTATATTTATTAATTAAATATAATAAAATATCTTTTTCATCATCATCTAATTTTTCTAAAATTTCTTTAATGCAAACCGTAGGGTCCTTATTTTGTTGTTTTTTTACCATATTATTGGTTTTTGAGTCAATAAACGACAAAACTGCCTTCTTTTCTTTTTCATCTTTTTGTTCATTCTTGTTGTTCATTGGCTCTTTAACTTGTTCTAGCATTTGTTTAGCTATAACAAGCATTTCCTTGAACCTGGAATTTGAATATGAATCGATTATGGCCTTAGCTAAATTTTCTCCTTGTGGAGTAAGGTACCATCTTCCACCGTCTTGATAAACTAGTCCTTTCTTTTTCCAATAACTTAAGTAACTACTTATATATTTTGTTTGATAACCTAAATTGGACGCAATTTCTGATGTTCTTAAAGGCCTTGCATGTAAAAGTATTATTATTGCCTCAACTAGTTTTGATCTCGGAGAGCCTTCTAGTTGCTTGGTTAGTTCCTCAGCAAGATTCTCAATATCTTTGTCAGTCACATAGATATGTACTCGCCAAAATTTAAAACGGAATAATTAGATTCACTAAAAAGTAATATCATTAGATTTGCGTTAAGTCATACTACACGTCTTTATTGTGTAAAATTCATCATATCCTACCACAACTTTATAAATTCCTTGTAATAATTTATCTACATTAGGGTCTCCAGAATCTATTCTTAAACAATCAATTCTTGAGATTTTTTCTTTTGAAGACACTACTATTATATTATCTTTTCCTGCTTTTTTAAGAATTTCAGGACCTATTTCTTGGTTTCCTCTGCCAATTAAAAAACCTTGACCACCGATCGGAGTCAAAATTATCTTTAACTCCCCGGTTAATTGCAATAATTCCATATAATTTACTCCAGATTTTATTAATCTTTTACCTAAGAATAAATCTGTACTTAAGAAATTCGTGGTATATCCAAGTTTTTCCTCTATTGCCTTCACTGTGCTGCCTGGCCCCATTATATAAAATGTTGAGTCTTCCATGTTATCTATGATGTATTCGGCTATCTCATCAAGCTCGTAAGAAGGCGAAGAGATTTCTTCTTTACTATTTACAAGAAGTCCTTTGAAATTTATTGTCTTCGCAATATAATAAAGTTTAACCTTATAAATTCCTTTTCTATAAGCATCTTCGTCAATATCCAAGACTTCTGCTTCTATTATGTTTGCCATACCTTCTACATATGCGTTAACTAAGATTCCAGCAGTTTCTGGATTTAAAGCAAAAACTCCGCTGTGCATTTTTACTCCTGCAGGTACTCCTAATATAGGAACCTTTGATTGTGATCCTTCTACAACGTCTCTGGCAGTACCATCTCCACCTACGAAAACTATTAAATTTGTTATATCTGACAATAACCTTGCTGAAATTATTGTATCCTCTCTTGTAGATTTTTCCTTTCCAGCGTTTATAGTCTCATATTTTTTACCGAATTTCTTTAGAAAATATTCACCCATTTTGAATTTAGGAGAGATAAATTCGATATTATTGTTAACTACATCTAAAAATCTCTTTACTCTATTTTCAATCTCAGGATTCTCTATATATAGACCGTCACTTCCTTTATAACCTAATCTACCTCCAGAACCCGCATACGGGTTAACTATTAATCCAATTTTCAAATAATAACAACCCCACCTTATAAGCTAAGTGAAGATCTTTAGGTAAAATATAAGTGATTAAATCGTTATTTTCACATAACCTACAAGAATTTTTAATATCCTCTAGTAGCTTTTTCATTCCGAACTCTTCAGTTTTTGGCGGTAATTCCACCTTGTTATTCAAAATCACTGAAATTAATACGCTATCTGCTCCCAATTTTATTATTTTATCTCTAAGTTCTATAACTTTTTGCTTTTCTAGGATTTTGCTACCACCTTTAACTATTATCATGCTACAATCCCAATTTATTGATTTTAGTTCGGCTTCTCCTATTTTTATTACAGAATCCCACTCTTGTAATGCTTTTTTACCTTCTTCTGTAATTTCGGCTCCACCTACTTTGTCTACTTTTATGACACCTAATTCCCTTAATCTTCTTAATAACGTCCTTACTGTAGCATCTCCTAGCTGTAATCTTTTCTCTAAAGTAGGTCTTCCAATTGGTTGTTCTTTTTGGATTACGAGTAAAGCGTGAAGAACGTGAGATTCGTCATATTTAGGTTTATTACCTTGTTTAGGCTTAGTAGCTTCCGTAATTATCGTCAGGATATCCATATTTATAATTTCAAAGTTATACTTTAAAATCATGCTAAAAGGAAACAGCCTTCTTTGTCTTCTGGATTTTGAAAAGCAAGATATTGAAAGGATAATGGAAGTATCGTTTTTAATGAAAAATTTTGTAAAAACCAACTCGGTTCCTAAATCTCTTGATGGAAAAAGAGTTGCATTAATCTTCGAAAAACCCAGTACTAGGACAAGAGTTAGTATGGAGTCTGCGATATATTTACTAGGAGGATATCCTATAGTGCTCAATAAGAGTGATATTCAGTTAAGTAGAGGAGAACCAGTAGAAGATACTGCAAGAGTATTAGGTAGATTCGTTCATGGTGTTGGTGCAAGAGTATTATCTCATGAGTCCTTGATAAAACTAAGAGATTATTCGGGATTGCCGGTCATAAATTTGTTAAGTAATTTATCCCACCCTCTTCAAGCTTTAGCAGACTTTATGACAATTAAAGAAAAGTTTGGTACTTATGAGAAACCTATTGCTTTTGTTGGCGATGGTGGGGATAATGTTCTAGTTAGTTTAATGGCATTTGTGGCAAAGATGGGCCTAGAGTTAAGAGTAGCATCTCCTAAAGAACTTAGACCAAAGCCTGAAATATGGAAAAGAATAGAAGAGGAGAGCGAGAACTCTGGTGCAGTAATAGAATTTTATGATGATCCTTATTTTGCAGTCAGAGGTAGTTTTGTTGTATATACAGACGTCTGGGTTAGTATGGGTGAGGAGAATATAGCTAATAAGAAAAAGGAACTTCTAAAGAATTATAGAGTAACAACCGATTTAATGCGTCATGCATCTAAGGACGCAATTTTTATGCACTGCTTACCTGCAATGAGAGGAGAAGAAGTTGATGCTGAGGTTATAGATGGTAAGCAAAGTGCAGTATGGGATGAGGCAGAAAATAGGTTATATACAGCAATGTCAGTCCTCTCATTAATTATTTAGAAGAAGAGAAGAATTGATCTATGCTTTTTTGCTTTAAAATTCTTTTTATAGAATTTAGTTCCCTTAGATCTATTTTCTTTGCATTTAATCTTTGATTAACAAAAGATAATGCGTTCTCTAAGTCTTGGAATCTGCCTATTTTATTTTCCATTGCTTTTCTTACTGTTTCCCTTATGTGCCAATTTCCTAGCGGGGCAAAGTACTCACTTGTTATTTCCCTAATTATTATAACTCCTGCAGATCTTTTTATATTATCTAGATATTCTAGAACGGATAATCTTGCAGCCATATAGCCACCGTCCATGGTTGAGTATTCTCCCCAATAGTTTTCAGTTAATTCTGATATTGTTAGCTCACTAGCCCATAAGGATAGTGGGTGCCATATTTCTATCCAAGTTACTTGGTATGCAGAAGGATAAAGAATAACGTGGAAATAATTTCCTAAATACTTTTGATAATATACTTCTACTTCACTTATTTCTTGATAATTCCTTATCTTTTGTAACAAGTTCTTAGCTATTATCGAATCTACAGCAGTTATTGCCCATCTTGTAGGTACTAATTTTCTATTCTTTTTCACTCCAAGTAAGCCTAAAGATAACGCATTGATTATAGTATAGACGTCCTTAATATCCTGGTAAAGCTTGACTACGGCCTCTTCTGCTTTTATGTCATCGAAAATTAATTTATCTAAAGTCTTGTTAATCTTGGGATTTTCGATAACTTCTAAGTTTTGAGTTTTTGCGGAAGGACCTCTAGGCAATACGTATCCGTCAAATCGTAATTTAGGTAAAATAGTTCCGTCTATTCTCGATTCAGATTGTACCGGCTTTTCAGATACTGCGGCTAATGATAATTCTTTTTCATATAATTTCCACACATCTTCAATTTTTACCTCAAAAACGTTAGAAAGTAAGGATGTACGATAAATTATTATATCATATATTGATGCCTTACCCCACCAACCTTTAGGGTTTTCGTAGTTTTTAGCCTCCTCACCGTAAATATCTGGAGGTATATTAAAAGATATGCTTACTTTAGGGTAATTCTTTTCACCAATTACTATACTTGGGGGTGTAGATCCTTCAATTTCATTTTTATTATATACTTTATTTACTACATTTATCGTAGACCTAAATCTTTCTAGGATCGGACATGCACGAAGGCCGCAGAGTAACTTATTTCCTTTACATTTTACGCATAATTCTGCAGGTATTGCTCTCAAATTTTCCTCTCAATATACCATTGTAAAATCTTGAATTTAGCTGTTATTGATAATCCAATGCCTATAGGCCTCGCTTTTCCTTTCCTTATGCTTTCAAGTATTTCATCTATATTAAACTCGTTTATTTCAATTTCATTATATGCCGAGCCTATAGCTTCCTTTACGTGTGAGTCGCTATTAGCTAAACCGGGGAGTTTAAGCTCTTTTGCTGCGTTATATGCTTTATCGTTAGCAGATTTAGGAGCTTTTGAATTGAAAATTTCTATTGCATCAAATTTATACTCAAAAATCCTGTTTCCTATCCCTTTTCTAAAAATATCAAATGGATGCGAAGGAAAAATTATGCAAGAGTTCTCTTTTGAATAGTCAACTAGTGACGAAATATCTTTAGGAGGATTTGGAGGAAAATTACATAATATAACTACGTGTCCGAATTGAGTTGTGACTTCCTCTCCTGGAATTACTGCTTCTTCTTTTACTTTCTCGTAACCCTTACTGGTATCATGGTCAGTTATTGCAACATATATTCCTTTTCTTTTTGCATATTCTACAAGAGCTTTTGGATCTTCCTTACCATCACTATAATTTGTATGTGTATGAAAGTCGAATTTCATATATAACCTAACTCTTTCATCACTTCTACTGTTAAAATTGTAATTCCTGCTGCTCCTCTCACTAAGTTATCCCCAAGTACTACCATCCTAAGTACGTTATTTTCTACGCTAATTCTACCTACAGATACAGCCATTCCGTTTTCTATTTTAAGGTCTATTTCTGGTTGTGGTCTGCTTTCATCTTCGTTAACGATTATAGGTTTTTTAGGAGCAGTAGGTAAGTTTTTCTCTTGTGGAAGTGATTTGAAATTTGCTAATTCTCTCTTAATTTCTTCTACATCAATTTTATCGCTTTCATCAAGTAAAATGTTTATAACGCCCATATGGCCAACTTTTATTGGGACTCTTATGGATGTCACCCTGGCATTTATTTTGGCATTCAGTATCTGCCCATCCTGGACTTGACCTAGCATTTTTCCTATTTCTTTAGGAATTTTCTCCTCTTCTCCTTTTATATATGGAATAATATTGTTATATATTGACATGAAAGATAATCCATTATAGCCCGCACCACTTACAGCTTGCAAAGTGGTCATTATTATCTTTCTCTGTGTTATCAACTCTGTTAAAGGTTTTAATGGCAAGGACATTATTGCGGCTGTGCAGTTAGGATTTTTTACTAAGAGTCCTTTCCAACCTCTTTTACTCTGTTGCGTTTTTACTAATTCTAGGTGTTGCCAGTTTATTTCGGGGTTAATTAACGGAACTTCTGGATCCATTCTATACGGGCTTGCGTTAGATACTACTATTTTTCCTGCTCTAACAAGTTTCAGTTCAATATCTTCTGCTAACTCATTAGGTAGTGCAGAAAGTACAACATCTACGTCTTTATGATCTTCTGGTTCCGTTGATACTAGTCTCATATCCTTAACATTTTCTGGAATTTCTCCTTCAATCCATTTTACTGCCTCTTCGTATTTTTTGCCTATTTTAGCAGGTGATGCACTAACTTTAGTTAATTCTATAAAAGGATGGTTTGAGAGCATTTTTACCATTTTTTGCCCAACCATTCCAGTTGAGCCTAGTAAAGATACTTTCAATTTATCCATTTTAACACGACCTCGTGCAAACTTTTAGCTAAGTTATATCCTTCTTCTTTTTTAACTATAAATGTAGCACTGACGTTCTTTAAGCCTCTTGACATGGAAAGTATATCATATTGAAGAGCCACATTTTCCACTTCCTTGAATATTTCATTATTCCTAAGTCCGCAACCTACTATACTTACCGCACTAACGTCTTTAATCTCTATGTTATCTATATCTTTAATCTCCTTTAGCTTAGTAGCAAGGATTTCCGCGTCGTTAGAGTTTACAACAAGGCTTATTGTAGTTTCTGATGCTGGCTGTGAAATTGAAACAATATTTACATTTGAATTTTTAGCCTCAGCCATAACTCTTGCTGCAGATCCAATTTTTCCTACTATTCTAGTACTTTCTATATTTATCATTTTTAGGTCATCAAGGATTGTAACTCCTTTTAGTTTGTCTTCATCCTCACAAGAACCACTTACTATAGTCTCTCCTTCTTCATACAATCCTTCAATGGTAACTTTCATATTTGAGGAAAACATTGGCTCAAAAGTTCTAGGATGTAACCTTTTTGCGCCCATTTGGGCTAATTCTACTGCCTCTTCTAATGATAATCTTTTAATTGTTGTTGCGCTTTCTATTTTTCTAGGATCAGCTGTCATTATCCCTGGAACTTCTGTTACAAGTCTTACATTCTCTACATTTAGAAGCTTCCCTAACAAAGTAGCAGTATAATCACTGCCCCCTCTACCTATTGTAGTATATTTTTCATCTATAGTTTTGCCTATAAATCCTGGTATTATCAATATTTTACTCTTTTTACTTAAAATTTTTTCATTAATTTCCTTTAAGGTAAGATCTTCCAAGACATTTGCCTCTCCGAAATTATTGTCAGTAACTAATGGTGGTTCAGGGTAAGCTATTGAATCTAATCTTCTTGATCTTAATGCAGCATTTAATACTATTGTTGCCATTCTTTCTCCAAAGGACAAAATATAATCCCTAACCCTAGGAGTAATTTCGTCTAAAACTCTTATAGACCAGGCTATTTTAAATAGCTCGTCTGCCATTTTTGAAAGATCTTTAAACGCAATCTCAAATTCTGGGCCATCAGCGACTTTTGATAGAATTTTAATATGTTTATCATATATATTTCCTATTATTTCAGTAGATTTATCTCTATTTTCAGTGGCAGAAATTAAATCATTGGTTATTCCTTTCATTGCAGACGTGATTACAAGTACCTTATCTTCATTATTAGAATACTTCTCTATCTTTTCAGAAATAAGCTCATAATCTCTCTCGTCTTTTTGTATAGATCCTCCTATCTTAATTATTATCATTTATCTCACCTAAAACTATATTTTCTATATGTTCTGGATTAATTAGGATTCTTCTTGCATCTAGTCTTAGCATTGCGTCTGGATCTTTTAACGCATGTCCTGTTAAGATTAACACATTCTTTTGATCCTTATCTACTATACCTTCGTTGATTGCCTTTTCATAACCTGCTAAGGCTGCAGCGGACGCAGGTTCTGCTCCTATTCCTTCTTCTCTTGCGAGTTTCTTTTGTGCATCTATAATTTCTTGATCAGAAACTGATAATGCTGTACCTTTTGAACTCCTTATGGCTTTTATTGCTTTTTTCCAATTTACTGGCTTACCTATTCTAATAGCGGTAGCAATAGTTTCTGGATTTTCAAAGAATTCTGGCTCATTAAGTCCTTTTTCTATGGCTTTAGCTATTGGTGCAGCACCTTCTGCTTGAATTCCTATCATTCTAGGTATTTTAGAAATAACCCCAGCCTCTTGCAGTTCTGTGAACCCTTTCCAAATAGCATATATGTTACCTGCATTTCCTACTGGAACAATTACGTTATCTGGCTCTCCTATTTCTTCCGCAATTTCGTATGCAATAGTTTTTTGCCCCTCCAGCCTCCAAGGATTAAATGAGTTGAGAGGATAAACAATTCCTAGATCCTTATACAGTCTCATTACAGATGCCATGGCTATATCAAAACTTCCATTGACCTCTAGTATTGTTGCACCATATAGAATAGATTGGGCAAGCTTACCTAATGCTACTTTGCCTTTAGGTAAAACAAGGTATATTCTTAATCCTGCTCTTGATGCATAAGCTGCTGCTGAAGCTGCAGTGTTTCCTGTAGACGCTGCTGCAACTACCTTATATCCAGTATTTACTGCTGAGCTTACTGCAACAGTCATTCCTCTATCTTTAAAGCTTCCAGTAGGGTTTGCTCCTTCAAATTTATAGAACGTTTGCTTATAAATTCTTGAAGGTATTAATGGAGTATTTCCTTCATTTATACTTACTATCTTAGAGTAATTTCCAGGAATTGCGTCTTTATATCTCCAAACTCCTCTTCCTTTAAGGTTAGAGAATGAGAAGCCTTTTAGTTTTACTTTAATTTCTAAAAGGCCGCCGCATCTGGGGCAGGTTATTATTTTTTGATTAATATCTGTTTCATATCCGCAGTCTAGGCATTTCATGTATCCTTCTAGTTTGTTTCCAACCTTTTGTCACCAGCCGATTAAGCTGAATTAAATATAAAAATATAAGCTTTGTGCAAAATGAATGTTATAAAATATGACATTTGAAGATCTGAGAGATTATATAAATTTTATGCTTAAGAGGGGTAAAATTGTACAGATTGATGATGAAGTTGACGTAAATTTAGAGATTGCAGAACTAAGTAGGAGAGCTACTTACTCACATTTACCTCCACTTCTATTTACTAACATTAAAAATTATAGAGAATGGAAATTGATTACTAATATTTTTTACTCAATAGATGCTGTTAAGGAAATTTTAGGAGTAGATAATTTAGAGGATATAGGAAAAAATTTTCTAACTGAATTTCAAGGTATACCATTATCTCTTATTGATAAAATAAAATCTCTCCCAAATTTTTTGAAACTAGGAAAAATCATGCCAAAATCTGGAAAACCAAAGTTTAAGGAAAGAGAAATGGGACTAGAAAGTTTTCCTGCACTAAAAACGTGGCCTAAAGATGCTGGTAGGTTTTTTACATTTTCATTAGTAGTAACTAAGGACCCAGAGACTGACGTTCATAATGTCAGCATATATAGAATTCAGATATTAAATGATAAGGAAGCATTAATGCATTGGCAAGCATTTAAAAGGGGATCGCTAGCTGCGGCAAAATATAAGGAAATGAGAATTAATAAGATTCCCGTAGCAATTGTTAATGGAGTAGATCCAGTAATAGCTTTTACTGCAGCCTCTCCTGTCCCTCCAGGCATTGATAAATACCTTTTTGCAGGTATCTTAAGAGGCGAAGGTGTAGAACTTTATAAGTTAGATAATGGAATTTTAGTTCCTTCTTCTGCAGAGTCTGTAATTGAAGGTTATGTAGATTTAGAAGACTTAAGGCCAGAGGGTCCTTTTGGGGATCATTTAGGCTATTACACGCCAGTAGATTACTATCCTACATTTAAGGTAGATAGAATTTACATCAGAGATAATCCAATATTTCATGCTACCTCTGTTGGAAAACCTCCTCTTGAGGATGCATGGATAGGTAAAGCAGTTGAGAGAATATTCTTACCTTTTATAAGGTTAGTTATTCCTGAACTGGTAGATATGAACTTACCTGAGTATGGCCTTTTTACTGGCATAGGCATTTTCTCAATAAGGAAGACCTTCCCTGGCCAAGCTAAAAGAGTTATGATGTCGATATGGGGGAACGGACAGTTGAGTTTCCTTAAATTTATTATAATAGTTGATGCTGATGTAAATGTTCATGATATTAATCAAGTAATATATGCAATAGCTACTACTGTAGATCCCGCAAGGGATGTTTTAATAATTCCTAACGCTATGAACGATTCATTAGACCACACATCTCTTCATCCGCCACTGGGTAGTAAAATAGGCATAGATGCTACTAGAAAATTTAAGGAAGAATTGGGAAGAGAATGGCCAGAAGAGGTAAAAAGTGATGAGAATGTAGTCAAAAAGATAGAACCAATATGGAATAAAATTATAGGGAAATATCTTCCCTCAAAGTAATCTCGTCTTGCCTATAAATTACAGATATTTCTGCTACATCTGTAGAAACTAATGGAATTTCTATCTTATCTTGAACATCTCTATTTATCTTTATACTATCTGTTATAGTTTTTAAGGCAGTCTTTTCATCAACAGTAGTTACTGTTACCTTGTATTTTATTAGGATCTCTCTAATAAAAAGTGTTTTCCCGCTTTTATTTTGCAATATAAGCTTTTCTCCACATATTTTAGCTTCAAATACCCTCATTTTATAACGTCACTCTCTCACGTATTATAAGTCTCTCTATTTAATTTAAGTTAAGCTAAAGATCTAAATCAACATGGCAAAGATGGAAGAATTCGTAAAGGGATGGAATGGAAAACAAGAACCAAGTCTTGCAGATAAAATCAAAGGTGCCTTCAAGAGTAAAGAGCCATTGAGATATAAACTAATAATGGCTCAATACAGATTAAGAACAACATTAAGTAGGTTAGACGTTTACATCTCTAAGATGCAGGAAAGGGATAGAACGTTATTCGAGAGAGTAGTTGAGGCACAAATGAATAAAGATCAAGCCAGAGCTGCAATGTATGCTAACGAGATTGCAGAAATAAGGAAAGTTTCAAAACAGCTTATAACTACGCAAATAGCTCTAGAGCAAGTAGAGCTCAGATTAGAGACTGTTACAGAATTAGGCGATGTATTTACTAATCTAGTTCCAGTAGTGGGAGTAATAAAAGAGCTTAGAGAATCAATGAAAGGTATGATGCCAGAATTAGGTTTAGAATTAGAAGAGATAGAGGAAGGATTACAAGAAGTTGTAATTGAAGCTGGAGACTTTACTGGTGGAAATATAGATTATGTAGCAAGTAACCCAGAGGCTAAGAAGATATTACAAGAAGCATCTGTAATAGCTGAACAAAGAATGAAGGAAAACTTCCCAGAATTACCCTCTATGGTCACTACTACTCAAAAGGCTGCGCCTACACAGAAATAATTTTTATGTTTATTACCTTTTTTGCTAGTTTAAATAATCTAAGTAACTTTTTAAGGTATTAAGTGTATAAATTATTTGGTGATAAATTATTGTCGAAGCTCTTCTAAAAGATGCAATTCTCGACATTACAAAACTTAGAAAAGATATGATAGAACTCGCTGGGGGCAAGGGGGCTAATTTAGGTGAATTAGTAAGTTTTGATATAAGAGTTCCTCCGGGTTTTGTTATAACATCTAAAGCTTATTCTTATTTTATTGCATATAATAATTTGGAATCAAAGATTAAGTCTATTTTAGAAGAAAAGGATTCTGCAACTGCTAGTGAAGAAATTAAAAAATTAATAATTTCGTCTCAAGTTCCTCCAGATCTTGAGAATGCAATTCTTTCTTCTTATGATGAATTGGCAAAGAAAGTCGGTAAAGAGATTTTAGTTGCAGTGAGATCATCTGCTACTGCAGAAGATATAGAAAATGCTAGCTTTGCAGGTCAACAAGATACTTATCTTAATGTGAGTAGGAGTGAGCTTATTCAAAAAGTAAAAGAAGTTTGGGCTAGCTTATTCAATGAAAGAGCTATAGAATATAGAAAAACTAAAGGAATAGATTCAACAAAAGTAGAAATGGCAGTTGTTGTTCAGAAGATGGTTAATTCTAGGTCAGCTGGAGTAATGTTTACTTTGCATCCTGCAACTGGAGATTCTAGATACATTGTTATAGAATCGTCTTGGGGATTAGGAGAAGCGGTAGTAGGCGGTAAGGTAACTCCAGATGAGATAGTTATAGAAAAATCCACATTAAGAATAGTAGAAAAGAGAGTATCTCATAAAATTTTAAAATATGTATACAATTCCCAAAAGAATGCTAACGAAGAGGTAGACTTAAGTAATTCGCCAGAAGCGGATAAAATAAGCATTTCTGATGAGGAAGCAATAGAATTGGCAAAGCTTGCACTTAAGATTGAAGAGCATTATAAAAGGCCTATGGATATAGAGTGGGCCATAGACGCTGATCTTAAATTCCCAGATAATGTTTTTATTGTTCAAGCAAGACCCGAGACTTTCTGGAGCTCTAAGAAAGCTACTAAAGAAGAAAAAGAGGTAGCCAGCGTAGAAAATAGAAAAGTCTTAGTTAAAGGTCTTGCAGCAAGTCCTGGTATAGCAAGCGGTATAGCTAGGGTAATTCTTGATGTAAAAGAAGCTGGGAATTTCAAGAAGGGAGATATACTAGTTACTAGAATGACAGATCCTGACTGGGTACCTATAATGAAAATAGCATCAGCGATTGTAACTGACGAGGGAGGTATAACTAGTCATGCGGCTATAGTTTCTAGAGAGCTAGGAATTCCAGCAATAGTAGGTACTAAAGAAGCTACCAAAGTAATAAAAGATGGACAAGAGATTACAGTAGACGCTACTAGAGGAATAGTTTATGAGGGAAGGATTGTAGAAGAGGTAGAGGAACAAAAGCCTCAAGTCGCTCAAGGAATAAGCGGAATAAGTAGAGATACTCTAATGAGTCTATATCCCATCACCGCTACTAAGATTTACATGAATTTAGGTCAACCTGATGTGATAGACAAATACGTTGATCTTCCCTTTGACGGAATTGGTTTAATGAGAATAGAATTTATAGTATCAGAATGGATTAAATATCATCCACTTTATCTTATAAAAATAGGTAAGCCAGAGGAGTTTGTAAATAAGTTAGCAGACGGAGTAGCAAGAGTAGCTACTGCAATTTATCCTAGGCCAGTAGTTGTTAGGTTTTCAGATTTCAAGACTAATGAATATAGAAGACTTATAGGTGGAGAAGAATTTGAACCTGAAGAAAGAAATCCAATGCTAGGATGGAGAGGAGTATCTAGGTATGTTAGTCCTCAGTACGAGCCTGCATTCAGACTAGAAGTTAGAGCTATAAGAAAAGTTAGGGAAGAAATGGGCCTAAAGAACGTTTGGGTAATGTTTCCATTTGTTAGGACAGAATGGGAACTTAAAAAAGCATTAAAAATTATGGAAGAGGAAGGATTACAGAGGTCTAAAGACTTTAAAGTCTGGATAATGGCTGAAGTACCTTCAGTAATAGTATTAGCCGATGTGTTTGCGAAAATTATAGATGGTTTTAGCATAGGCAGTAATGATTTGGCACAATTAACTCTTGGAGTAGATAGAGACTCTGAAATTCTCGGAAGGATGGGATATTACGATGAAAGAGATCCAGCAGTATTACGCTCGATGAAGAAATTAATAAGAATAGCTCATAAATACGGTGCTACAGTATCTATATGTGGGCAAGCGCCTAGCGTTTATCCCGAAGTTGCGGAATTTCTAGTTAGAGCTGGAATTGATAGTATAAGTGTAAATCCTGATGCCGTAATATCGACTAGAAGAAATGTTGCTAGTATAGAACAAAAGATTATGCTTGAGAAATTGAGGAAATAATTTTTGAACTTACTTTTTTAGCATAACACTCCTTACATATTCTTCTTGAACCGTCAAAATAGGCTGTGCACTCATCACATATTAATCTTCCGCAAATCTCACAATATCCTAAAGATAAGTGCTGGTGACATATTTGGCATAAACTAATTTCACATACTTTACAAATTCCTTTTTCTTTAACAAAATCGTCTTCGCAGACTTTTCTTCCGCAAAGTTTGCAGGAGTATTTAGCCTCCTTTTCTTCACAAATTTCGCACAAATTCATCAAACCATTTGTACGCCTCCTCATCATTTTTTGCCTGTATTGGAGGATGCTTGAAATAGAATGCAGATACTTTAATTAGAGGTCCACCAATTTTTCTATCTAATGCAAGTTTTACGGCTCTTATTACATCTACTAACACTGCGGCACAATTAGATTTGTCGTCTACTTCTAAGCTAGCTTCAACTTTTATAGGCATTCCAGCAAACCCTGAACCTTTAACATAAATGTAAGCTACTTTAGTATTACCTAAGAACGGTATATAATCACTGGGACCTATCCTTATTTTGCCTTCTTTCTCAATTTCTTCTTCGTTATCTAAAGTGCTAGTTACTGCTTTAGTTTTACTTATTCTTTTAGACTGTAACCTTTCTTCTGTTTTCATATTTAAAAAATCCGTGTTTCCGCCTACGTTTAACTGGTAAGTTTCTTCTACTTTAACTCCTCTCAACATGAAAAGCGAGGTTATTGCCCTATGAAATATTGTTGCCCCTACTTGTCCTTTTATATCATCTCCAGCTATAGGTAATCCTCTTTTTGCGAATTCTTCTGGAAACTTACCAGTAGGGTCACTAGCTATGAAGACTGGAATAGCATTAATGAATGCTACGCCTGCCTCTAAGGCTGCTTTAGCATAAGCTCTAGATGCTTCTTCGCTTCCTACTGGCAATAAATTTATTAAAATGTCTGTCTTGCTTTCTTTCAATACGTTAACAACGTCTTCTATGTTAACTTGCTCTTGAATAGGATTAAATACAGATTTCATATGTGGTGCTACTCCATCTAATACTGGCCCTGGAGACACTTTTACTCCAGTTTTCCTCATTTCTACTATTTTTGGAGTTATATTTGGAGGTTGAAATATTGCTTCTGCAATGTCTTTTCCAATTTTATTCTTGGAAATGTCAAATGCTGCTACTACCTCTATGTCAGTCACTTTATAATTGCCTATAATTGGGGTAATTAATCCTTCATAGTAATTGTCTCCCTTATTTTTATAATATTCTATTCCTTGAATAAGCATTGAGGCACAATTTCCTAAACCGGCTATTGCTATTCTAATCATCACTTTTAAAGGGAAAATGTAGATTAAATATATATTGTTGATGAAAGGGATTTATCTGAGCAGTGAGGAAGTGGAGCGACACTGAGGTGATTATGTTGTTAAGAAGAATGAAGGCTAAAGTATATGGTAGAGTACAAGGTGTAGGATTTAGAAGATTTGTTCAGATAAATGCAATAAGATTGGGAATAAAAGGTTATGCAAAAAATTTAGATGATGGAACAGTGGAAGTAGTTGCTGAAGGCTATGAAGAAGCCTTAGAAAAACTTCTTGATTACTTAAGACAAGGTCCTCCATTAGCTAAGGTTGAAAAAGTAGACTATGAAATGGAAGATTATAAAGGTGAATTCGACTCTTTTGAGACATATTAGTTTATATACCACAGCTTAACATTTTATTTTGGTGTTCTTGTTGAGCCAATGGCCATAGAGAGGGAAGAAATTCTTCCCAAATATTGGTATAATATAATACCGGATCTTCCCAAACCACTCCCACCTCCAAGAGATCCTCCAGATGCAGAATTTTCTAGGATAGATCTATTAAGAAAGATAATGCCAAAGGAAGTTTTAAGGCAACAGTTTACTGTGGAGAGATTTATAAAAATTCCAGAAGAGGTAAGGGAAGCGTACCTTAATATAGGTAGACCAACTCCCTTAATGAGGGCAAAAAGACTTGAAGAAATGCTAAACACTCCTGCAAAAATTTACTTCAAGTTTGAAGGTGCCACTCCCACAGGTTCACATAAGATAAACACTGCTTTACCTCAAGCATATTTTGCTAAAGCAGAAGGAGTTAATCATATAGTTACAGAGACTGGAGCTGGGCAGTGGGGTACAGCCGTAGCTTTAGCAGCAAGGATGTATAACATGGAATCTACAATTTTCATGGTAAAAGTAAGTTATGAACAAAAGCCTCAGAGAAGAACTATAATGGAATTATATGGAGGAAAAGTTTACGCAAGTCCTACAAATTTAACGGAATATGGAAGGAAAGTTTTAGCCGAAAATCCTTCTCATCCAGGATCTTTAGGAGTAGCAATGAGCGAGGCAATAGAATATGCCTTAACTAATAATTATAGATATCTAGTAGGTAGCGTATTAGATGTAGCAATACTCCACCAGAGCGTTATAGGCCAAGAAGCAATGAAGCAGATGGATATTCTAGGTGAGGAGCCAGATATCTTAATAGGATGTGTAGGTGGAGGAAGTAATTTCGGTGGCTTTGCGTTTCCTTTCTTAGGAGCTAAAAGAGGAGAAAAATTCATTGCAGTAGGTTCTTACGAAATACCTAAATTTAGTCAAGGAGATTATATGTATGATTTTCCAGACAGTGCGGGTTTATTGCCAATGGTAAAGATGATAACTTTAGGTAAGGATTATGTACCACCTCCAATATATGCAGGAGGTCTTAGATATCACGGTGCGGCACCGTCCTTAAGTCTACTCATAAAAGAAGGGATAGTCGAATGGAGAGAATATAGTGAACCAGAGATATTCGAGGCTGCAAAATTGTTTGCTGAAGCTCAGGGAATAGTTCCAGCACCGGAATCGGCACATGCGATAAAAGCCGTTATAGATGAGGCATTAAAAGCTAAGAAGAATCACGAGAGAAAAGTTATCGTATTTAATTTAAGTGGTCATGGGTTATTGGATTTACCAAACTATGAGTCAATGATGAAAAGGTTATCAAAATGAGTAAGATGCTAGTTTCTTACGCTACACTAGGTTATCCTAAAGAAAAGGAATACTTGGAATTTATTGATGGATGCGTCAAGGAGGGTTCGGATATTTTAGAAATCGGTGTTCCACCAAAGTATGCTAAATACGACGGTCCAGTTATAAGAAGAAGTTATAAGCAAGTATCTAGCTGGTTAAAGGACATTTGGCCATTATTAAAAGAGACTAGAGATAGAGTAAAAATTCCCATAATAATCTTGACGTATCTTGAAGATTGGTTACCAGTACTTGACGATTTCCTCTCTAATTTAGCTAAGATAGGCATTGATGGCATACTATTTCCAGATTTAATAATAGATTATGTAGACGAGTATGAGAAATACGTTAAGAAAATTAAGGATCATGGGTTAAAAGCCGTAATATTTACTGCTCCTTCAGTTCCAGATCCCCTGATACAAAAAGTATCTAAAATTTCTGATATTTTCTTATATTATGGAGTAAGACCTACTACTGGAGTTCCTATTCCAGTAAGTGTAGACTCATTAATTACAAGAATTAGAATATTAGTAGATAATAAGCTAGTAGTAGGTTTTGGATTGTCTGATGTAGAAGACATGAGAAAGGCATTAAGGGCTGGAGCGGATGGCATAGCTATAGGTACAGCATATATAGAGGCTATAGAGAGAGGTGGAGTTCAAGACGCAATAAATTTAGTAAAATATTTCAGAGGTGTTTTAAATGAATTTTAAAGAGATTTTAGAAAAAATAACTGATAGGCAAGATCTAAGCACAAACGAAGCGGAATTGATTGCAAACTCAATAATGAAAGGCGAAATTCCAGAATTAGTTTCAGCTGCAATTTTATCATCTCTTAAAACTAAGGGCGAAGCTCCTGAAGAGATAATAGGCTTTGTAAGATCAATGAGAGCTAATGCAGTAAAAGTTGATTTAGGCGATGTAGTTGACACTGCAGGTACTGGAGGGGATGGCTTAGGAACAATCAATGTGAGTACTGCTACCGCAATTGTTATAAGTCAAGTTTGTAGGGTAGCAAAGCATGGTAATAGGGCTGCTAGTAGTAAGAGCGGTAGTGCAGATTTCTTAGAAACTATTGGTTATAATATAAATGTAACTCCAGAAAAAGCCAAAGAACTAATTTCTAAGGACAATTTTGTGTTTCTATTCGCACAACTTTATCATCCAGCAATGAAGAACGTGGCAACTGTAAGGAAAACTCTTGGAATTAGAACAATATTCAATTTTCTAGGCCCGTTAACAAATCCTGCTATGGCTAAAAAACAAGTTATGGGAATATTCTCAAAGAAATTTATGGATAAAATAGCTACAGCCGCGCTTTCTCTTTCTTACGACAAGCTTTTAATAATTCATGGAGAGCCTGGAATGGATGAAGTAAGTCCTTTGGGCGTTACTACAATATATGAGATTAAAGGTAATAATATTGATAAATACGAATTTAACTTTGCAGAGATTATAAAATATAAACCAAAAATCTCAGAATTGTTAGCTAATGACAGTAAGGAGTCGGTAATCAAAGTTTTGAGAGCTTTTGCGGGAAAAGATAAAGCTGTAGAGGAGTTCATAAAGGTAAATTCTGCAGTGGCTTTATATTCATGCAATCGCGTTAAGGACTTTAAAGATGGCTACGAATATTCTTCTCAACTAATTTCTACATCATTAAATAAGCTAACAGACATAATTTCACATAATGGTAATTTAAACATATTTAAGAATTTTATGGCGATGATAAGTGACAATTAAATTAAAAATTTGTGGAATATCTACGATTAGCGATATCTTAGAGCTATCTAAGATGAATATAGATTATCTTGGGTTTGTTACTGACACTATAAGTAAAAGATATGTAAAGGACGAGTTCATTAATATTGCTAAAAAAATTTCAGAGAAGCCTATTGTTTCTGTTAAAGTAAATGGGAAAATTTCTGAATTAATCGAAAAAGCGAAATATGCAGACTTACTACAGATACATAGAGTCCTAAGTGATTCTGAGCTAGAAGAGTTAAACTCATATGATAAGAGGATCATATTATATGTTCCTGCTAGTGAAAAGTATTTAGCATACTTAAATAAGGCAATTCGTTATTCAGACATGATATTATTAGATTCCCCTAAGAAAGGAGTTCAGATAGATCTAAATTTTGCTAGAAAAATAGCAAAAGAATACGATGTAGGTATCGGGGGTGGAATAAATATAAATAATATTGATAAAGTGATAGAAATTGACCCAAAGTGGATAGATATTTCGAGTGGGGTTGAAACGTATCCTGGAAAGAAAGATACGCAAAAAGTAATAGAAATAGTGAGGCGTGTTAAAGTATGAATGTGTATCCTATAACTTCCTTTGCTCAACCATACGAAGTTTTCAAATGTGTAAGAGCAAATGAGGATTTTGCTGCTCTTTTAGAGAGCGTTAGTGGACCTCAAAATAAAGCAAGATACAGTATAATAGCATGGGGCAAGAAAGATTATTTGAGCTCTGAGTATTCAGAAGATATTGCAGATAAGCTTTATTCAATTTCAACGTATGGAGGTTTTTCAATTCCAGAATTTAATGCGTATATTGGTTATGTGTCTTACGATGCTGTTAGGAACTGGGAAACTGTTAAAGATATTAAACCAGTAGCAGAATCATGGCCTAACGGAGAATTTTTCTTACCAGAGAACGTTATAATATATGATCATAATAGTGCGAAAGTCTATGTTAATGGTGATATATCTGGAATTTCTAGCTGCGGAGAAATAGGTGATATAAAATTCTCGGGCTATGACCAATCTATGAACAAAAATGAATTTGAAGATGCTGTAAATGAGATCTTAGAATATATTAGAAACGGCTATGCTTTTCAAGTAGTACTTTCTAGGTTTTATAGATTCGCATTTAAAGGTGACTTAATGAGATTCTATTATAATCTTAGGAAAATTAATCCGTCTCCTTATATGTTTTATCTTAAATTTAAGGAAAGAGAACTTATAGGTTCCAGCCCAGAGTTGCTTTTTTCTGTACAAAACGGCGTTGTAGAGTCTTATCCTATAGCTGGGACTAGACCTAGAGGAAGCACTCCAGAAGAGGATTTTGAACTAGAACAAGAACTTCTTTCTTCGGAAAAAGAAAGAGCTGAACATTTAATGCTAGTGGATTTAGCTAGGAACGATATAGGTAGAGTTTGTTATCCGGGTACAGTAAAGGTTCCAGATTTTATGTATATAGAGAAATATAGTTATGTACAACATATAGTGAGCAGAGTAATAGGTACTTTAAAAAAAGGATTTACACCAGTTGATGTGCTTAAGTCTACATTTCCTGCTGGCACAGTGAGCGGTGCCCCAAAGCCTATGGCTATGAATATTATAGAAACTTTAGAGCCGTTTAAGAGAGGCCCTTATGCAGGCGCAGTAGGTTTTATATCTAAAGATTCTGCAGAGTTTGCAATTTCTATTAGATCAGCCTTTGTCAATAAAGACTTATTTAGAATACAAGCTGGCGCTGGTATAGTGTATGATTCTATTCCTGAGATGGAGTATTTTGAAACTGAGCATAAAATGAGGGCATTAAAAGTCGCTATGGGTGTTTAAAATGGACTTGACTTTGATAATTGATAACTATGACAGTTTTGTTTATAATATTGCACAAGCTGTAGGCGAACTAGGAAGCTATCCAATAGTCATAAGAAATGATGAAATAACTGTTAAAGGAATAGAGAGGATAAATCCAGATAGGATAATAATATCTCCTGGTCCAGGTTCACCAGATAAGAAGGAGGATATTGGAATCGTGATAGATGTTATAAAGCAGTTAGGTAAAAGAATTCCAATTCTAGGTATATGTCTAGGTCATCAAGCAATTGGCTATGCATTTAACGCTAAGATAAGAAAAGCTAAAGTAGTTTTTCACGGTAAATTAAGTACAATAATTCAAAATTCTTCTGCGGTAATCTATGAAGGATTGCCGAAGGAATTTAAGGCTACTAGATATCATAGTCTTGTAATAGATGACGTAGAACCTCCTTTAATTACTGATGCATATTCTAAGGAAGATAATGAAATAATGGGGGTTCACCATGAAGAGTACAAGATCTTCGGAGTCCAATTTCATCCTGAAAGCATAGGCACGCAAGTAGGACAAAAGATATTTTATAATTTTCTAAATAGGGTATGATAATGGTTAGATTCCTAACTGGCTGGTTAAAAGATGTAGTTAATAATGCATATAGTAGACCTTATGTTCATAAAATTAGAGATAAGCCAGTCTTCTCATTAATCGATGCGATAAGAAAAGTAAAAGAAGAAAATAAGAATCCTATCATAGCAGAATATAAAAGAGCTTCTCCTTCTGGATTTTCTGCGGATAGAGATCCTATAGAATATGCAAAAGAAATGGAAAGATCTGGTGCTGTAGGAATTAGCGTGTTAACCGAAGATAAATTTTTTTCTGGTTCGTATGATTATTTATTTATAATATCTCATACTGTTAAAATTCCAGTTTTAATGAAAGATTTTGTGGTCACTGAAAGGCAAATAGATAACGCATACAATTTAGGTGCTGATAGTATTTTGCTTATAGTTAGAATTTTAACTGAGAGAGAGCTCGAAAGCCTGATACTTTATGCAAGGTCGTATAGATTAGAGCCTTTAGTAGAAATTTTTGACGAAAATGAACTAGAAATTGCATTAAACGCCGGTGCAAAAATTATTGGCGTTAATTCTAGGGATTTGCTTACATTTGCCATTGATCAAGAAAGGGTTAAAAGAGTTTTGAGAAAAATTCCATCAAACGTTATAAGAGTAGCTGAAAGCGGTATAACTTCTAAGGAACAAATAGAAGAACTAAAAAAATACGGTGCAGACGCTTTTCTAATAGGAAGTTCCCTAATGAAGGAACCAAGTAAAATTAAAGAATTAATTTAGACTATTATTCACAATGAGTTTTTCACAAGCTATAGGTAATTTGACAGGGGAATCAACTTTACTTTACCAAGAAATAGCTAGAAGGGTTGAGAAGGAAAAAGGAATAAAAACGATTAATTTTGGAATTGGGCAACCAGATGTGGTAACGTTTAAGAGAATAAGAGAAGAAGCTAAAAAAGCATTAGATGAAGGATATACTGCTTATACACCTGCAAAAGGGATTGACGAATTAAGACAAAAAATTGCAGACTTTTTATCACAAAAATATGGGGATAAGATTAAAAAAGATGAAGTAATCATAACTCCTGGAGCTAAGACTGCACTTTTTCTAGCTTTTTTACTTTACATCAATCCTGGAGACGAAGTTATACTCTTTGACCCAGCATTTTATTCTTATGCTGAAGTAGTAAAATTACTCGGCGGTAAACCAGTTTATGTTAACATTAATTTTGATAAGGAAAAAGGATTTTATATAGATATTGATGATTTAAATTCAAAAATTACGGCAAAGACAAAAATGATAGTGCTAAATAATCCTCATAACCCTACTGGAATGGTTTTTGAACCTAAACAAATTATTGAAATCCAAGAAATTGCTAAAGAGAGAAAGATTATACTATTGTCAGACGAAATTTATGACTATTTTGTCTATGAAGGTGAAATGAGGAGTGTTTTACAAGACTCTAGTTGGAGAGATTATGTCATTTATATTAACGGTTTTAGTAAAACGTTTTCAATGACAGGATGGCGTTTAGGTTATATTGTAGCTAAGAAAGAGATTATTGACAAAATGGGTATATTAGCTGCTAATATTTATACATGTCCCACAAGTTTTGCTCAAAAAGGAGCCTTGGCAGCTTTTGATTCTTTTGATGAAGTAAGGGAAATGATAAAATTATTTAAAAAGAGAAGAGACGTAATGTTCTCTGAGCTTTCTAAAATAAGGGGTATAGAAGTATATAAGTCCCCAGGAGCGTTTTATATGTTTCCTAATATGAAAGAAGTAGTAAAGAAAGTAGGCAGTTCTAAGGAATTAGCTATAAAATTAATAGAAGAAGCTGGCGTAATAACGATACCTGGAGAAGTCTTTCCATTAAATGTTGGTAAAAATTTCTTAAGGTTCAGCTTTGCAATAGATGAAGATAAAATTAAAGAAGGCGTTAAAAGAATTAAAGATGTGATAGAAAAAATTGTTGATGAGAAGAGCTAGAGCGATCAGTGAGCTAAACTCCCATGGGCTGATTTTCATATTTTTCAATTATAACTTCTTCTCTATCCTGTGATGGTATGTATTCTAGTGAGTTTATTTTAAGCGTAATTTTTACATCATTTTCCACTTTCTTAATGCTCTCTATCATTTCATTGCTAGCGTAAAGCTCTACATTTACTGGAGTTACTATTGACATTTTGTTTTTAATCTTTGAAGTTCTCACCATAGAGTTGAATTTCTTTACGTAATCACCTATTTTTTCTGCTTCGTTATCTTCCTCTATATCGTCAACATTAGGTAATTCCTCCAATAATACGCTTATTTTATCTCCAAATAGTCTTGAATAAATTTCTTCTGTTATATGCGGAACTATTGGGTGCAGAAGTATTATTATATCCTTTAATATTCTCCTTAGTGTGTATAGAGCTGATTGGTCCTCGTTAAAGAGTCTATATTTTATAAGTTCCAAGTACTCATCTGCTACGGTTTCCCAGAAATAGTTATAAAGCTCGTCTATTATGATGTAAAAGTCATAAGAGTTATATGCCTCAATTGCTTTCTTGACAAACTTCTTATGCTTTATTAATATCCATTTATCTAAAACATGAAGCTCGTTAGGTTTACTTATATTCTTTCCGTGAATAAATGGATAAGAAAGCCTACTAGCGTTCCATAATTTTTGTAATAATAACTTTTTGCCTCTTACATTATCCCATTTGAATGGGAAGTCCTCCCCTATTGATGCATCTAGTAAGGTCATTCTTATTGCGTCCGCTCCAAACTCATTTACTCTTTCTAAAGGTGAAACTACATTACCCTTACTTTTACTCATCCTGCTTCCGTCGGGTCCCAATACTTGACCGTTTATAAGAACTTGCTTGAATGGTACATTGCCAGTGAGCATTAGTGTCCTAAAGAACGTATAGAATAGCCATGTTCTAATTATATCTGTACCTTGAAGTCTTAGTGATGCTGGGAAAGCTTTAGCAAATCTTTCCTTATTAGTATAAAATCCTGATAAGTATATCACTGTGACGCTAGAATCTATCCAAACATCTGCGACGTCGGTTACTGGTTTTAATGGCAATCCGCAGTAAGGACATTTTTCATATGGTGGTTTAGTTTTTGTTGGATCTACTGGTAAATCTTCTTCTTTAGCCGGAATTAAGTGGTTATTATCGCAATACCAGAAGGGTAATGGAGTGCCATAAACCCTTTGCCTACTTATGTTCCAATCCCATTCTAAACTCTTTATCCATTCTTCTAAATAGTAGGACATTCTAGAGGGCTTAAATTGCATCTTTTTGTACTCTTCAAGAAGCTTATCCTTGAATTTTAACACATCTATATAAATTTGCTTCTTAGTTAAAAATTCTATAGGGGATAAGCAATCGCTTCTTTCAGTGTGAGAAAGCACGTTATGCTTAATCTTTTCTATTCTTCTCACATATCCTTTCTCCTTTAGTATTTCAATCATTTTTTGCTTAGCCTGTGGAACCGTTAGCCCATCAAGTATTCCAGTTCCTTTTATTCTACCTTTATTGTCAATAATTTCAGTTGATGGTAAATTATACTTGAGTTTCCATTTTATATCTTGCGGATCACCATATGTACTTACCATTACGGCTCCGGTGCCAAAGTCCTTCTCTACTGCTTCATCTGCTATTATTTTAACTTCTTTATTAAATATTGGAACTATTGCTGTCTTTCCTATAAGATCCTTATATCTTTCATCTGTTGGATTTACTACAATTGCCTGAGTAGCTGCAAGTAGTTCTGGCCTTGTAGTTGCTATTACTATTTCTCCTCCATCTTTTAACGGAAAACCTATGTATACAAGAACTCCTTCTTTCTCTAGATAGCCTACTTCGCTTTGTGCTACTGCAGTTTCACATTTTGGACACCAATATACCGGTCCTTCTTTAATTTTTACTATTCCCATTTTATACATATCTAGTAAACTTTTCTGTATAACTTTTCTATATTCTGGTGAATACGTTTTGTATTCAAAGTCTTCCCAGTCTGGCCTATAGCCTAGTCTTATCATTGCTGTTTTCATTCTATTTATCATTTCGTTGGTCCATTCTATACATTTTTGTAAGAATAATTCTCTATTTTCCTTAGGTATGCCTAGCTTATATTGAACTTTTAATTCAGTAGGTAAACCTTGAGTATCCCACCCTTGCGGAATTAGAACATTGTATCCTTGAAGCTTCTTAAACCTTGCAATTGCGTCGGCAATTGTTACCCAGTATGCATGTCCCATGTGGAGTTCTCCACTAGTAAATGGTGGAGGAGTATCTATGTAGAAAACTGGTTTGTTACTTTTCTCGTCAAAACGAAATACCTTTTCCCAGTATTCCTTACTTAACCAAAGATTTTCCCACTTAGGCTCAATTTCTGCAGGGTTATAATGCTTTGGCCATTCTTCCATTTTCTTTGTTACATATTCCTGGCTTAACAATAGCTGACCACCATCCGTTTATAAAACTTACAAATGAGATACTTACAAAGCATATTTTATACTTTTCTTACATTCTAATTTTATGGAAAAGATTGCCGTAATAGGTGGTGGAGTTAGCGGTTCTTATTTAGCTTATTTACTTTCTAATTCGGGGTACGATGTTACATTATTTGACATTAAAGAAAAATACTTTAAACCGTGTGGAGACGTAGTTCCTAATATTTATAAACCCAAATTTGAATGGAAAATAAAATATTACATAAAAAATTTTGCATTTTATTTAGATGGAGAAAGAATATATGATGTTGGTTATAGGAATCCAAAGTGGATTGTAATAGACAAGCCAGGATGGATAAATTCTATGAGAGAGAAGGTTAACCAGGTCATTTCTACAAAGGCAGATAAGTCAAAATTCGACTTAGCAATAGACGCAAAGGGTCCATATGACATGGACAGGCAAGTAGTTTATACTACTAGAGCATTAATTGAGACTAATGAATTTAGTGATGAAGCAATATTAGAGTTTAATACAAAATTTACTGGATTTTTCTGGATATTTCCTGATGAGGAAGGAGTTTTAAACGTAGGGGCAGGCTTTATAGAAAACAAAAATTCTAAAGATCTTCTCCTAAATTATATTAAGAATAAATTTAAGGATTACAAAATTCTGGATTTAAGAGGTGCACCAATATCAATAGGCAGTGTTAAATCTAAGTCATTAAAAATTGGAGAAGCCAGAGGCTTAGTTTTTCCTATGAGCGGAGAAGGAATAAGACCCTCTGCAATTTCTGCAGAAATAGCATACGAAGCCATAACAAGAGGAAAGAATTTTGATGAATATTTATCTTATAACTTGACTAAAATTGAGAGAAGGATTGAAATACAGAGAAGATTATTAGACGTGTATATGAAGTCTAATATTAATGCTAGAAAGTTTTTGTTAAAAACTTTCTTAAGAAATGACGTATTAATAGATGCATTCCTCGAGGATAAATTAGATTTTGAAGGAATTTTAGAATCAGCCAGGGGTATAAAGTATGGTTCAATTGTACGTTGAAAACTCAAAAAGTAAGTCTGGAAAACATGCTATAAGAACTTTATTATATAAAGTAGTAGATGGTAAACTTATTGAAGTAAAGGATGAAGGAAACAAAGTTTCTCCGACTTATAAGGTAGGCGAGGCAAAGGTTATTAATATTAGCGATAACGGAATTTATATTTATGTAAAGTTGGTTAAAAATATTTATAACAGAATTATTGGAGAAATATTAGTTATAGACAATAATTCGATTGTATTAAAGCTCAAATATAGGAAGTTAAAAATAAAGAAAATAGAAGGAGACGAAAAATACTTTGATAAAGTAAAGGAATTATTTGAAAAGTTAAAGATTCCTATAAAAAGGGCTAACTTAAAGTGATAAAAATTGTTTAGTGTAAAACTTTTAGTACTAGAAGATCCAGGTAGGTTAAGAGACGTCTTCTATAGCATTGAAGGAATTTTAGCTAATATTTGCAAGCCAATACGCCTTGGGGCTTCATATATTTGTTCTGTCTCAAAAAATACGCTAATTAGTGCTTATCTTAGCGGTAATTTGAAAAATTTTCAGCTTATAATAGAGATAGAAAGTGAAGATGCCGAAGAACTTACGACGACTTTGGATAGAATTATTAACGAATTAAAGAGTAAAGGAATTCATATTACATTATTTAATACTTCTACAACTTCCTTGTAAACCTCTTTTACCTTATTTTCATCATATTCGCTAATACTGCCTTTAAGTTCAGCAATTGCATAACAAATAAATAACTTATCATTAATTTTACATATTCCCTTTTTAAGTATATTACCGTACTTAAACGGAATATTTACGTCTACGAATTGTATTTTACTCGCAGTTAACTTAACATTGCTCTTATCCAGCTTTATTTGCAAATCCATAATTATAAACAGAGAAGAATTATCTTCAAGAAGAGTTACTTGATTTCCGTTTAAAAAATACTTTATCATATTACTGGAACCAGCTCGCTACCGCAATATGGGCATTTACCTTTTAATCCTCTCTTATCTGCCTCACAGAAGTACGCTTTATACTTCTTTTCGCACTTTGGGCATTTATATACTACGTCTACTCCTATAGTAAGTTTTCTGTTGCATATTCTGCAGTATACTTGAAACCATCCTAAATGTCCATAAGCGTTAGCCCCTCTTATTCTTACACTCATGGTCTCTCCTTAAGTTCTACCCAGTATTGTATATATAATTTTCTGCAAAGGTTCTACCATCAACTTCAAACTAGGATTTAATATTTTGAGTGATAAAATATAGTCGACTATGAAAGCTACAGTGGAGTATTATAAGCCAGAGATAATTAATGCTAACAATTTTTCCCTAGTAAGTCTTAAGAAATATAAGGAAGAAGAGGTTGACTATTCAGAAAATCTGGAATCTAAAACTATTAATGGTGAAGTTATAATAGTAAAATATAAAGAAGGAGAGATTATTAATGCTAATGTAGATTGCAAGTATAAATTTCCATTTCCTGTAAAAATATTTAGAATAGGCATACCTAAGGAATTTAATAATGAAAATGTAAAGATAGATTACATTAATGTTGCTGTCGACTCTTTTATTATAGGCTTAAATTTTGATCTCAAGGACTATCCGTTTATAATCTTAGATACTAGTGATGGAACTAAGATTATTTCTTCTTCTGACATTAATGAAGTTAAACCTACAATAGTTAAGAATAAGAAGAAAAAGAAAAGTAAGAAAGCAAAGAAGAAAAAGAATGCTAAGAAATCTAGTAAAAAACGTAAAGTTAAGAGCAAAAGTGCTAGAAAGAGCTGAAGAATTTAAACTTAATAATAAAGCAGGAGAAGACGTATGGTTTAGAGAATTATTATTATGCATACTAACTTCTAATTCCTCATTCATTAGTGCATATACAGCGTTAAATAATTTGTACGATAAATTATTTTCTTTAAATGAAGACGGGATTTCTAAAGTTCTTAAAAATTCAGGATACAGATTTTATAATTTAAAAGCTAAATATTTATTTAATGTAAGAAAATATTATGGTAAGCTAAAAGCCTGGATTTATCCTATAGCAAACAAGGATGAATATGAAGCTAGAGAAGAACTTCTTCAAATTGAAGGAATAGGAATGAAAGAAGCCAGTCATTTTCTGAGAAATGTAGGTTACTTTGATTTAGCAATACTAGATAGACATATATTAAAATTTTTATCTTCTTATTACTTTTCTTACAGCAAGAAGTCTTTGCCAAAAAAGGATTACATTTATATAGAGTCAGTTTTAAAAAGCATTTCCATTTCTTTAAATTTACCAGTCGGTTTACTTGACCTGTTTATATGGTATAAGGGAACTAATAAGTTAGTAAAATGAATAAAAGTATATAAACCAGAGATTTCTCATATATATGAGCTAAAAATGATAGTCTTAGCTAACCTAAAAATTGATCAAGGAAGTTTAATTTTCTCCTTCTATAATACTGCTTATTCTTATGTTTTTTCATCATCATCATGGTAAACATTGAATAACTTCTTGTAACGGTGATAAAAATGGAGCAAACAACTGTACAAACCAATTCTCTAAATAAAGAAAACCTAAATATCTTAATAACTGATCCCGTAGCTGACGTAATGCTAAATACTTTAAAAGAGAAAGGCTTTCATGTAGACTATCAGCCAGAGATTTCTAAGGAAGAATTAATGAAGGTGATTGAGAACTATGATATAATAGTAGTAAGGAGTAGAACTAAGGTAACTAGAGATATTATAGAAAGAGGAAAGAGACTTAAGATAATAGCAAGAGCAGGAATAGGATTAGATAATATTGATACAGATGCTGCACAAGAAAGAGGAATAAAGATAGTTTATGCACCAGGAGCATCTACAGATTCTGCAGTAGAGTTAACAATAGGTCTTATGATAGCAGGAGCAAGGAAAATGTATACTTCTATGACGTTAGCTAAGAGCGGTATATTCAAGAAAATAGAGGGGTTAGAATTAGCTGGAAAAACTCTAGGAATAATAGGGTTTGGAAGAATTGGCACTAAAGTTGGAATAATTGCAAAAGCTATGGGAATGAGAGTATTAGCTTATGATATAATGGATATAAAAGATAGAGCAACGCAACTAGGAATAATTCCAGTTACTTTAGAGGAATTATTAAAGCAGTCTGACGTAATTTCTCTCCATGTGACAATAGGCAAAAACGCTAAACCGATTCTAGACGAGAAGGCGTTTGAAATTATGAAGGATAACGTAATTATAGTAAACACTAGTAGAGCAGTAGCAGTAGATGGTCAAGCCTTGTTGAAATATATAAAAAGTGGTAAAGTTTATGCGTACGCCGCTGATGTATTATGGCATGAGCCGCCCAAAGAAGAATGGGAATTAGAGCTTTTAAAACACGAGAGAGTTACAATAACTACTCACATAGGTGCACAAACAAAAGAGGCACAATACAGAGTAGCAGTAACTACTACCGAGAATTTACTTAATGCTATAAAAGAACTAGGTGTTCAATTTTGATTTTAATACCTGGTCCAGTTAATGTACCTCAAAGTGTTTCTTTTGCAGCAACTAGGGTTGTAAATCATAGGTCTGATGAATTTAGAGAAGTAGTAAAGTCCTTGGAAGAAAAGATGATAAAGCATTTTGACTCAAGCAGAGTAGCGTTACTTACGGGCTCAGGAACTTTGGCCGTAGAATCTATGGTCTTCTCATTATTGAAAAGAGGAGAAAAAGTGATAGTATTTACTTATGGCGAGTTTAGTAATAGGCTATTAGATTCTATAAATAGGAGAGGATGTACAACAAAGGTTTATTCTAAACCTGCAGGAGAGGGATTTTCGTTAGAGGATGTAAAAGTGGCTTTAGATGAAAATAAAGACGCCGATGCAGTAGCTTTAGTACATAATGAGACTAGCACTGGAATAGCTTTTAGAAACTTGGGAGAAGTTGCTAAACTAGTTAAAAATTCAGGAAAGAAGTTTATAGTTGATTCTGTTTCAGGCTTTGCAGCATATGAGATAGATGTTAATAATTGGCATATTGACGCTATAGCTACTGGTAGTCAAAAAGCATTAGCTTCAGTACCAGGAATGGGGTTTGTAGCAATGTCTGAAGAAGGGGTAAGCGAGCTTCATGACGATGATATGCCAAATTACCTTAACTTGAAATTAGCATTAAAATTCCAAGATAAGCATGAAACTCCATTTACTCCATCTACTGGAGCTTTCTTTGCCTCATTAAGGGCTGCAGAAATTCTGGAAATGGAAGGATTAAAAAATAGGATAAAAAGACATGAGGCTTGTAGTAGATATCTAAGATCTGTACTATCTAGTATTAGCTTTTCGTTATTAGGTAATGAGAGTAACTTTTCTAACACAGTAGTTGCAGGGATTCCTCCTATCCCTTCTAAAACTCTTAGGGAAGAGTTAAAGAAACGTGGAATAGAAATAAGTGGGGGAATGGGAGAATTAAGGGATAAAATAATTAGAATTGGTATATTAGGAGTTGTAGATGATAGAGCTATATCCAAGCTATTGTTATCACTTTCTGATGTATTAAAACAGGATATTGAGATTAAACCGCCAGCAGATTGCAAACTTCCAGAATTCTTAAGGCAAGAAGTTATATGGTAAGGTAAATTTATTTTCCTAGATTAGTATGTACTTAAGATGTCTGAATTAGAAATCGTTAATAAGCTGAATGTTGCTTATATAGAATCTTGGAAGAAGAGATTAACAATTTATGAAATTGCAAGAATAGTTAGTGCGAGAGCCTTACAGTTAGCTATGGGTGCAGTACCATTAATAGATATATCTGGATTTAAACCCGAGCAATTAAACTCTATATCCATTGCTGAAGAGGAGTTAAAAAGAGGAGTTTTACCTATAACAATTAGGAGAAGATTCCCTAATGGTAAAGTAGAATTAATTTCAGTGAAGGAGATTTTAGGGGGTTAAATATATCCTGCAATCCAAGAAATTATACGTTAATAATAGCTGAGAAACCTAAGGCTGCTAGAAAGATAGTAGATGCTTTTTCTTCAAAATTCATAACTTGTAAGTCCAATTCTGCATTATATTGGGTAATCCCTAGTAGGAACATAGTAATAGCATCCGCCGTTGGTCATTTGTTTAATCTAACTGGACCTTCTGGATTCCCAGTATTTGAGGTTGAGTGGAAACCACTATGGGAGATAGACAAGAAATCCTACTATACTAGGAAATATTTGATTTTGCTCCAAAGGTTATGTAAATATGCTAAAGAATATATAAACGCATGTGACTATGATATAGAAGGTTCAGTAATTGGTTACATGATAATTAAAAATTTTGGAGATTTGAAAAAAGCTAAAAGAATGAAATTCTCGTCGTTAACTAAGGAAGAGTTAATTAAATCTTTTAATAATTTACAACCCTTGGATTATAATATGGTTAATGCAGGAATTGCTAGGCATATAGTTGATTGGCTTTGGGGTATAAATGTCAGCAGGGCTTTAATGAATGCAGTAAAGGATACCTCAAAGAAAAGTGTAATATTGAGCGCTGGAAGAGTGCAGAGCCCTACGCTAATAGAAGTTGTTAAAAGGCATCTTGATAGAGAAACTTTCGTTCCTTTGCCTTATTTTAAAATAGAACTAAAAATAAGGCTTGGGAATATAATAAATACAGTATACTTAGATCAAGAGTTTTATAATATTGATGACGTAGAATCATTAATAACTAGGTTAAAGAAAGATAAGCTAATAGTAGATAAAAATATTTTAAATAAAGATAAAATAATTAGACCTCCTCCTTTCAATTTAGGAGATTTACAATTAGAAGCTGGAAGATTATTTGGATTGTCTCCTTATAGAACTGAGAGAGTAGGAGAAGAGCTTTATCTCGATGGAGTGATAAGTTATCCAAGGACTAATAGTCAAAAAATACCGCCTACCATTAATATCAATGAAATTGTAACAGGATTATCTCAAAGATTCGGAAAGTTAGTGGACGAATTAAACCTTATGACTAAAGGGAAATTTATAGTTAGACAAGGTAATAAAGACGATCCAGCACACCCAGCTATTTATCCTACAGGAGTTATTCCTAAAAAACTAGGTAAACAAGAAAGTGAAGTTTACGAGCTTGTCGTTAGGAGATTTTTAGCATCTATTTCTAGAGATGCAGAAGTTACCAGACAGAGAATTATTCTAGAATTTGAGAAGGAAAAATTAAAGTTACAATTAGATTTTCAAAAGATAACCTACGAGGGTTGGCTAAAGATTTATCCCTATCACAGATTTGAGAACGAAGAACTTGTAAACGTCAATGAAGGAAGTGAAGTGGAAATAATTTCAATTAAACCAAAGCTTTTACTGGCAAAGCCTTCAACAAGATTTACCCGGGTTTCTCTACTTAAATGGATGGAAGATGTAAAAATCGGCACTGAAGCAACAAGAGGAAAAATTATAGAAACATTATTCCAGAGAAAGTATGTAGTAACTAAAAGAAGTTATATCTATCCGACAAAACTAGGTATAATTGTTTCTGAAGTTCTCGAGAAATACTTTAACGAACTAACTGACGTTAAAATGACAGCAGATATGGAAGACAAATTGGACGAAATTATTTATGGTAAGAAAAATAAAGATGAAGTAATTAATGAGGTTAAAGATAAAATTTCCAAGTACTTTGAGAAATATAATGAGGAAAAGAAAATTATAGGCTTAGAGCTAGCTAAAGGTTTGAATTTAGTTGCATATAATAAATGCAAACTATGTGACTTTGAGGCTCTGAAGGACGGATTATGTAAATATCATTTAATTGCTAAAGAAAAGCTTGATGAGGCAATTAAAATCTGGAAAGACAGAACTGGATATGACATAAAGATGATTTTAAAATATATTAAAGGAAGTAAGTCAACAGGAAAATTAATAAGCGATTTGCTGTCTATTTAACTTAAATGATGTTAGACATGCCAACTGACCGATGAAGTGCACTTGGGGTAGCTGATTATTATAATGCCTTAAACTTTTCTGTCCAGGCTTCATAAGCTTTAAGAAGTTCTTGGTTAACACTGGGCTTTCTTATCTTTAGGACTTCTTTGAAATCGTCCATAGTTATTTCTCTTGGCTCAGATAAGTTCTTTTCAAACATTTCTTTCACAACTCTCATATGAGCAGACTGTACTATGTCTCTTATGTCACTTGCTGAATAGCCTTCAGTCATTTTAGCTAATTCTTGAAGATCAACATTGCCTAGTTTAACCTTTGACGTATAATACTTGAATAACGCTAACCTTTGATTAAAATCTGGCAAAGGAACATAAATTCTCTTTTGGAACCTCCTTAAGAAAGGTTCATCTAATCTCCAAGGCTTATTAGTAGCGCCTATAACGTAAACCATGTAATTTTCGTTTTTATCCATTATTCCGTCCATTTCCTTTAAGAATTGATTTCTAACTCTAACCTCTCCTCCAACTTCTGAAGTATAAGTTCCAAGTAATGCGTCAATTTCATCTACAAAGATTATAGCTGGCTTATTATCTTTCTTAGAATATTCTCTCGCAGTATTGAATATTTTTGCTACATTCTTTTCTGCCTCTCCTAGCCATTTTGACATTATAGATGCTGCATCAACATGAATAAAGTAGGAGTCTATTTCGTTAGCTACGGCTGCAGCAAGCATTGTTTTCCCATTACCCGGAGGTCCATATAAGAGGATTCCTCTCGGCCAACCTAATGGGAATAAATCAGGCCTCTTTGAGGGGTATATTATTGCTTCTTTTAAAGCTTCTTTAACGTCATCTAAGCCTACAATGTCTGAGAATGAAACTTTAGGTTTTTCTTTCATTATTAGTTCGTCATCTGTTTTTTGGGAATTATCCTCTTGAGGAGTCTCTGGTAACATATTTTCAAGAACGCTTACTCGTTTTTTGTATTCATCAATCATTTGTTCATAAGCTTGCCTTGTCGGAGAATCTGGATATAAAACAACTATCTGAGTTAAAACGTCTATGGCTTTCTTATAGTAAGTTATTGCTTCGTCTCTATTTCCTTCCTTGTCAGCTCTTACTGCAGCTATAGCGTATTTTCTTGCCATTTCTTCTAACATTATAGGAGCGCTCATTTTCTCATGCCTCGATACTGATTAGCCCTTTATTTGCCATTTCCTTAAGTAATCCCATCACCTCGTCTTTTTCTACTCCATATTTTTTAACTACATATTCTACATCTAAGAAGCCGCCATTACTATTGATATAATTTAAGAGCTCTTTTTCATCCAACTTTCTCTTTTCATACTGAAGTTTAACTTGAGTTGTAGAGGGCGGATGAGGCAAATCTGGTAACATTTCTTTTATTTTAATTTCTGCGGTTTTCTGCGCCTCTTCCATTATCTTCTTAGCTTGTTCATCTATTGTAGAAGGTAAAACAGTTTTATCGCTCAAAGCTCCAGTCTCTACTGCAATACTGTTTACACTACTTGTTATGGAATCTAAAGCCAAAGCTACCTCTGGTGCGATTCCTTTTATTTGATCCTTTAATTCGCCTAATATTTTAACTACTGGGAATAAAACTAGCGACACGCCTTGTAATTCTTGAACAGTATCTAGTTTTAATCTTACTTTTTCTATTGCTAAGAACGCTGTATAAATTATTTTAATCATCTTTCTAATATCAGAAATTTCCTGTGCATAAATTGTAGCTCTCGCAGTATCTCCTTCTATTTGAGCTCTAACTAGCTTTTCAAAAAGCTCTTTATCTCTTTCCTTTAATCTATGCATTCCCTCTTCTAGCTTGCTTTGCTGATCCTTTAGTTTAATTGATATTTCAGTTAGGAGCTTACCGAGTTGAGCTCTCCTTTTTTTATCACCATTAAAGCGGGAAAATATGGGTAACTTTTCTAGCATTCTATTTCACTGGCTTGGTCATAAAGTATTTATTACCTTTACTGGTATAGGCATTGGTATGTCCGACTTATTCTGATCGTTCTTATTACTCTGATCTGAAGTATTACTTATTGGTGTTGGTGTTTTTAAGTCTAGTCCTTCTTTATCTAATAGGTCAAGTTTATCTAATGTTTTCCTTATGTCGTCTTTTTCCATTGTATAACTATCTTTAGCCTGTCTTAAAATTTCTATAGAGTTTTTATACGAGGATTCTGACATTTCTGCAGCTATGTAACTCATTTTTACAGCTATCATTGCTTTATCAATTTGTGTTAGCTGATCTTCTACGTCATTAAGTCTTTGTTTTAGCTTATTCTTAATCTTTGTATAATCATCTCTTATCTTTACCATTTCAGTATCGAGTTTTCTTTTCATATCGTCATAAGTTGATTTTGGAATCTCTTGTTTAGCGTACAACTCCTCTAACGCCCTTTGCCTTTTCCTAATTTTTTCCATATATGTTAAGGTCTTTATAGCCTCGGCTTTCCAATCTGGTAAAACTACAATGTTGTCTCCGTCAATTTTTATTCTAGAAGGGTCTATAGTATTAAACGAATTTCCTTGAGCTACTTCTATTCCAGTAACGCTTCCATCAACTTCAGTATAAACGTGAACAATGTACCCGAAATCTCTGCCATATGGATCTTTTACTTTTTGTCCAATGTATTTCATTAATATCTCAGCTGATATCATGGTAATACTCCTCAAAGTTACATGTTGAGATAAAATATTTAAAAAGGTTAAGGCTCGTCAGAAGGTCTTTTTCATCACAGATAAGCGCTTTTAACCTTCATCATCAAGCGAGTAATATTATGGGTTGTGGTATAAATAAACTTTATACATAAAAAGGATAAGTGATGGCATTAAGCGAACTTAATAACATTACATCGCAGATATTCGGTAATATTAATATACAAACTGTGCCTATTTCTGAAATATTAATAGTGACAGGTATTGTTATAGCATCAATAATCTTATTTGCGGCATTTATATATGGAATGTTTAAATTAGCTAAGGCATTACCTTCAATGTCTGTTAAGAATTTTATGCTACTTATGCTAGTAATTGCAGCAGTGCTAATAATTATAGGTATCCTCATACCATAAAGTTAGATAATATTTTTATTTCCATATTCTATTTCATATTCATTTTCTATCTCTAATATTCTATTATATTTAGCTGTTCTTTCTCCTCTTGCAGGGGCTCCAGTCTTTATAAAATCACTGTTTAATCCTACAGCTAGGTCTGCTATGAAATTGTCTTCAGTTTCTCCGCTCCTATGGCTTATTACTGTTTTTATGGAATTTTCTCTAGCGGTGTCAAAGAATTCATAAGTTTCTGTTAAAGTTCCTATCTGATTAGGCTTAACTATAACTCCTCTAGTTGATTTATTTTCTATTCCTTTCTTAAGATATTTAACGTTAGTTGTATATAAATCGTCTCCAGTTATAATGGTATTTTTAAGTTTAGATTGAAGTTCTGCAAAATGCTCAAAATCGTTCTCGTTAAATGGATCTTCTAAATATAGAACTGGGTATTTTTCTGCTAATTCTGAGTAGTAATCTATCATTTCTTCTGCAGATTTTTTAGCTCCATCTATTTCGTATACTCCTTCCTTTTCATTGTAAAAATCTGAGGATGCAGCATCCATACCAAAGAAAAATTCTCCTTCATATCCTGCCTTCTTTACTGCATCAGATAACAATTCTAACGCCTCTTCTGTTTTATTTAATGGTGGGGATACTCCACCTTCGTCCCCTAATGCTGTATAAATTTTGCCAAATTTTTCAGTAACTAGGTTTTTTAGCTGTTTATAAACTTCTGTTGATGCAAATAAAGCTTCACTAAATTTATTAAATTTTAGAGGAATTATAATAAATTCTTGAATTTTTAGATTATTACCTGCATGAAGCCCTCCGTTTAATATATTTAAAAGAGGAACAGGGATCCTATGTTTTCTCCCACCACCTATATATTGGAAAATTTCAAGCCCTAGTGCTTTAGCTGCAGTTTTTGCTACAGCTATTGAGGTAGCTATTATTGCATTTGCTCCCAATTTTGATTTGTTATCTGTCCCATCAAGTTGTATTAATGTTCTATCGATATCTTCTTGTCTTCTTACATCAAAGCCTCTTAATGCATCATTGATAAAGTAATTTACGGAATCTATAGCGGGTTTAACTCCACCTTTACTATCTCTTAATTCTATGGCTTCCCTGCTGCCTTTAGACGCGCCTGCAGGTGCGTCGCCAAAGGATTTTATTCCTCCTTCAGTTTCTACAAATACTCTTATAGTTCTATTTCCTCTAGAGTCAAGTATTTCTATTCCTTTTATTTTTTTAATAATGAACTGGTCAGACAATTTAAATTACCTCCATAGAATTTACTATTCAAGGATATAATGTTCATCGTCCCTTTTATATTCTTAATTTATGGAATTCTCTCGCCAATATATTTTGCAATACTTAAAGGAAAGCTTAGTAACGAAAAGGCTTTTTTATTTACTTGGACTTTATCTCCTTTTCTCATCTCTTATGTTTATAACTGTATTTTTATTTTCTATTATATTCTAGTAATATCTAATTTTATTTTCTTATATGTGGTATTAAATGATAAGTTAAGGAAGTATTTATGGAACGGAGTTCTATTTTTAGTTCTAGCTTTTTTGATAGAATTTATTTATAAGATTTTTTAAGCCCTAAATAGTGATAGATGATATATGCCAAAAAGAAAACAAAAAGAAATAGATATTTGTCCTAACTGCGGCACAAAGGTAGATAAACCAGTTAAGACTTGGAATCTAGTTTCTCCTTTACCTGATGCAGAAGGTAGAATTACTATTACTGTCATGGGATCTTACGTTTGTCCAAATTGCGGATACAAGTGGAGAGGAGTAGTATCTAAGATAAAAGCAGGAGGTTCATCTGTGGAAATTCAAGGAAAAAATGGTACAGTTAAAAAGATTGGCGATGAAAAACCAGAGAAAAGAGATGAGGGGGAGATCATAGAGCTTGATTTAAGTGATTTAGATGAAGAAGAGTGACATTGTAATAATTATTTTTATAGCTTTTGTTTATATTCTATTCTTTACTAATATAATTACTACCGCAAGCGTAGAAGGAGTGTCAATGTATCCAGTTTTTCAGAACGGTGCGTTAACGTTTTACGGCCCACCAGAAAATATACAGTACCATAATGTTATAATTTATAAATCCCCAGACTACGGAATTTATGTCATCCACAGAGTTGTCGGTATAGATGGTAATCATTATATTACACAAGGCATTGATAACATATCAAATCCATATCCTGATAATAGAATTGGATTAGAACCACCACAAGGAATTCCTAGTACAGATGTAATAGGAAAAGTTACTGAAGTCAATGGATACATAATTTCAATACCGTATTTAGGCTATCTTTCTATATTATTTTCCTATCTTTGACTATTTTAATATTTTTATTATACCTTTTTCTCTAAGTCTAAGTACTCTATAAGACGGTGTTACACTAGTAGGATGATTGGCTTTAACTTGATCTAATCTTTTTACACTAGTATTCTGAGGAGTTTGACGTATTTTTTCCGGATCTTTATAACTTTCCTCCAGGATTTCCTTTAATGCGGCTATGAATTTATCTAAAGTCTCTTTAGGCTCGGTTTCAGTAGGTTCTATCATTAATGCTTCTTCTACAATCCCTGGAAAGTAAATAGTCGGGGCATAAAAGCCTCTATCTAATAACGCCTTAGCTATATCTAGTGCAGTAACACCTTTATCGTTAAGCAAAGGTTTAGCACTAAATACGACCTCATGCTTTCTTGGTCTATGTGGAGCTAATAATTCTAAGCCTTTAACATCTTTAAGCTTAGAAATTAAATAATTAGTAGCTAATGTGCTCATTTTCCCTACTTGTGAAATACCTTGAGGTCCTAAACCTAATATGTAAACATAGGCTCTTATAACATTCCCTATATTACCATAAAAAGACGCTATTTTACCAATAGTTTTTACTGGATTCCTTAAAACGTACTTATCTCCTTCTTTATCAACTATTGGATATGGCAAATAATCTTTTAGTTCTCCTTTAGCACAAATTGCTCCCGCTCCAGGTCCCCCGCCACCATGTGGTACTGCAAACGTCTTATGTAAGTTTATATGAACTATATCAAATCCCATATCTCCTGGTCTTGCAATTCCTAGTATACCATTTAAATTTGCACCGTCGTAATACAATACTCCATCTACAGAATGAATTATCTTAGAGATTTCTAATATATTCTCCTCAAATAATCCTAAAGTATTAGGATTTGTGAGCATAAATCCTGCAGTTTTTGAATTAACTACTTCTTTTAGTATATCAATATCAACAAGCCCTTCTTGATTAGATTTAATATAAATTACCTTATATCCGGCCATTGCGGCACTCGCAGGATTTGTTCCATGAGCAGTATCTGCAACTAACATTTCATCTCTTTTTCTATTTTTAGTTTCATGATATTTTTTTATCATTAAAACTCCTGCTAATTCTCCTGCGGCTCCTGCAGGAATTTGAAGACTGCATTCATCCATTCCTGTCATTTCTGCTAGCCATTTCTGCATTTCGTACATCATTTCTAGAATTCCTTGTACAGTATCCTCATCTTGTAATGGGTGATAATTTTCCACTACTCTACTAGTTAACTCCTCAACTTTAGGGTTATATTTCATGGTGCACGATCCTAGTGGCATCATTCCTAAGTCTACGCCAAAGTTCTGCTGTGAAAGTCTTACAAAGTGTCTTACAACTTCCAATTCACTTAATTCCGGAATTTCAAGATCATTTTTCCTCTTAATTTTCTCAGGTATGTTAATTTTTACATCTATATTCTCTTCTGGTATTATAATTCCCTGTTTTCTTTTTTTGTCGCTTGATAATTCGTAAATAAGTGGTTCGTCCCAATTAGCTTGTCTCCACAATTTTCTTCACCTCGTCTATCATTTCATCTATCATATGCTTTGTGTGTACTTCGGTGACGCAAAATATTGCATCTTTATCTGAGATTTTTAATCCTCCATAAATTCCTCTAGCTTTCAAATTCTCGTGAATTTTACCGTAGCTTATGGGAAAACTTACTGTAAATTCCTCAAAGAAATCGGAATTAAACTTTCTTTTTCCAACACCTTTTCTCTCAAATTCTAAAAGAGCATAATGACTTCTCTTATATATTTCTTCTGCAAGTTTCCTTAAACCAGATTTTCCTAATAGTGATATATACACTGCGTTAGCTATTGCCATTAAGGCTTCATTTGTGGTTATATTCGAAGTAGCTTTTTCTCTTCTTGTAAATTGTTCTCTTGTCTGCAAAATAAGAGTATAACCCCTTTTACCTTCAGAATCTGTAGTTAATCCTACCAGTCTACCAGGCATTTGCCTTACTAATTTACCGTCCCATTTAGTGGCAAAAATTCCCATATAAGGTCCTCCAAAATTTAACGGTAAACCTAGTTCCTGGCCGTCTCCTACCGCGATATCAATATCGTATTCTCCAGGCGGTTTTATTAAACTTAAAGATAGTGGATTCACGCCCATAATAGTAATTGCTCCTTTCTTTTTAGCTAAATCAACTATTTCTTCAATTTCAGTCTCAAATATTCCAAAAAAGTTTGGTTGTTGAATATAAACAGCAGAAGTTTCTTCATCTATTTCTTTCTCTGCAACTTCTAGGTTAATTTTTCCTTCATTAGTATAAGGAATTTCTTTTATTTTTATCTCTTTCCCGTAAGTCCAGGTTTCTAAGACTTTTTTGTGGTAAGGATTAATTGATGCGGGAATTACAACCTTTTTCTTACCGTTTATCCTACAAGCCATTAATACTGCTTCAGCTAATGCAGATCCCCACTCGTACATTGACGAATTTACTACTTCCATTTCAAGTAAATCTGCCATCAAACTTTGATATTCGAATAAAGCCTGGAGTAAGCCTTGGCTTATTTCTGGTTGGTAAGGAGTATACGAAGTGTAAAACTCGGACCTCGATATAACAAACTTTACTGCTTCTGGTACGTAATGTGGACATACTCCTCCCCCTAAAAATGGGGGCATTCTTAATTTGGCGTTCTTATTTTCAAGTTCCAAGAGCCTTAAATAAATTTCATATTCTGAAAGAGGTTTTGAATGACCAACATTTAGTAGTCTTTTTAATTTTATTTCCTCTGGTATATCCTTAAATAGGTCGTCAATGCTATTTACTCCTATTTCTCTAATCATTTCGTTCTCATAATCAAGGTTTGGTAGCCAAGGGTGGTAGTCCATTTAAATTTCATATAGTATGTTTTATAGAGGATTATAATGTTGTTTAAAACTCCTCTTTCAGCAGTTGAAGAGAAGATAGGTGCAAATTTCGGAGAATTTGCCGGATGGGAAATGCCAATGGATTATTCTTCTTATCAAGACGAACACATGGCTGTAAGGCAAAGCGCAGCGTTTTTTGACCTTTCTCACATGGGTAGAATAAGAATAAAAGGAAAAACAGAAGAACTAGATAAGATAGTAACTAGATCGTTATTATCTGAAAACTTTAGGATGATAGGGCCTTCTGCAATGCTAAATGAGAAGGGTGGGTTTATAGACGACATTATGATTTACAAGGTTTCAGATACAGAGTTTTTAATGGTGACTAATGCTATTAATAGAGAGAAAGATATCAATTGGATAAAACGTAATTCTTCGCTGGAAGTTGAGGACTTAACTTTCGATTATGTTATGCTGGCAATACAAGGTAGAAGAGTATGGGAATTATTAGGATATAAAACGGACCTACAACCTTTACAGTTTGTTTTAAATTCAAATTTTCTAGGAGAAGATGTATTCTTATTAAGTAGATCTGGATGGACCGGAGAAGACGGTTTAGAAGTTTGGGCTAAGGTGGAGATTGCTGAGAGAATAATAAGTAAACTAATGGAAAAAGGAATTAAACCGGCAGGGCTAATAACTAGGGATAGTTTAAGGCAGGAAATGGGCTTTGTGTTATATGGAGAGGATATAGATGAAAACACGACACCAGTAGAGGCCAGGTATTGGGTCTTTGATTTAGATAAAAATTTTATAGGCAAAGAGAAAGTTGAGGAACAACTCAAGAATGGTGTAAAAAGAATAAGAGTTGGGTTTAAATTGCAAAAAGGTATAAGGGCTATACCTCGTCATGGTTATAGGATAAGAATTCTAGAAACAGAAGTAGGAGAAGTAACTAGCTCGACTTATTCACCGTACTTAGGTAGGGTAATAGGCATGGGTTATATTAATTCATCTAACGCCTTCTTTGGATTTCACGCTAATATAGAAATTAGAGGCAAAGACTATAGAGCTAAAATCTCAGACTTTCCATTAATCTAGGTGTTCGCATGGGAGAAATAAAAGTGGGAAAATACATAGTCCTAGATGATAGACTTTATACTGAGACTGATGAGTGGGTAAAGATTGATGGGGACGTTGCTGTAGTGGGAATAACTGATTATGCTCAAAAGAAGTTAAGGGACATTGTTGGAATTGAATTACCTAAGGTTAATCAAGAAGTTAAAGCTGGAGATCCCGTTGGAACTATAGAGTCAGTTAAGGCTGCTTCGGATCTTTATTCGCCATTAAGTGGCGTAGTAGTAGAGGTAAATGAGGAGCTTGAAACTTCTCCAGAAATTATAAATAAAGATCCTTACGGTGAAGGTTGGATGTTCAAGATTAAAATTAAAGACAAATCGGAAGCTCAAAGGCTATTAACTCCAGAAAAATATATTGAGAAAATAAGAGGTGAGTAAATTGTCGTTTGAGATCAGAGAATCGTACATTCCTCAATTAACTAAACCAAGTTATATGATAATTGGATTGCCGGATGCTGGCCTAGTTGGAGAAATCGCTACAGAATTTTTAATAGAAAAAGGAGGATTCAAGGAATACGGTGAAGTTTTTTCCAAGAAATACATTCCGCCAGTTATGCATGTTACTAATGGTGTCGCTAAGTCTCCTCTAAGGGTATATCATAATGTTAATACCATAATACTACATGCATGGACAGCGTTACCTGCGTCTTCAGCATATCCGTTGGCAGAGTTTATAGTTGATTATGCAAAGAAATACGGAATAGATACAATCATTTCTATTACTGGTGTTCCAATACCTAATAGGTTAGATATAGAAAAGCCTACTGCATATTGGATAGCAAGTGAAGAAGGATTATCAGAAGAATTGTCAAATACTAATTTAATGCAAAAATTTGATGATGGGTATATTGCAGGTCCTTATGCACCTATATTACTTGAAGCGTCAAGAAAAAATGTTAGAAATTTTGTAGTAGTTGTTGAATCTTTCCTTGATATACCAGATCCAGAAGCTTCTGCAGTAGCATTGGATATTATATCAAAATATATAGGCTTTAGTATAGATGTTAGCTCTTTACTTAAAGAAGCAGAAGAAATAAGGGCTAAAATTAAAGGCTTAATGGAGCAAACTAAGAAAGAACTTCCCTCATATTCTTCTGTAAGGCCTATGAGTTATGCGTGATAAAAATGCCAGCATTTAGAGATCTTTACGATCTTGTGAAAAAGATGATGGAAGAGGAAGAGAAGGAATTTAAGAAAATGGAAGAGGAAATAGAGAAGGAATTTAACGAGCCATTATACACTTACTATGAAACAGATAAGGAAATCTACTATATAGTAGATGTTCCTCACTTAGAAAGTCAATCTCTCTACATTAAAATGGAGAATAATAAATTAGAATTAAGCTGTAAGGACAAATATGGTAAATGTTATCATTTAGAGCTTCCAGTTAATAACGTAGAGAAATACGACGTGGATGTCGTGAGGAATAAAGGATTTATAAAGATAATTCTGAAGAAGAAATCCGCTTAAAAAGCTTCTTTTATAAGTTTATAATAAAGTTGCAACATATTTATAAACGCTGTTTAACATAGTAAAAATAGTGACTGACTTGGAAGAGTTTGACAATTCCAAGGATATTGAGACTAGGAAAGTACAAAAGTTAGGTTCTTCTTCACTTTTCATCACGTTACCCAAAAAATGGATAAATAAATGGAACATTAAGCCTGGAGACAAAATTTTAATAGAAATTTCCGATGACGGGTCACTTAAACTTCTTGCAGAGAAGATAAAGCTCTTATCTAATAGGAAAACAATAAAAATTGATATAGATGCTATAAAGCAACCAATACCCAGCATGGTTTTATGCCTTTATTCTTTAGGCTATGATGAAATAGTATTCGAGTCTAAGAAACAAATTGTCCAAAAAGAGATAGAGGACTTAATTTCAACAACTAAACAAATGGTTGGCGCAGAGGTAACCGAGGCCTCAGAAAATAGAGTAAAATTAGAATGCTTACTTGATGCTGAAAAAGTGGGCTTAGAATCTTTACTAAGGAGAATTTTAAACATCATCTCAAAGAAAGTCGATGGAATAATCTCTTATTTATCTGGAGAACAACCGAAAGATAGTGAATTAACCCAGCAGGAGGACTTAAGAAGAGTTTACTTAATGTTACTAAGGCATGTTATAGGAAGCAAATATGAAGTTTCCTCAAATTTAAATAAGAACTTTTTAGTAGTCATGAATGCTGTAATTTTACTTAATATCTCAAGACTAATAGATAGAATAGATTCTACAATAAAAACAGCTAAACTTAATGAAGATACTCCAATTTTAAAGGAGATCTTACAGAAAATTAATGATCTATTAGACGAAGTAATAATGAGCATACTATTTCCTAGCATGAAGAGAGTAACTAATGGACTAAACTTAATAAATCAAATAAATTCACTGCTGAACTCATTTAATGATAAATCTTCAATAGTCTATACATCTGTTGTAGATATAATATCTAACTTACAATTGGCATTAGAAAATTCTTCTTGCACTCTATTTTTAGAAGATATGCCTTGGATAGAAAGAAACTTTAATGTTGTTAAATAACATATTATTGACAGAAAATGTCAACGCTTAAGATAGAAGACCTTCACGTTGAAGTTGAAGGCAAGGAAATCATAAAAGGAATATCGCTTGAGATAAAAAGCGGAGAAGTTCATGCAATAATGGGGCCGAACGGCAGTGGAAAGACTACATTATCTTTGGCAATAATGGGACATCCTAAGTATAAAATAACAAAAGGAAGAATATTGCTTGACGGAGAGGATATCACTAACCTTGAAACTGACCAGAAAGTTAAGAAAGGCTTATTTTTAGCGTTCCAAAATCCAATAGAGATTAGCGGAGTAAAATTATCTACACTTTTAGTTGCAGAATACAATAGAGTATATGGAAGTAATGAATCGGTTACTCAAGTATTCTCTAAAATAACTAGTTTATCTAAATCGGTTGGCATCTCAGATAGTCTTCTTAATAGAGGAGTATTTGAGGGCTTTAGCGGTGGAGAGAAAAAGAGAGTAGAAATTCTTCAGTTGCAGATATTAAAGCCCAAATTTGCAATTTTAGATGAGCCAGATTCTGGAGTTGACGTTGACGGTTTAAAGACAATTTCCGATGTAATAAAGAAAGTCAAGGAAGAGAATAATACTGGATATTTAATAATAACTCATTATAGGAGAATCTTAGATTACGTAAATGCAGATAAGATCCACGTATTGTATAAGGGAAGAATTATAGCAAGCGGAAGCATGGAACTAGCTAAATTAATAGATGAGAAAGGATATGAAGGAGTAATAAAGCAATAACTACTATTTTATCATTTAACTTTATAATCTAATTATTTTTGCATTTCTTGAAATATTTTACTTTAACATGGAAAGGTTTAAATGCTTTCTTTAACAGAGTTAAAGATGGTAGAAAAATGACAGAAGAGAAAGTGTCAGTAGATATAAACGAGATACTTGATGCTGCCATAGAGGCCAAGTATAACAGAGTAGATCAAATCGAATTCCACAGAAGAGTTGTAGAAAGCGGATTATCTAGAAGTACAATAGAAGCAATTTCTAAGGCAAAGAAAGAACCAGAATGGATGTTAAGATTAAGGCTTAAATCTTTAGAGCTATTTGAAAAGCTTCCTACCCCTAACTGGCTACCTGACGTTTTAAGTTCGCTTAATGTGTCTAACTTAGAATTATACATAAAACCGGACGTTGAAAGAACAGATAACTGGGAACAAATTCCTAAAGAAATAAGGGAATACTACGAGAAGTTAGGTATTCCTCAATCTGAACAAAAAGTTTTAGGAGGATTAGTTGCAGTATTAGAGTCCGAGCCAATTTATGCTAATGTTAAACAAGAGTTACAGAAAAAAGGAGTAATAATGATGCCACCAGAAGAGGCAATGGTAAAGTATCCTGATATATTTAAACAATACTTTATGAAAATATTCCCAGCCTCAGATCATAAGTTTGCTGCACTTCACGGAGCTTTATGGAGCGGAGGAGTATTCGTTTACGTTCCTAAAGGAGTTAAGATTACTACTCCAGTTGAAGGATTCTTTGTAATAGGAACTGAAATGGAAGGACAGTTTGAACACACTTTAGTTATTGCAGACGAGGATTCTTACATTCACTTCATTGAAGGCTGTTCTGCACCGCAGTTCAAGAACTTTTCATTCCACGACGGTATGGTAGAATTATTTGCAAATGACAATGCTCACATAAAGTTCACTACAATTCAAAACTGGAGTAAAAACGTAATAAACTTCAATAACAAGAGAGCTTGGGCAAACAAGAACTCAGTAATAGAATGGGTTGAGGGATCTTTAGGTTCAAAATACAGCTTCGTATATCCGTCAACAATACTTAGGGGAGAAGGAGCTTCATCAACTAGCTTGGTTGTAACTTTAGCTTCTGCAGAGGGAGACTGGAAGGATAGTGGCTCAAAGATGATTCATGCAGCACCTCATACAAGAAGTAGGGTAATTAATAAAAACATTGGATTTAACGGAGGAGTTAACGTTTATAGAGGTTTAGTTAAGGTCAATAAAGGTGCTGTAGGTTCAAAAGCCTTTGTAAAGTGTGACTCATTAATGTTAGACGAAAAGACAAAGGCTTACACATTCCCTCATAACCAAGTATTTGAAGAAGATGCTGACGTAGCTCACGAAGCTCACACTTTCAGGATGAGCGAAGATCAATTATTCTATCTAATGAGCAGAGGAATAAGTGAGAAGGAAGCTACTTCAATGTTAGTCCTTGGATTCATGGACGAAATAATGAGAGAATTGCCTTTTGAATACGCTGCAATGTTAAATAAAGTTATAAAATTAGAGTTAGATAAGTTAGGAGCAGTGGCATAAATGCCTTTAGTAGATATAGATTCGGCTAAAAGTTTTCTTTCTTCTTTAGAAAATAGATCTGAGAGAGAGGAGCTCTTTTCAATTTATGAAAGATTACCTTATCAGTTAATTAATGATTCACCTACAGTTAAACATTATACAAGATGGGAAAATTTAGATAAGCTTAATTTAAAAATAGAAAGTTTAGACGGAAAAAGAGGAGGTAATTATCCTAGTATTCCAGGCTATGTAAGGGTTGTAATTCATAATAATTTGGTGAAAGAAACGCCATTAGAATTTTCATCCAGTGTGGGAAATTCATTAATAAAACCAGAAGACCACAAGTTGGTATCCTTAACTCTTTCTCTATCAAGGAAGTTAGAAATTAAACAAGGCGGGAAATATTTAATTTACCATTATACTGACGTGGAGGGGAATTTTTCTCCAATAAACATTGAAATTAAGGTTCCAGAAGGAGAAAGTGCAGACGTAATATATTATTCTGAAAATAAGGGCAAATCTATGAATTCTGCTGTAATTTCAGCATCTGTAAGTAAGAACTCTTCACTTAACCTTACTCTAGTAAATAAGGGTAACTTAAGCTATAATTTTGTTTACTCAAAGGCTAGAGTCGAAGGTTCCATAAATACTTATATAATATCTTCCGGCTTCTCAGAAGGTCACGTAGAATATCATTCTTATCTAGAGGAAGGCGCTCAAGCATTCTTCAGTTCCAGAGCCTTAGGCGTTGAGAATAATAACATAGATGTAATAACGAACGTCTATCACGATGGTCCTAAAAGCGTCAGTAACGGATTTATGAAATCAGTTTCAGCGGGTTCCTCTTTTGTAGTTACTAGGGGAGATGCAAGAATTAACGAGCAAGCAATAGATTCTTCAACTTCCATAATTGGTAAAGCAATAATGTTAGGCGAATCTACTGCTGTTGTGGCACCAATGTTAGAAGTTAGAACTGGCAGAGTTATAACAGCTAAGCATTCAGCCTCGGTTTCTAAGGTTCCAGAGGATTTGATATTTTACCTTCAGAACAGAGGATTTGACAAGAAATCCGCAGAAGGTTTAATAATAAGGGGCTTTATGGAGGAAGAAGGAGATACTGAAATTGTTAAGAAATTAATAGATGAAATAATTACATCATTAGGTTATTAGTTTCGGTCAACTCTCTCTTTTTACCTTTGTGCAAATAAGGATAATATATAGGGGAAGAAGAAAGGTAATACGAGAGCCATGAGAGTAATAACATTTAAAGCAGAAGAAGAGTTGTTACAAAAGCTCGATTTATATGCAGCTAATAGGAGATTAACTAGGAGCGAAATTATAAGGGATGCAATTAGGAAATATTTAGAGGAATAATTTTACGGAAATTTTTTAGCCTCACTTTTCGATTATTTAATTGCCGCCGTAGCTCAGCCTGGTTAGAGCGCCGGACTCATACGGCAGGGGGACATCCGGTTGTCCGGGGTTCAAATCCCCGCGGCGGCACCTCCCTAATCTTTTTCATGAATTAAAATAGTTTTTATGTTATCATGAGAGGAGGATGATTGGGAACATCTAAAGTTTCTAGAAATGTAACAATAATATTTATCAGTAAGAATATGATACAATTTTTATTGTGTTTTTCAATTTACTAGAAGATTAGGAATTTATAGGCTATACTTAAGAAGAACTCTTAAATCTAGGAATAGATAGTACAAATAGCTAATGGCGAAATAGATAAGAAGATTTATACTATCTCGATAAAGTTTCTGAATTTTTGACTAGAGATAATAGCTAGTTTTTCCCTTCTATAACTAAAGACTGATTCTATTTAGCATCACCTTTTATATTTTCTTCAATTTCTGGAACCCATAAAGCCCTACACAATATTTGCTTGCTTAAGATATTCACGCTAACAACTTTTTGTAAGGCTGAAAAACAAAGGTCTTTAGCAACACAAATTTCTCCTCCGTCCGAAGGTTTTGCACTTATTTCATCGAAAACATCAGACTTTACTATTAAATCACCACTAAAGCCCGTATCTATTAAAAACAATTCTTCAACGTTCTCTACTGTAAGCTTAACTCTCATTTAGTGTATAATTCTGCAGGAGCTATTATTCTAATTTTTTTGCCTTCTTTCATTTTTTCTTTTGCGAAATTATAAGCCTCATCTTCACTGCTAAATACTCCCAAAACGTTACCAACATCGTCGACAACTAATATTCTCATGAGATAAATTTTGCCTTGATAGCTAAAAGTTTTACATTACTAACTAGTAACTTTCCATTATTATTAATTTTAAAATAATATCAGGAATTATATATTCTTATCTGTAAGGATTTAATAGAAGTAAAATACTCAATTTATTTAATAATACTTGGAATAACTGTGTTTTATGTGAAGATACTCACAAGAAAATAATAAAAGCCTGCAGTGCGAGCACGGACTAAAATGGAATAACATAGAATTAGCCCATGCTGAGAATATGTAATTAATCATTAAAAGTATAACTAGTTTTCACACAAGGTTTTTATGCTGATCAAGACTCATTTTAGCTTCGTATTTAGTAAATAATAGATAATTAAACTATAAGTAAGAAAATAAGCATATTTTATCATTTAAATCATTATATATATCTACTATGAAATAAATTATACAAAGTAATATAGTCATATATGTACTTTTCTATTGTTTAAATGCCCTTATATAATTAATTAGAAAGTAAATGTGATAGGAGTATTTTTAGTCAGATTTACGCTGGTATTATGAGAGTTAAAAAATCCGCTAAACAGAAATAGCAATTGGTGACATAATATTAAGCATAAATTCTCTTTATATGCAAAGAAATTCCTTTCAAATTCCCCCATCACCTTATTCACTGCCATGGTGTTGGTTTTGGTGATTAAAAATGAAATTTTATGAAATCGATAATAAATATGAGATAGGGTATAAGTATCAATTAAAATCTTATATATTTAATAAGGTGATAAAAGATGCCATCTTATGAAGCTATTTCCAGAATATACAAGCATTATTATTTCTCACTTATTATAGTTAGTATAATATCCATTTTTATGGCAATCTTCAGACAATTAATTCCAAACTATATTATGTATTTGGTCTATTCTATATTATTACTTTTTATAATGTTTTTGCCATATTTGATTATATCCAGATATAAAATTTATACTTTATTTATGATTGTTAGTTCTATAATAGCGTTGTTATCAATATCTCTTGTATTCATGTACTCTACTGCATATTTAGTTTCACCTTATGTAGCAGGTTTTATATTAACAGTTATTGCATATATTACAATATATCATTATATATGATTAAAAAATACAGTGCAGAACTAACTGTAAATAAATACGAGATTTTGCAATCAGTATTTCTAGGAGGTTATATAATTGTTAATCTCATTACTTTTACTTTAATACAATATGAAAAATATGACTTATTACTTAATATCTTATCTTACGCATTACTTTTTGGTTTCGTTTTAGCGATATCTTATGAAAAGAAGCAATTAAAGTGAAAGATTACACTTGGTGATCGAAAATGGACAAATATTATGAGAAAATATCCTGGAGATACAGTTTGTCACTTGTGGGCTTATATGCTTTTGCTGGAATTTGCATGTCAATCATGTGGATATCAATGATTGATTAATTTGTACTTAAGATAAAAACATGAAAGATAGTAAAAATATATCACATTTCATGAGAATATTATGTTTTTTGTTATTGTCAACGTATATTATATTTATAATCTTTAGCTAACTTTACGCAAAATATGAATGTCTATTCACCTTTCTGCTTAAGGTAAATGTAAACCTTGTATCTTATGCAATCCATTAGCCTATCGTGATAGTCAGACATATGCAAAGCAATATAATCTAGAACGTCATCATTTTTAAGTAATTCTTCCACACTTGTCGTCACATTTACTATAAATCCTGGATCTGCTTTAGGGTTCTTAACTTTCCTATTTTTAACAAGTTCCTTAAGGTATTCATCAGTGTAAGAAATCCACTTTTTAATTACAGCCTCTATGTCGTCTCTATTTACTCCTAGCTTCTTAGCAATTTGTTTTACCGGTCTATTCTCGCATCTCATTTGTGCTATTTTCTCCTCAATCTTGGGATTCATGACTTTCACTAGAGCCGCCGGCGGGATTTGAACCCGCGACCGCCGGCTTTCTTAGTAGGCCTTACAAGGCCGGCGCTCTACCCGCTGAGCTACGGCGGCATATTAAATTTTGGTTAATAACTTTAAAAGTTTATCAGCGTAGTTAATGGCTTTAGTGGAGAAAGGCTTATTAGGTGAATGTAAAAAATAATAATTTAGCCGGGTCGTCTAGCGGTCAAGGATGGCGGGCTTTGGCCCCGTCGACCAGGGTTCGAATCCCTGCCCGGCTATTAGGGGGGTACCCCCTAATACCCCCAATGCTATTTCCACGACCTTATCTAAGGAACCTACGTAACGGTCTCTTCTCTGACCGCCATTACCCTTCTCTATTAAGTAAACATAATACTTTCCCTTAACCTCACGAATTCTTATATCACCAAATGTGAAAACTTTATTACCCATTCCCTCAGCCCACTTATATTTATCACGTGGGGCTATTTAAGGACTGTTAATTATCATATCGCTCGCGTGATTGAAAGAAGATGATAACAATTCCTCACTTATGCAAAAAACTGAATTTCGTCTAAGCAGCTGCAGTTAGAAAATTCAAAAGCACGGCTTGATGAAGAGAAACGCGTTAGATTTATTCAGTTAATCTTTGTAAGACTTTTTGCCTTTCATCATTAGATTTGCAATATTAACACGAGCCGTGCAATTTAGGGAACATAATCCCAATTTTTTCCCCGTATTCCACCCCTATATACACACACGCGTGTAAAAAGGAAGAATAACTAAAAATTGGGATTATGTTCCCTAAATTGGTCATGACAGTTGAAAAATTGAATTTCAAAAAATTGAATTTGCCTCACGCGTGTATTTCATATGCGTCAAGCCCTCTTTGGTCACAGAACCTTTTCTCAAGACACCAGGACACGAAACGGTTGGCCTTATTCTTATCATTACCAAAGTCTTGAACAATTTCCCAAAACTCCTTAATGGCGCCGTTATTATTCTTAACGTAATTGATGAATTCATCTAATACATTCGCGTATCCCTGGTCGAGCCGTGCTTTTTCTATCTCATTTACTGCAATCCCTACAAACGCCCTAACTCTTTTGCCGTCTATGTTCTTCTTATCTGTAGTTATCCCAAAATACTCTCTGAGTTTGCGTGCAAATGCCTTTCTTCCTACTCCTCTAAAGCCCTGGTCTATGCAATAATCCTTATATAACTTATATAAGTCAGACCTCTTGACCCACAAATCGCCGTTCTTTGGGTCTAACATAAGCACGCCTTTCTCTGCATAGGTCTTGATGAAACTGTAGACACTATCAATATGCGATAACCATTTATTCATCACTTCTTTCTCAGTCTGCTCAAAGTCAAAGCGCCTGTGTTGAATAACACGCATGAATGCCAATAGCGCCACCGTGATAATGCCGTTTTTCTCCTCATCTGTAAATGTTCTTCTAAACCACGTGTCATCATCTGGAAATTGGTGGGGGAATTCTATGATAACCCACCTATGCCAAAAGGCCTTATCATTTGGGTCTCTGATGAACGGCATGTTATTTGACGCCACGATAAGTTTCGCTATGTTCTTGAACGTGATAGGGTCTTTGAACTTCACGTCTGCAGTAAACCAGTCTCCACCAGTAAGTCTCTTGAACCTATCCATGTCCTCAATTGTGTAGTTCTTGCTTTCGGCCACCGCGTTTGCTAACTTGTGGTATAAAGTCGACACAACAAACCTATTTTGCGGGTCAAATAATTCACGTGGTGACACGTCATACGCGTAATCGCCTAGTAACTCCTTAATTAGATTAATGTATGAAGATTTGCCGTTTTTGCCCTCACCTACTAGCATGAACGCTTTCCTAAACTTGATCTCGGGGTATAGCGTGTACCCTATTATCTCAAATAGCGTTATCCACTTCTCATCAACCCATGCCTTAAACGCCTCAAGAGTCTTAGGGCATAGGCGCCGTGCTAATTGTTCCACATCTTCTACAGTTATCTCCTTATTTTGGAATTTCTCTATCTCATCAAACTTTAGTTCCCACGGCAAATAGTAGAAGGCGTATTCATTAGGCGTTCTCTTATTCGCGTCATACCAAGTTATCCCGTTTTCAGTCCACTCCAGTGTTCCGTTCTTAAACGCTATCCTTAGCGGTTCTTTGGGCAATTGCGTAAGCGTTAGATCTCTAATCTCGTCAAAAATATCGTCAACATCACGTTTGCTCAACTGCACCAACGTGTTGTCACCACTCCTAACCTCAAGTAGTTCCGCAATTCTCCTTATCTCTTTCCTTAACCCCTTATCAAAAGGCATGTACACTCCTTTCTTCTTATCCCATTTGAACACGCCTATGACTGCTTGGTTATGCCCCGTGGTGTTGTAAAAGGTCTTGATATCGTAAAGTTTTAGGATAACATTAGTGACCGTTTGTTTAGCCATCTTCTTTGCCTCTCTCTCACTCTTTCCGCGTGCCTTAGCCTGGAATTCCAAAGAGGGTTTTGCATAATCCCACGCCTTCTTGAGCGTGTGTATGAAGTACTTATCCCATTTTGGCGCAAAGACTTTGGAATCCGCGGGCAGAAATTGTTCCAAAATGGATAAATCAGTTACACCCATGGAGATTAACACAGTCAATACGCGCCAATCGCCCGTGCTTCTATCAATTCCCAAATCAGCATAGCTTTTCTTTTCACAAACCACGCCGTATGCAGTACCGAGCATTTTCTTTGCGTCATTACTCTGGGCTTTCTCCAGTCTTGTTTTGAGCCTTTTGCAAACCTCTTCCCTTATTGCTTCAAACGTTTTGCCTTTGAAGCGGTCATATTTGGCCATTTCTTCTTTGAGCTTCTCCAGGTCAGTCTCTTCTTTCTTCTCCTCTTTACTCTTCTCTCCTTCTAACCACGCGCGTGCAGAAGCGTTAAGCTCAATTCCTAACGTCTTTCCTTTCTCTGCTAAGAACTTGAGTAAGCCTTTGAGGTCTACTTTCCCTATTTGGCCACTTGGGATATAGGTCATGGGGTCGTATTGGCGATCAATAGGGGTATAGCACGTGGTATAGTCTTGGCCTCTCCACGGGCATTTGTCACTTTCACAATACTTGTGATTAATGCATGAACCAGGCGCCAATACGTAACTGTTGTAACTCTGCAGATCCGCTATTCCTTTCCCGTTTTGCACAAACACGGGGTTAAACTTATGGTCTGGTATCTCATCAGAGAAAAGGTAAACGTGGATCCCGCCGTGTGGCGTCTCTACACATAGCGTCTTATCACACCAGTTGTTTAGCGCTAATTCGCCTATCCAGTTTTTTAGGAGTTCTTTGTTCTCAAAGTCCAGGACTACTAAATGGAGTTGACCGCATGGAACTGCATAGTTATACCCATTTTGGATCATCTCCAGGTACTTCTTCTTCTCCTCTTCAGTCAAAGAAGCCGTGCTATACTTTTGCCACTCCTTAACCACGGGTTTCTTAGTTTGCGGGTCAATCGGGAATATTGCAAAGTTGTGGTCGATAAACCACTTGGCCCACTGCAGTTTATCCATTCAACCTCACCGCCCCGAACAAATCGTATGGGGTTACTCCTTCATACACGCCTTCCTTAATCTCTGCATAAATTCGATCGCTAAGCCTCTGTGGGCATTCGGCGAAAAAGCCTAGTCTCTTAAACGGGCATGAAGGTTTTTTATTGGGTTTAGACTTATGACTACTTAGGGGTTTCATGCGTGCCATCTCTGATTTTTTTATGAAGAGAAGGGAAAAACGGATTGACTTATGTTATGAAGACACCTCTCTTAGTTTTATTTCGTTATTTTTAAGAAATTCTTTTATTGCCATTCTTACTACATCGCTAATTGTAATATCATATTTTTTTGCAATATTTTCTAAAATTTCTCTGTCTGCTTCACTAAGACGTACACCAACATTGCGCTTGTTATTCATCTTATCACCCATTTAAACACTTTTCAAAAGGGTTAAAAAATATAATACGTAAAATTCATCTTCATCTTCCGTTGAACGTTTTTTAGTTATGAATTCATTGCGTAATGAATTCATTGACGCAAAAGTGTTCATTTTTACGTCGCCTCATTTTTTCGATTTTTTAACGTTCTGCATTTTTCTCGTCCTTCGCGTCAATCACTGATACGTCGATTTTACGACTTCTCATCTTTTTAAGCAACACGTTCGTAAGTTGTTCGTCGTTAAGTAGGATATCGATAATGTCGTCCGTATATGCTTCGACAATATCCTTAAGGTCGGCGTAATCGAATTCGCAATCGTCTACGCTAAATTCGTACTGAGCGTCTTCAGCGTAAGGCAAATATTCGCCGAAGTCTTTTTCGCACCACGCGTGTTCTTCAATAAAGCGATAAGGAATAGTGACGATCATATCTTCCCGCCCCTTCTTAACTCAGAAATTATGAACTTGTGAAGTACGCAAGTCTTGCAGTACTCGTTTACGTAATGGCGAACGACGTTTTTATAATGCGTGGCGTCGATTTCTCTCCTTATTTTGCAAGACCTACTCTCGCAAATCCTCTTATAATCGCGGTACGACGCTCTGTTCATTTAGCTCACCTCAACGACCTCTAATTTTTCGCCGTTTAATTGCGCCTTAATTGTGAACATTAGCCTCTGCGTACCATCATCATAAACCTTTATCAACACGGTAGAGTCGTTTATGATGAAGTAGTCGTACGACCCCCATGTCCTTAAATGTTCGTTTAACATGTTCTCGATCAGCCTTTCCGTGTAATCCCAATCGTACAACATCAAATTGCTCATAGCTCTCTCACCACTGTTTTCGGTTTTACGGACTCGTATAACGGATTAGAAAAAACGATTGGATTGACTTGATTCGGGACTTTTCTGTTTGGATTTTTCATATTCGGTCGCCTAATCGTTATTTTTGTTTTCCGAATATATAAATCTTTCGGTCGACAAGTTTATATATAAGACCGACCGAAAATAAATTATGAAACCGCATGTACGAAAGGGCGGAAAGCCTGGACAAGAAACATTTTACCTAAATATACCACGCGAAATCGTTACATCACTCGATATAAAACCAGATGATGAGTTTGAGCTTAAAGTAGAGCAAAAAGACGGCGAATTAACGCTTTGTTATAGACGCGTGAAGAAATAGAATTAAGCGATAAACAATGACGATAAAATCTATCTTAGGGCGTTCGCGTGTCGAAAAAACATCGTTATGTACTCCAAATAAATAATTAATTTTATTAGTTCTTCATAAGAGAATGAAGAGCTTTACGTCGTTGCCTTTCGTTATTTTACGCTGAATTCATATCGATATGAAGAAAAGTGACGTTATTTTTTGCATCGCCACGCGGAAAAATACGAAAAAGCTTTTATAATCCCCATTCTAACATTATAATGGGGATTCCATGGTCTGTGAATTTCTACCAATCGAATATAAAAAAATGCTAATCACGATAGCCACAATCGACGACTTGATGAAAGCGGGATATACTAAATCGGGGGCGTATAAGGCGAAAGAGAAAGGCGTGATAAGTGACGAAAAATGTGAGAAGTTAGTACAAGTCTTAGGAGATAGAGCGCGTGAAATTCTTATTGACGCGCTTAAACTATTCGCTATCCAAGTCGGGTGCTATGTCTTGTGTTAATCACGAGTGGGTGAGTTGATATGGAACGCGGAGAGGAGAAATTAATTCGAATCATCAAAGCGTGGTATCCCCTCTTTGAAATAGATAAAGAAGCGTATATGATGTTACCAGACGAAATAATAATGGACGTCAAAGAATTAGCGCGCAAACATAACGTCAAAATACAAGTCCTAAAGATGAGAAGGAGAACTAATTACACGTTCGTGGCGTGGATTCCGCAAAACAAAACTGAAGATGAAGAAGATGACGAAGGAGAGGACATCGAAATTGTGGAAAAAGAAGATTACGACACGATCAAACAAATGGTCTACGAATTCGTGAAAGAGAAGAAAACATGTAAAGTCGATGATATCAAAAAGTTTTTCTCGAAGAAGGGGGTCAGTGTCGGAGAAGACAAAATCCGCGAAATTTTGCGCCAACTTCATGCCGAGAAGAAGGTATAACACGAAGGGCGTCTCACTCAATTGACGTTATGTGGGGGGTACCCCCACACCCCCACTGCTATTTTATATTTTTTAATTTAGCACGCGTCATTTTACTCATGAAGCGCGAAGGAGACGTCGTAATTGTAAACGCTCCAGATGGGACGAAAATAAAAATGAAATTAGAGGGACACACATTAAGAGTCAAAGAGTATGTGAATGGAAACGAGAGAGCTAAATACGAAGTGAGACTCAACGACGTCGAATATGAACGTATTAAAGACATTTTGAAAAACGCGAAAACAGATGACGAAGTTTTACAAATTTTTGCGGGCATAATGCGATGATGTTCTTTTCACGCAAACAAAATAACATCGAAGCGATTGAAGATAAGAATGAAGCGATCAAACTGCACACGGTGAATGGTACAGTGAACGCGAAAAAAATCCTTAGCGTTAACGGCAAACACGTGGTCTATGTAGATCAGTACGGGAACGTAAGAGAGGCACTTCTCAAGTGACAGACGTTTTTAACCATTCCGCGTATTTAGGGTAGTATTTCTTTGTAAGTGTTAGTAGGTCTAAGTAGTGTTTAGTGAGGATTTGGGTAGGCGTCCTTCCCTCAATAAAGTCCACGACCTCAGAGGGGATATTAAGCTCTAGGCACTTTGTGGCCACAAACTTCCTAATGTATTTTGGGTCTATCTTCAGTTCATGAAAGAGTTTTTCAGCGTAATTATAAGTGATTTGCAGTTTTTGTAACGGCGTGACGTGAAAGGCGTAAAACACGCGTTTTGATCCCCTACTCCAATTCATTGTATAAATATAATATGAACTTTCAATCGTCTCGTTTTTGGGGTCGTATTCGTTGATAAGTTTGACCGCTTCCGTAAGCCTTATCCCGCTTTCAAGTAAAAGTTTGAATAGTAGTTCTACTTTAGTCCCCTTCACTTTTGTAAGCCATTCCTTAATTTCAGCCTCTGACGGTACCTTCAAGTCCACGCCACTCTTCTTAGTCTTTATCGCTTTCCACTTCTCTATATCGCCCTTCCACTTATAGTACTTCTTCCACGCTAATATTGACTGCTTATTATTCGTGTCCAGTTTCTTCTTCAAATATTGCACGTAAGTTTTGCAAGTTTTCCTACTTACTGATTTTATGCAATAATTATAGAACGCAATTAGTTCCGCTTCACTTGGTAAATTTTCAGCGTTCTTATCACGCCGTGCTTTCGTGTCGTCTGTGATAACTGAGGGATCTGTCATTACAGACTGACGCAAATTTTTAGGGGTTTCTGACGTGATGGCGGGCTTTGGCCCCGTCGACCAGGGTTCGAATCCCTGCCCGGCTATACATTTTAAAGTGTATGGGTAATATTTTATTGAGGTTAAAGATTTTGCCATTCTTTGGTATTTTTAAACGAAACAAAGAGAAGGAGCATTACGCCTACGATGAACTCGGAGAATGGATAATAATTTCTGGAAATTCAAAATTAGGATTTTTATATTCAATAATTTCAAAAACCGTGTCCAAATTGGCAAAATATTATGATCTTTACATTTTACAGTTTCTTGAAGATTCAGAAATTAGGAATTTTTACACTATTAAAGCAATGGTATCAACTAGATCTCCTATAAAGGATTCTTTACTTTCTTCTAAGCTTTCTCAATCTCTTTCAAAACATGGTACATTAGGTCAAATAGATGTTGTAAAATTAAGATACTGCGGAATGAATTACTTGTTTTTCAAATTTAATATTCTTCTTAAGAAGAGTAAGAATGTCAAGGAAGACGTTAAGGTGCTTTTACCTCCTTTAGGAGTTAGTGCATCGGGAATTCCTTATTCAACTAAAGATCTTTTTAAGTCAATTTTTGAGTATAATTCTAATGCAGTTTGTCAATCTATTCTGGAGTTTAAGGATGATAATACTGCAAGGATTTTAGCTAATTGTAGTGATTATGTAGATCTGGAGGGGATAAAGTATTCATTATCTTACTTTTCTAAAGATTTTAAGACAAGTGTTAGATCCTCTATTAGGTCTGTAGAAGTTGAGATTGAAGCTAAAGATTTTAATAAGCATGCACTGATTCCTTTACTTTGGAACAATTTTCTTGATATATATTCATCATCATCTTGCTAAATCGTGAGATTAGGAACTAGAGCATTTCCCTTATCTCTTCCTTATAACAGTTACTAATTAAATATAAATTTTGAGCTTTCGAATTATTCTTGGTGAATACTTCTGATAAAGGTAAACGATCTCGAAATTCCTACTCTCGACGATATTAGCTTTTCTGGTAATAAGCTTTTAGTAAGAATTGATATTAACTCCCCAGTAGACCCAAAGACCGGTAAGTTAATTGATGATTCACGTATTAAAGCTTATAATGAAACTATAAAGGAGTTGGTAAATAAAGGGAATTCCTTAGTTTTAATTTCACATCAAGGCAGACCTGGAGATAGTGATTTTATTTCGCTTGAAGAGCACGCTGAGCTTTTGAGCAAATACTTGGATATGAACGTAGAATTCGTGGAAGACGTAATGGGACCTTACGCTAGAGAGAGAATAAAAAATATGAAGAGCGGTGAAGTAATTCTTTTAGATAACGTGAGATTCGTTTCTGAAGAGCTTATAGAAGCTCCGCCTACTCAGCATGCTAAAAGCTATTTAGTTAAAAGGCTATCCCCTCTTTTTGACGGTTATGTTAATGACGCTTTTGCAACAGCTCACAGAAGTCAGGCTAGTATAGTAGGCTTTCCAATGGTTTTAAAATCCACAGCCGGCAGGGTAATGGAAAAAGAAGTCTCGGCTTTGGCAAAGATTTTTAACGCTGACGAATTTCCTAAAGTTTTTGTCTTAGGTGGAGGTAAGGTTCTAGACAGTATAAGAATAATAGAGAATCTAGTAAAAAGGAGGTTAGCTGACAGAATTCTAACCGGTGGTTTAATCGCGGAACTTTTTGCGGTTGCCAAAGGTTTGGATTTAGGTAAAGAAAATATGCAGATATTGGAAAAGAAGGGGCTTATATCCTTAATTCCTAGGGCTAGGAAAATCCTTCTCTCTGGCGGCCCAATAGAAATTCCAGTAGACTTTAAGGTAGAGAAAGAAGGAGGAAAAGTCACTGAGGAACCTAGTAATAAGGTTACTGGAGTAATAAAAGATATAGGGAGCACAACTGTGGGTATTTATTCATCATTTATTAAGGATGCAAAGGTAATAGTGATGAGGGGTCCAATGGGAGTAATAGAAGACGAAAGGTTTAGGGAAGGTAGTAAGAAATTACTTGATAGTGCGTTAGAAAGCCAAGGTTATCTTATAATAGGTGGAGGGCATATGATAAGCATGCTTGGCGGTAGTTCGGAAATAAATTCAAGCAAAGTTCACGTTTCAACTGGTGGTGGTGCATTGCTTTTATTTTTAGCTGGCGAAAGATTACCTGCACTCGAGGCTTTAGATCTTTCCTATAAAGAGGTGGTGAAGAAGAAATGATTAAAGTAGCATTAAATGGTTATGGAACTATTGGGAAAAGAGTGGCTAACGCAATTATGTTACAACCCGATATGAAGTTAATAGGCATTGCAAAAACTTCGCCTAATTATGAGGCATTTGTAGCACAAAAAATGGGTATAAATATCTACGTTCCTCAGGAATCAATTAAATCCTTTGATGAGGCAGGGATAAAAGTTGCGGGAAATATAGAGGATATGATAAAAGAGTCTGATATTGTAGTTGATGCTACTCCTAATGGAGTCGGTGCTCAATATAAGGAACTTTATCAAAAATTTGGTAAAAATGCGATATTTCAAGGAGGAGAAAAAGCTAACGTTGCAGATGTTTCTTTCTCCTCTCTTTGTAATTATAATGAAGCTTTAGGAAAGAAATACATAAGAGTGGTGTCCTGTAATACTACTGCGTTACTTAGAACTATATGCACTTTAAACAAACTAAGTAAAGTCGAAAAAGTTAGGGCTACAATAGTTAGAAGGGCCGCAGATCCTAAAGAGGTTAAAAAGGGTCCTATAAATGCTTTAGTACCAGACCCTGCTTCAGTCCCTAGTCATCACGCTAAGGACGTTAATAGCGTGCTTAAAGATCTGGATATAATCACAATGGCAGTTATTGCTCCAACAACATATATGCACATGCATTTACTTAACGTAACTCTTAAGTCTCAAGTAAGTAAAGAGGACGTCATAAATCAGTTTTTGAATACAAATAGGTTTCTGCTTGTAAGAGGTAAATCAAAAGTTAATTCTACTGCGGAAATTATTGAGGTTGCAAGAGATTTAGGTAGAATAAGGAATGATATTCCGGAAGTAGTAATATTTGAGGATTCAATTTATACTATGGGTAATGAAGTATTTTTAATGTACGCGGTTCATCAAGAGTCTATAGTAGTTCCTGAGAACATCGATGCAATAAGGGCTTCGTTAAATTTGGCCAGTGCAGAAGACTCGATAAAAATAACAAATACTAGTCTAAATATAGGTAAAGGGTATCTTATATGAGCTCTCCGACATATACCGTAAGTTTATGGTTTAGAAGAATCTTAGTTCCCGTGGATGGATCAGAAAATAGTATGAGAGCTTTAGAATTGGCAACAGATTTTAGCCTTAGATACGGTTCTAAAGTTACAGTAATTCACGTATGTAATACTTGTGAGGAAGCCGAGCATGTTAAAAAGAAGGTTGAGGAAAGGATAGGAGATAAAATAGATTATGATTTTAAAATAATAAAAATGTCTAATGACAGTAGTGTTCCTAATGAGATCTTAAAAGTGATAAATGAGGACACTTTTGATGCAGTAATCATGGGTTCTAGAGGTACTTCAGTCAACAGTGATATAAATATAGGATCAACAGTGTTATCTGTTGCAGCAAATGCTTCAATAACTGTTATAATTGTTAGATAATCATTGGAATACTCTTGCTGGAGTAACTTGATAGGTCAACGTTAAATGTGTATTTTACTTCAAGGAATCTCTTTCTTAGTTCCATTACTTCTTTCCTGACTTCTTTAGGATCTTTACCATCTATTGCCACTTTCTTCATTAATTCGGCAATTTCGTCCATTTCGTCTTCTCTCATTCCATATCTAGTCATTTCTTGTACTCCTATTCTTAATCCGCTAGGATTACTGACAGTTTCTGGAGTGTCACAAGGCAATAAGTTTTTATTTACTATTATATTAGCCTCCTCTAGCAATTTGGCTATTTTAGCCCCTCCACCCAGTTCTCTAACGTTAACTGCAACTTGGTGGCTTTTAGTGTATCCTAAGTGTTCTCCTACTACCTTAAATCCTCTCTCCGCTAAAGCCTCTGCAAGTTTTTTTGCATTCTTAGTTATTTGTGAAGCGTAATCTTTACCGAAGTATTTCATTTCTATTAAAGTAACTGCAGTTGCTGGCAGTCTGTGTAAATGATGATTACTTACAAACCATGGAAAGATTGTTCTTGATATTTCTTTGAACAGCTCATCATCATTTGATAGTATAGAACCTCCTTGAGGTCCAGGAAAAGTCTTATGAGTGGAGGTCGTCATTACATCTGCTCCTTCATCTAGTGGATTACTCCAGGCTTTACCAACTATTAATCCGTAAACGTGAGCAGCGTCATAAACTAGTTTTGCCCCGACTGCATGAACGTGAGGAGCAAGCTCTTTTGTAGGATGAGGGAATAAATATAAGCTTCCTCCAAGAACTACGAATTTTGGTTTAACCTCTTCTATCATTTTAATAGCCTTATCTACATCAACGTTTATGTTTTCTTTATCAAAAGGCATTTCTATATGTTGTATTCCTAGTGCTCCTAAAGTTCCGAACTTTGTGTGACTTACGTGAGAGCCTGCCTGAACTGGAGCTATTAATGCCTTATCTCCAGGGTTTGCTAAAATTCTGAATACTGCAGCGTTGGCTATTGTTCCACTTATTGGCCTTAGGTCGGAGTTTTTAGCCGGAGTTACTTCGTTCATTAATTCTATTGCTAGGCTCTCTATTTCGTCAACATATTTTGTACCTTGATAAAACCTCTTGTAAGGCTTACCTTCAGCGTATCTTGACATGAAATCGCTCATATATACTGCCTCTGCTAGTGGGCTCATCACGTTCTCTGACGCTATCAGATTTATTGTTTCAGTTCTTCTCCACGTATTTTGTTCTTTAGTTAATTGAATAACTTTCGTTAACTCATCGGGCAATTCCATGGCTTATAGTTTCACAAAAGAGAAAATTAAGCTTTTATGCCCCTACCTAACATCTTGTGAGCTCTGCCTAACTCCTTATTACTAAGTGCTGAAAGCAGATTTAATTCTCCTGCCAGCACTGTTGATGCAATTATTTCAGCAAATTTTTTGACATTACTTCCTGGTGGATTTCCTCCACCAGCAACCCCCATGATGGATAATGCTTCTCTTTGAGTAGGTAGTCTTGTTCCTCCACCGACAGTTCCCACTTCAAGTGATGGCAAAGTCACGCTTATATAAAGATCTTCTCCTCTAACTTCAGTCCAAGTATATCCACTACTGCTTTCTACTACTTGCGCCATATCTTGCCCTGTAGCAAGAAAAATTGCGGCAATTATGTTAGCAAAATGCGCATTAAATTGATAAACATTTCCTGCTCTTGCACTTCCTAACAAGTTTTTCCTTAAATTTACTTCATGTATTGCTTCAGCCGTAGTGTGAAGAACTTCCTTAAGTATTGTTGAAGGTATTAAAGTTTCGGCAATAACAGTTTTGCCTCTACCAAAAATTGAGTTAACCATTGATTGCTTTTTGTCACTACACATATTTCCGCTAACTGCAATGCATTTTGCTTCGGTAAACTCGCTTTCTATAAAATTGCAAATTGCCTCAGAGGCTATAGTAGCCATGTTCATGCCCATAGCATCTCCTGTCTCAAATACTAATCTTAACCATACATTATTTCCTAAAACAAAAGGTTGTATTTCTTTCAATTTTCCGTGAGAAGTAGTTGATTCTGCTACTTCCTTTATTTTATCTAAATTTTTATTTATCCACTGCAAAAAATTTACAACACTGTCTATATTAGGTAATTTAAATACTGGTGCTCTAGCCATACCGTCAAAAATTATCTTAACTTTAGCTCCTCCAGCCTTTGTAATTGCCTTACAACCTCTATTTACGCTAGCGATTAACGCTCCTTCGGTAGTTGCGAGCGGAACGTAAAAATTACCCTTAGCATAATCTCCATTAACTTTTAAAGGGCCTACTATGCCGACTGGTATTTGTATTCCACCTATTACATTTTCTGCATTTCTATTTTTTATCTCAGAATAGTCTAAAATTGTTGAACCTATGGAAGGTAAACTTACGCCAAGAATTTTTTCTAATGCAAGCCTTCTTGCAACCATTGCAGCATTTGCTTCCAAAAAATTATCAATTTCATGAAGCTCTATTTCCCCTTTAACAGCTTTTTCTACTATCTCATCTATGTTCATCTTCTACCAGCCTAAATTTTATACCGTATTCTATCAAGCCATTACTTGAGTCTGCCTTTAACCTCCTTATGACCGCTTCTACTCTAGAGTTATCTTTAATTTCGCCAGTAATGTCTGTTAATGGGGCTACAATTTCAATGCCTTCATCTAATCTTATCAAACCTACGTACTCTGGAGATGTTTTTTCAAAGCCTGGTCTAGTTTGATACGATACAGTATATGAAATTAGAGTTCCACGTCCGCTTAATTTTACTTTAGAGACGCTTGTAGAACCGCATTTATTACATATTTCTCTGTAAGGGAAGAATAGATTACCGCATTTATTGCACTTGCCTGCGATTAATGAATATAGGCTCTCCTTATTTCTCCAAACTTGTGCAGGAAACACTTTCATTTTTTAACACCTCTTTAATCCAATTACGTAAGCTGAAGTACCTAAATCGTCCGTTGATATTATCACTCCTTTTTCGCCTTGTGCCCTCTTGCCTGGGAAAGAACCTGCTAATTGCATGAAAGATTCTGCAAGTTGATAAATTCCAGTAGCTCCACCTGGGTATCCTCTAGATTTTAAACCACCGCTATAATTCACTTGAATTGAGTCTAGCATATTCAAAGATTTGCCCTTTTCGAAGCCTATCTCTTCTAAGATTAGTGCTGCATTAATGCTATAAGAATCGTGAATTTCCATGAAATCTGCTTTGTATTCACTAAATTGTGAATAGGCTTGTCTTACTGCAGGCATACTCAGCGTTGTAAATTCTGAAACTGCTGATGAAACGCCGGTTATTTTTACTTTAATCTCCGGTTTAAACTCCTCATTAGTAAGCAATACTGCAGCTGCGCCGTCTGCTCTTGGTGAAGTATCGAATAGTCTAAGAGGTTCAGAAATAATTTGTGATTCTTCTATAGTTTTCTTATCTACTTGGAATTTTAAATAAGCAAAAGGATTTTCTGAACCATATTTATGCATTGCTAAAGGCCATTGGGTGAAATAATCGTAATCTACACCGTAAGTCTTCATGTATTGTTTCATTTGTAACGCTGCAAATGGCTGTAAAGTTAGTCCTTCTCTATATCCAAATTTTTCGTCTAAATTCTCTGCAGTTATTTCGTTGAGATAGCTAGTGGGAAAGTCACCCATTTTTTCTACGCCTATTAATAATACAGACTTAACTAACCCAGATTTTATCATGTAATAAGCCGTCTCTATTGCAGCACCGCCGCTGGCATCTCCATTTTCTATTCTGGTTGTGAATCCTGAAAAACCTAACATGCTGGAAATCTTACTAGCTAAAAGAACTTGATTAACTGTAGTCTCCGAATAAGCATTTGCTAAAATTATTGCGTCTGGCTTTATTTGAGAGTTAAACTTACTCATTACCTCTGCTACTAAGTCTACTAAGTTTTTCTCATAATACCTATCTATTTTTATCATTGAAGAATCATAAACTAAGACGTCTGTCATTATTCATACACCTTGTATTTATTTGTGAATTTCGCATATTCTGCATAACTTACAATGATCTTATTTGAAATATAATAATCCGTCGTGTGAGCGAGCTTTTGTTTCTCTAAGATATTCTCAGTGGTAACAAAACTAAAAGCGTCTGCACCGGCACCGCTACCAAATGGGGCAACTAGAATTCTTTGCCCTGGCCTTGCTATGTCAAGTACTTTAGCAAATCCTAGTAATGCTGAGGCGTTATACGGATTTCCTATGTATGGAGATACTAAGCCTGGCTTTACTTTCTCTAATGGTACTCCAAGTTTTTTAGCAACTTGAATTGGGAATTTTCCATTAGGTTGGTGAAAAACAAAGTAATCAAAGTCAGAAACCTTGTAGCCATAATCCTGGAACAATTTTTCAACAGCAGAAATTATATGTACGAAATATGCAGGCTCCCCAGTAAAAGCTTCTCCGTGTAATGGATAAGGCATTCCGTCCCTTCTCCAGAAATCTGGAGTATCAGTATTGAAAGAAGCAAATCCTTCTAATACAGCTGCAGATTCGTCAGATTTACCTACGATAAATGATACTGCCGCAGCGGCTGAACTTAACTCAAGAATATCTCCCGGATTAGATTGTGCAGTGTCAGAACCAACTACCATACCGTATTTTATCTTTCCACTCTCAACCATACTTAAAGCCAAACCTAGCCCCACTGATGCAGCTCTGCAAGCAAATTCCATATCTGCACTTAGTGAATAGTGCGAAATACCTAGGGCATCTATAAGTACTGCAGCAGTAGGTTTTACTGCATAAACTTTAGATTCTGAACCAAATAATACTAAGCCTATTTCTTCCGGGTTTATTCTAGCTCTATTTAACGCATTTCTTGAGGCTTCTATAGCCATAGTTGTTGAATCCTCATCTGGTGCCGGTACAGATTTTTCTGTTAAACCTAAAACTTTAGGAGTAGTAGCTTCTTTTCCCCAAACCTTTGCTATGTCATTGACGTTTATTCTATATCTAGGTATGTAAGATCCCCATCCAACTATACCAGAACGCATCTTAATAATTCCTCTTTGTATTTTTTAAAGATTTTCTATTGTCGATATACCTAATAGACTATTGTCTATAAAAAAGTAAAGTATGAAGACAAGGAAAAAAGAAGGAATTAATTAAAAGAGAAAAAAGAAAGAGAGAGTTTAATCGGAGCTTCTATCTGCATAAAATACCTGGTATCTTCTTGGTTTTAACGCCTTTACAATATAATCAAAAGCAGCTTGCGGGTCACTTTGCTCTCCGCAAGTATAAACGTCAAGTGTGGCGTAATTATATTCATTCCATGTGTGAAGTGCTATATGACTTTCTTCCACTAAAGCTAGTACGGAAACCCCACCTTTTTTGCCTCCAAATGACCAAGACTTTGCTTCTACTAATTTCATGTTTGCTATCTTTACTGCCTCTAGAACTAACTTTTCTAGATATTCTCTGTCAGTAAGTAATTTAGGATCTATATCGTATAGGTTTCCGAATACATGTTTTCCTACAATTTTATCTTCAGAAGATTTGAGAACGAGTCTCTCTTCCATTTCCTGTTCTATTACCCTCCACGTTTACATGAATAATTTGCATTTATAAATGTAACTGAGCAATTCTATTTGGATTATTTTATATGATTTTATCTAGGTATTTTATCTTCCGAAAACTCTTTAATCGCTTAGATATTATAGAATAATGGACCCGTAGCTCAGCCAGGATAGAGCGCCGGCCTCCTATGGCTGAAGAAAGCCGGTGGTCACGGGTTCGAATCCCGTCGGGTCCGCCACACTATTTTTATTTGAGGTAAGAGAGACGAAGAAGAACTACCCAATGTAACTCCATTTAGTTATCCTTATATATCTTCTGGAATTTTAGGTAAATATATATAACCCTTTAAGAATAATCCTACCAAATCAAATAGCTTGACAGAATTTTTCATTATTACGAAATCATTGCTTATTATTGTTAATTCGCTAGACATTACAGTCTTATCAGCTTTATTTACAGTTTTTGCGTTTATGCCTCTTTTCCTGAGATTTGATGCTAACTCACCACTATGACTAATCTGCGAATCTAAAATTATTGTAAAAGATAGACCTAAAGAGTAACAAAATTCTGCGAATAAAATTAATATATCTTCTATCCTGTCATCTCCTTTCTTTGAACCTAAGCCTAGATCTCTTACGAAGCCATCATCGCATATAAATGCCTCATCGTTATCTAGGGCATTTAATATAGTTATTGCAACATTATAGCCGTCAATTACTACATTCTTTTCTAGGATCGTCTTTTCCTTTATTTCCTTAATTTCTTCGTCAGAATGAGTACATCTATAAAGAAGTAGTCTTTCCTTAAAAGAAAGAGAATATCTTCCAGTAACAAGGTCTAATGCGGGCTTTCTATTATATCCTCTATTTAACAAATATTTATAATCAATGTATGCTTCTTTCAATTCCTTCCTTAATATCATTAATTATCTCTTCCCTTGATTTTCCTTCTAGCATCATGCTAACATAAGTTCCTTTTCCTCCCCCTTTTCCTCCCTTGTTTCTCAGAAAGCTTGCTAGCTCGTCTAACTTTAAGTCTTTACTAGATGCAATGTCTACAGTTTTCTTGCCTATAAATACTGCTATAGTTTTACTACCTTGAGAAGTCAATTTTCTTAATAAGTCTTTAACTATGTCTTCATCTATTATTTCTGGCAATATCTTCAAATTAATTCCATTAACTTTCTCTTCAATTACCTTACTTTCTACGTAACTTGAATACCAGTTCCTATACATTGATAAAGTTTCTTTAATTTCCTTCATTTCCTCTAATGTTCTCTTTAATCTTATTTCAACTTGTTCTGGTGAGGTTTCTAAATCCTCTGAGATTTTGTTTATTTTATCCTCAATACCTCTGGCATAATTTGAAACCATATCTCCCGCAACGTATTCTAATCTTATTACGCCGTCTTGTATTTTCTCTACATTAATAATCTTTATTGCACCTATTTCACTTGTATTGCTTACGTGAGTTCCGCCACAACTTTCTACGTCCCAATCCTTAATTTCTAATAGTCTAATAGTAGGCTTATTTACAACTCCACCCTCATATATGGAAACTCCAAATGCCATTTCAGCTTTCATTCTATCCATTTCTATAGCTGTCACCGGTCTTCTATCATTTATCACATAATTAGCCATATCTTCAAGTTTCTTTATCTCTTCAGGAGTTAGCATCTTATAATGAGTAATATCAAGCCTGGCCTTTTCTGGAGTTTTCTCTGCTCCAGCTTGCCAAACGTGTTCTCCAAGTAATTTCTTAGCTGCAGCCAATATAACGTGAGTTGCAGTATGATGTCTCATTAACCTATATCTTCTTTGCCAGTCTATTTCACCATAAACTTCTTCTCCAACATTAAGCTTTGCTTCCTTATCTAAAACATGAACTACAACATCACTTACTTTTTGAGTATCTATCACGTGGTATTCTTCTCCACTCTTTGTCTTTATTATTCCAGAATCTCCTAATTGTCCTCCTCCCTCTGGGTAAAACGTAGTCTTATCTAAAATTAAGAAGTTCTTATATACTCCAAGGACTTTTCCATTAAAGCTTCTCATATACTGGTCTTTATAGTAAAGCTTGTCCGTTGGTTCAAACTTTTTAGCAAATTCTACTACGTCTGGCGTAAGTTTAGCCTTCTCTTTTTCTCCCTTAATTGGTGCGGATTGGTGTCTCTTCGCAACTAAAGCATAAAAGTTAAATGGGACAGAAATATCTATTCCCTTCTTCTTCAGTTCTTCTGCAATTAAATCTGGAGGAATTCCGTTAGTGTCGTAAGTTTTTATTAAATCTTCAATGGTAATGTTGCCTTTTTTAGCTAAAGCTGATGCTACTGAAGGAACTTTTTGTAAAGTCTCTTCATACTTTTCTTGCTCATATTCTACAACGTCTAGAATGTAATCTTTATTCTTAAGAAATTGTGGGAAATCTTCTTTCCAGAAGTCTATTTGTTCAAGAACTAAATCTTTTAATCTAATATCACTGCCTAAGATTTTCATTACGCGGAGAGCTCTCCTTATTAGTAATCTTCCTAGATATCCTTCGCCAGAGTTTGAAGGTACAAGTCCATCAGCTAACATTAGTGTAATAGTTTTAGTATGGTCTAAAACTTGAAAAACTCTTGCTGCTCTTGTAAGTTCTTTTTCTACTTCTTCTTTCTTCAATCCTAACGCTTTAGCGACCATCTCTCTATGATGTGTTATAGTTAATGGATTGTCTGGGTCAATTCTGCCAGCAAATCTAGCTGCAGTCTTTAGCATTTCCTCATCTACGTAAGGTTGATCCAATTTTTTAAAGAATGTGTAAACTAAATTTCCATAAATAGCATGAAACGCTGTAGGAGTCTTTTGAGTAAACCAAGCTATTCTTTCTATTCCATATCCTGTATCAACTATTTTTAATTTTAATGGGACATATTCTCCATTAACTATTTGATACTGCATAAATACTAAGGTAGCTAATTCCAATCCACCAACAGTAACCTCAAACGACGGTCCGGCATTTCCTCCCCCTTCCCACCATGATTCTTTAAAAGTCAGAAGTTCTTCTGGAATTTTCAATTCTTCAGTAAAGAATTCCTTTGCTAATCTAACAGTTTCATCTTTCCAATATACGAACTTATCTGGGTAATTAAAGGCGTGGTGCCCTCCCATCTCGAATGCTGTTAAATGTCTTCCGAACGTTATTCCGACGTTATCAACGTCTTCTAACCTTATACATGGTTGAGATACTACTAATGGGTTTGCAGGAGGTTGAACCATTCCGCTAGTTACATGAGGCTGAAAATCAACAATACTTGCTATTGTTAGGTATAAATCATCTCTCCACCTAGCTAAAACCGGCTTTGGTGGTATAATAGTATGTCCATGTTTGTGAAAGAATTCTAAGAATTTTTTCCTAGCTTCACTAACGCTAAGGTTTAGTTTTCCTATGTTTGAATCGAGGAAAGTGTAATCAGTGCATGGTATATCAGCACAATTATCTCTGTTTTCGTCGGTAGTCCAGAACGGAGTCTTACATGATATACACTGCTTTCTTACATAGTGGTTCTCTAGGAAGAATTTTACCCTATATTCGTTCTCGTCTACTTTCATCCTATAACAAAACAAGAAAACAAGAATTAAAGACTAATGTAGAATAATCAAAAAAAGCTTTGTTAACCGAATAGGGATGATAGTCCTCCTGCTATTTCTTCTTCGCTTGGTCCTTTCTTTTCTTCTTCCTTCTTTTCTTCCTTCTTCTCTTCTTTTGCTGGCGCAGCTTGTGCTTGAGCAGGTGCTGCTGCAGCTACTGGCATTGCTGCTGCATTCTTTAATACTTCATCAATATTTACTTCCTTTAATGCAGCAACTACTGCTTTTACTCTTACTTCGTCCACATTTACTCCTGCAGCTGTTAATACGTTCTTTAGGTTATCCTCTGTTATATCTTTTTTAGCTGAGTGTAGTAACAAACTTGCGTATATGTATTCCATTTTTAATCATCTTCATCTTGTTAAGAGGAATTTAAAAGCTTTGTTAACCGAATAGGGATGATAGTCCTCCTGCTATTTCTTCTTCGCTTGGTCCTTTCTTTTCTTCTTCCTTCTTTTCTTCCTTCTTCTCTTCTTTTGCTGGCGCAGCTTGTGCTTGCTGTGCAGTTGGTACTTGTATTCCTAGATCAACTTTTCCACTTATCGCTCCAACTAAAGCGTATGCTTTAGCTAATGCTGACGAGAAGACTACTTGAGCAGACTCTGGTGTTATATAACCAGACTCTCCTGCTAAAGCCATAGCATTTCTGTAAGCTTTTCCTAAGGTTATCTTTAGTATCTCTGGTTCTGGATATGCTATTTCTACTCCTAATGCCAACGCGTTCTTATAAGATTCTAGGATTTGTGATTTGTATTCATCTAATTTTAATTCTAGTTGCTCTCCTGGAATAATTAAATTATCATGATATGCGACTTTTAGTCTTAATTTCACGTACACTGGCATTATTCCTAGCTTTTGTAAAACTGGAACAATTTCTGGTGGAATTGGTTGCCCAGGTTCAGCTACTACTGTATCCTTTGTTATCGCAATTTTTCCATCTTGAACTCTGGTTGGAATCTTTAATTTGCCAAATACGCTTATCATAGGTCCTGCAGGTATTCCAGTATCTCCTGCAGGTATTACAACTTCCTCATCCGCCTTATCTCCTGGTAATGCGTACCTCTTTAATTTGAATTTCGATAACATTAAAGATATCTCAAATGGATTTTTATTGCTGAAAATAAACGCATTAGTACCAGTCAAATATTGTTCAATTTTACTTACATCTATTCCGCTCTCCTTAGCGGCTCTCTCAAATAGCTTATTTTTAGATACTTTTATCTCCATTATATCTCTAAATTTCTTCCTTATTTCATGAAGTTTATCTGTCGGAAATCCGTCTAGGCTAGCTATTATAACTGTCTTGTGCTGTTTTATTTTCTCCTTGAGTTCTTTTACTTCTTCGATTTTCCATTGAGGAATTTTATGTTGTTGAACGGTTAAGCTCATTTTTATCACTTAAGTTTAATTTCTACTGGTTTACCCATTGTGGTTTTCACATATATAGCTCTTATTATTGAAGGCGACCTTATTTTGCCCTCTATTGCTGTTAATACTGCGTTAGCGTTTTCAGCTAAATCTTCTGGTTTTTGATCTTCTGTGCCTATAAATACTTGCGTATGAGGCTGATCTTTTGTCTTAACTATTGTAGTGTGTTTAAACCTCGTAATATACTCTGTTACATCTGCTGCAGAAGGTAAAGGAGTCGGAAACTTACCTCTTGGTCCTAAAGCTGGACCTAATATCCTTCCAGCTAAGGCCATTGATTCAGAAGAGATTAAGAACCAGTCATTTTGCCTTGCATACTTCTTAATTATTCTTTTTTGGCCCATAAGTTTTTGTAATTCTTCCTTAGTTAATATTACATTTGGTTCAGCTTTCTTTGCGGATTCTAATTGTTCAAAGGATGGAACAACTAGAACTTTCTTAACTTTAGATGGTATTTTAGGCAAAACTACCATTTCCCTAAGTTTTACGTCTCCTTTTTTCATGTCAACATCTTTGAAAGTTACTATTAAGTCTACGCTTTGAGTGAATTTTCTTTTAGGATTATTTTTCTCGGATAATGCCTCTTTTAATCCTTCTATTAGATTATCTTTTGGAACTATCATGACTATTACGCCTTATTCCACTTTTCCTCATATTTTGAAAAAAGTTCGTCATATTTTCCTTCGTCTATCTCATTTATAAGCTCTTTTGGATCCTTTTTATCTACTGTTAAGCCAATCTGCCTAGCAGTTCCTAGTATTGACTTTACTGCAGCCTTAAGAGTTTTTGCAGTAAGGGATGGTTTCTTTGTTATAGCAACATCTATAATATCCTCTAAGCTAACGTTTCCAATTTTTTTATGCGCGGGATCTCCAGAAGGTGCTTCAGCGCCTGCTTTTTTAAGTAATAGAGAAGAAGTTGTGGGTATACCTACCGATATTTCAAATTCCTTTGTATCTAGGTCAACATCTATTGTTACCGGTACTGTCATTCCCTTAAATTGTGCAGTAGCTTCGTTTATCTTTTTAACTACCTCACCTACGTTTAATTTTAATTGAGATAACGTTGGTCCTAAAGGTGGTCCAGGTTTTACATTACCACCTTCTACTACTATTTTTATGGTTTTCTTAGGCATGAATTCATCACCTTAAGTTTTTTTCACGGGTTTAACTTGATCTACGGGTATAGTTACTTGTAATGGGAAAGCGGATTCTAAAATATTTAACACTACCTCTCCCTTTCCTTCAGTAACTTTTACAACCTGAGCTTGCATTCCTCTAAAGGGGCCAGAAACTACTTCTACTAGATCTCCTTCCTTTATTGTTGGGCCAGTAACTTTCTTAGACACCATCTTTATTATATCGTCTTTAGGTACTAGTCCTTGAGCTATTCCTCTAACGTGCCTTATGCCAGCAATTAGTAACTTAACTACATGGGGTCCAGAAGCCTCAACTATTACATAACCTTTAAGACCAGGAGGTACAATTATTGAATATATTTCTGGAATATTATTAGTTTTAGCTCTCTCCTCAAGCATAAGCCCTACGCTAACTTCTTGTCCTCCAGTAACTTTAACTGCATAATAGTTTCTAATCTTCGATTCCATTAACTCACCTCAGATTATAAATGCCAAGATTAATTGTATCAAGTAAGCTAAAAGTCCTATGAAAGCCATTACTATAAGTGTTACCTTTAGGTACATACTGAAGGTATCTTTATCTGGTTTTTTAGCAACAGTTATTATTCTTTTCCAATCATCTGGCAATTTCTTTATTCTTTCTAGTAGATTCATACACTCATATTTTAGGACTGAGTAAATTAACTTTAACTAAAAATTCTCTCGATAAACCAATCTACACTAAAAGGAATTAAATCGTCATAATTCTGTCCGGTTCCTAGGAAGATTACTGGTTTTTTCAACTCATATGCTAAAGATAAAACAACCCCACCTTTTGCATCAGCGTCAACTTTCGTTAATATCACACCATCATAATCTACAACGTTCTCAAAATACTTTGCTTGCTCTAATGCATCATTACCTGCTAATGCGTCTATTACTAATAACTTTAAGTTGGGTTTTGAGATTCTTACTATTCTTTTCAATTCTTCAGTTAAATCCTTGTCAACATGCATTCTACCTGCAGTGTCAATAAGGACTACGTCTATTCCTCTACTTTTCGCTGCTTGAATTGCGTCAAAGGCTACAGATGCAGGATCTCCACCATATTTGCCTTTAACTAGTGGTATTTCCAATTTTTGACAATGTATTGCAAGTTGTTCTTGAGCTGCAGCTCTAAAAGTATCGGAAGCGGAAACTATTACTTTAAGTCCAGCTTTTTTTAACATATATGCAACTTTTGCAATAGTTGTAGTTTTACCTACTCCGTTAACTCCGAAGAACATTATGACGTATGGTTTGGGGGATTTTTTAATTTCATCTATTAAATTCCTTTCAAACTTGTTTTTCTCTAAAATTTCTGTTATAGAATTTTTTAATGATTTTTTTACTAATTCATCTAAATCTTCACTTCTGTTTACTTTTTTACCTATTAACGATGATTTAAGGTCCTCTAGGATTTTATCAGTAACCTCCAGACTAACATCACTTTCTAATAATTCTGTTCTAAGCTCTTCAATAATGTCGTCAATGTCATCCTCCTTTATTTCCCTATATCTAAAGATATTGAAGATATTTAGTTTACTTCCTATGCTCCCTTTTTCCTTAGTAGGTTCTTCCTTTTTTTCCTCCACTTCGTTCTTTTTTTCTTCTACTCTATTTTGCTCATTTTGTTCAATCTGCGAAGAAGGTTTTTGGGCTTCTTGCGTTACAGGCCGTGTTGTAGAATTCGATAAAGTCTGTTGTGGTTCTTCAGATTTTTCCTCTCCTTTTTGTCTAAGTTTTTCTGTAAAGGAAGAAAAAGCCTTTTTTAACTTTTCGAAACAAATTATTCACCTTTTTGTTGGGCTTGTGCTTGAATCTGATTTAGTATATCTACTATCTGGTCATACGCCGCTTTACTCTCTGCAAGTTTTTTATCTAACCCTGTTGATGCTTCTTTTAGCTCGTTTTCCCTGTCATCTAAAATTTTTAATGCTGTGTCCATATCAACCTCTACATAATATGATAAGCCTAAATAAACTAGAACTTTTTGAGGCGGTTGATTATTAATCTTAAACATGAGGTATCCTTTCTTATCCGACGATACTAACATCTCTTGTTGTGTTTTTAGTTCTTGTATAGAAGCTTTAGCGGCTTCAATTGAAGCTACAGAGTCTAATAGTTCAGCTCTAGCTGCTGAGAGATCATCTATTTGTTTCTTTAAGAGTTGAGCTTGTGCTAATAAGTCGTCCAAAGATATTACTACTTTATTCTCTTGCTGATCGGACATGATTTATCACATTAAAATAATCTTGTCTAGCTTAGCAATATCTTTTATTCTCCTATCTGGAACTTCGTCCAACGGAATTTCCTTAATTTCTTCAATTTTGATGTTATGTCTCTTTATTTTATTTTTACTGCCAAAGTATGCATAAATATACTCTGTAGCTTGTTTTTCATTTAATGCTCTAACAAATTTTATAAATTTTTGTCTTGTTGGGAATCTACTTTCATTAAATAGTGCAGTGCCTTTTACCATGTAAACTTTAATCTCCTCCATCTCATTCACCTAAAGCTTTCTGAATTCTTAAAATCTCTGGTCCAGTAGTAGATGAACCAACTAATATTCCTTTATCATTTGCCACTAGGCCGCTTCTAACAAATGCGCTACCGAAATTTACCGTGCCTATATCTATGTTAATTTTGAATAGTTTAGATAGTTCCTTTATTTCATCGTCAGTGGCATCTATGTGTACAATTCCACCTTTATCTGTAACAACTCCTACTGACCCTACAACAGATACATGTGCAATTCTACCTTTTTTAATTTCGTCAACTTGTAATGCTTCTTTAATTTGCTTGACTTCTGCGTCTGAAAATTCCGGATAAACTAATGCAGCGTTATCGTTTGTCAATATTACATTTCCAAGTGCAGTGGTCTTCAAGTTTAATACTTCTACTCTTATGTCCTTAGCAAGTTCTTTTACAATTTTTAATTCGTCATCTCTAATATTTTTAGGAAGAAGAAGTGCTTTATTATTACCTGTCATAAAAATTCCTATTAAGAAACTATCTGCTATTGTAGTTTCTATAATTTCTGTGCCTAAATTTTCTTGGATAAGCTTTTTAGTTTCATTATCTAGATTTTTTGGAACAAAAGTATATTTATCGTTAGAAAATATGTATACTCCTATATTATCGGTTCCAAATATACTTAATCTCTGTATATTCATTCACTCTTAATTGCAAGCTTCACTAAATATGTTTTTTCATCTAATTTGCTTACTACTACTCTTATTCTGCTTCTTATCTTGTCATATCCGTTACTAGATAATGACTTTACTACTAATGGGTCTATCACTACTCTATCTGCTCCAAAATGTCTGATTATTTTACTTCTAATTTCCTTTAATGCTCTCCCTAGCCTGTTAGTCCTCTTACCGGTAGCTATCCTTCTTAAGTTAATTACCATTTCAAAATTATCCTTCTCTTTCATGCTTTTACACCTTTAGACTATTCCTTCTCCAGTTTCTTCTAAGAGGATTTATTCTTACTTTTCCATTAGTTTTTAATATAACCCATGCTGGGATAGCTGAGTTTGATTTTAGAGCCTTGGCTAATCTTAATTTTTTAGCCAAGGGTTTAGTTGTGCTCATTTCCAACCCCTTTCTCTAATTTGAATCTTATAATCTCTTTTATTTTGTTCTGCTACTTGGGCTAAGATTTCCTTTAGTTCATCGTCAGTTATAGGAACCCTAATTCTTCCTGCTTGTGCAAGCGCTATTAATTGGTTTTCTAAAGATTCCGCTAGTTCTGGCTTTACTAACTTTACATTATTTAGTCTTTGCCTTGCTTCTGGTGTTAAAATAACTCTAAGCAAAGCCTCTTTTTGTTTCTCATATTCTTCTCTTTTTCTTCTTTCTTCTAATGCTCTTCTACTTTCTTCTTCAGCTCTTCTGGCTAGTAAATTTTGTAACTCAGGATCATATTCATCTTCTGACATAGAACATCACTATTCTAAGTATTTTTTCAAAGAAGGATTATTTTCTACCAAGCCTTTAAAGATTTCGTATGATAATTTATCTAATAATGATCTTCCCTTTGGTGAAAGACTTCTACCATTTTTAGTTTTAATTGCTAGACCAGCCTTTTCTAACTGTTGAAATATTAATCTATTAGCATGACCAGGAGCTTTTACAGTGTGGGGAGGCTTAGTTCCTCTTCTTTTTAGTCCGCTATATATTGTCCTTGAAGTGCTAATTCCAAAAGCTTCTTTATACAATTTCCTAAGTAAAGACGCAGCTCTAACATACCACCAGTTTTCTAAATCGTCTGGAACTCTTTCCTTGTAGCTTGCAGTCTTTGCAAAAAATGCCCACTCTGGAGGCTGTACTTCTTTGACGTTTTCTTTTATATAGTTTGCTAACTTATCTATTAGCAAATTTGGAGGTACCATATCAGCTGTAATCATGTCTATTTCACTGCTATCTTTAAGGTTTAAAAATTAACTTTAGATTAGAGATAACTATGAAGTTCTATACAGCAACAGAGGACGAAATTTTGAGCGGTAAGATAACCGATATTTATTTTGATAGAACTATAAAAACACTAGAACATCTAGGCATAAATAACGTGGAAGTGAGAATGGAATTTCATTCTTATGGACTTCCTAAAGGGTATAGTTGGGCAGTATTTACAGGATTAGAAGAAGCCCTTAAGTTACTTGAAGGAAAACCAGTTACAGTATATGCTATGCCAGAAGGAACATTATTTAAAGAAATAGAGCCAGTAATGATAATTGAAGGAAACTATCTTGATTTCGGAGTATACGAGACAGCTTTATTGGGAATACTAAGACATGAAAGTAGTATTGCAACAAAAGCTGCAAGAATAAAGAAACTTGCTCAAGATAAGACTGTATTATTTTTTGGGCTTAGAGCTCTTCATCCAGCAATAGCTCCTATGGCCGATAGAGCTGCTTATATAGGTGGTTCTGATGGGATTTCTGGAGCATTCGATAAGGACATTTTCGACATAGAGCCTTCTGGAACTATGCCACATGCATTAATGCTTTCAATAGGAGATAACGAAAAGGCTTGGAAAGCGTTTGATGAAGCAATGGACGAAAAAGTACCAAGAATAGCGTTAGTAGACACTTTCGAAGACGAAAGGACTGAGGCTTTAAAAGCTGCTAAGTTACTGGGTAAAAGACTAGCAGGAGTTAGACTAGATACTCCTTCAAGTAGACGTGGGAATTTCAGAAAGATTGTACAAGAAGTTAGGTGGACTCTTAATATTAATGGTTTCTCACACGTTAAAATATTTGTAAGCGGTGGTATAGATGAAGAGGATGTAGTAGAATTAAGAGATTATGTAGACGGGTTCGGAGTAGGAACCAGTATTTCAATGCCCCCCAGTGTAGATCTAAGTGCTGATATTGTTGAGAAGAAAATCGATGGAAAGTGGATACCATATACTAAAAGAGGCAAATGGCCTGGAGCTAAACAAGTATATAGATGTAGCGGATTTAATGATATAATAACTTTACTAGAGGATAAACCAATAGAAGGTTGTAAGCCTTTGTTAGTTAAATACATGGAAAATGGGAAAATAATAAGAGACTTACCAAGCTTAAAGGAAATAAGAAACTATGTACTTGAGCAATTAAGGGAAGTCCAAACACTATAACTTTTTCTATTCTATAACTATTTCCTTTAAATTCTCAATACTTCTATTGAAAGCTATTTCGGCTATTGGCTCCATTCTTCTTATAGCATTATATAACCTTAAGTTTAAGCTTCTAAATACGACGGTAACTCTAGTTGAATTATTTTTCTCAATTTTTTCCTCAGCCATTAGTGCTTCTGTCATAAGAACTCTTCTTAGAGTCCTTAGCTCTTCTAATACTTCATTTACAAGCTTTAGATCTTCTTTATTTAATACTTTTACTACATGATCTACAACGACTGCTGTTTGGTCAACTATCATATCTATTTTATCCCACGATACTTTTAGTACTTCTAAATCCTCTGGATGTAACGAAAGTAAATCGGATGCGGCCTCACTTATTTCGTCTGCTGCTTCTTCTATTGCTTTCATTAAAATTCTATTTCCTATTATTTGGATTCTCTTTACTCCTATCATGTAGGCTAAGCTTCTATTTACCTGGGCTAATAGTAATTGTCTTAATGATAAGTAATAAAGTCTATCTACTTCCTTTTCTAATTCTAGTACCTCTTGTAAAAATGTTCTACTAGCTTCTTTAATTCCCAAATTCAAGTAATGCAACATTTGCTTTAATGTGTTACTTAACCTACTAACTAAGCTAGCCATGCTATACTTTGTTGGATCTAAAAACGATTGTATTTGCAAACTAGTAAGATCTTGCGATACAATTTCTAATCCTATTAAGCTTCTTACAGTATCTTTAACTTTTCTCAATATATCTTCATTAAATGGCCCGTCTGTAGACTCTATTGTGATTTTATCAAATCCTAGGATATACAAGCTATAAATTATTCTACTTATTAGTTCTGGGCTCACGTTAGTTTTTATTTCTATTTTCATTTCTTTACTGCTTCCTTCAGTTTTTAGATTAGGCGGATAAACCTTTAGGCTTCCATCTTCATCAACTTCTAAGTAAATACTTTCTCCTGGGTTTAAACCAACTTCCTTAACCCAGTCTGCGGGTAATGATACCATTAGTGTTGATTTACCAAATTTTTGTACTCTTCTAACTTCCATTTTACTCAACTATATATTACTAGACATATAAAAGTAATTTAAATCTTTTCTATACGACTTTAATGGTTGGTATATAACCAAATTCTTTTATATAGATCTTTTTCTCACCTCTAGAAGGTATAATTCTTATACCATAAGGTCTCTTCTTAACGAATTGAATAGCCATTGCATCCTTGATAATATTCTTATATAATTCCTTATCCTCTTCTATTCCTACCATATCCAATCCTGCTGCGCATGAAAATGTCATACTTAGTAATTGTGAGAGCGTTAAAGATTCCTCCTCAACGCGTTTAGATAATATAGCGTCTTCACCTACCGGTAACATAACTTCAGAATAACCTATTGGTGAGACTTTAGCTTCCCATGCACTTGAGAATAATTCTCTATTAAGCTCGCCTACAGTCCATACGTGCCCTCTATTAAAGATCTTTTTCCCGCTTCTCTCTTCAATTAATCCTCCAACACTTTCCTCTCCCCAAGGTGAAAGTGAAATATCTATTCCTATGAATTTTAACCCAGTTTTACTCTCAATAGTTTTTCCTAATGCATCAGCTTTTTCTAAACTTTGCACAGCTTTTCTTTCCTTGAAATCATTAACGTAAAGTAAAGATAATGCAAAGGAGTCTATAGCTACATCTGCGGTAGAAGTTGGAAAATAAGGTGTTAAAAGGAAGTAATCATTAATAAGTATTGCAAATCTTGAAGCTTCTGAAGGTTCTAGCCCGGTTATAAGATTTACAATTTCGTCAACATAAGAGGATGACGTTAATAATACATTTGCATATATATTTTCTCCTGCCGAAAGTACATCTTTAACTTGACTTAATCTTTTGTCCTTATCCTTTATACTTATTAAGCTAAAAATTATTGAATTGTCAACTACTAAATCTAGAAGTTTCGAAAATTCTATATTAGGATTTGTCTCAGGGAGGCTTATTCTCTTGGTTAGTACATCTTCTTCTTTAATGGAATTTAATTTGTTAGCAATAGATAAAATTTTATCTTTATTTATATCGGCTATGAAAGCCGTTACAGCTCTTATTTTCATGGCTAAATATACTTTGCTCGTTTTTATAACCTTTAATCATAATATACTATCTATGGCAAAATTAACAATATTACTTGCGGATAATAGTATGGATAAATTCTATCATGGATTAGTTCTAGCTATAGGGGGCAAATCATTAAATTGGGACGTTAAATTTTTCGTCACTTCACAAGCAGTGATTCTATTTACAAAAGAGATGAAAGGTAAATCCAAGCTTAAAATGGGATTTTTTGCAAGACTTTTTATTAGCTTTCAAATGAAGAGAATGAATATTCCAGATACATCTAAATTACTAATTGAGGCAATAAAAGAAGGTGTTGAGTTCTACGTTGATGAAGCAGGGTTAAAATTGGCGGGTTTTTCTAAGTCTGATTTATTAGATGGAATAAAATTGTCCGATACTATATCCTTTTTAGAGGAAGCAAAAACTTCAGATGTGGTGGTTACGTTATGAAGGAAATAAATTCTGATGGAATATGCCCAGTAGTTTTACTTGAAATTTATAGAGAATGGAAATCTTTAAAGGAAGGCGAAGAGGAAGATGTGGTAATAAGAACTCCGTGGGAAGCTTCCGTTCAAGCTCTAGAAAAATGGTGTAATGAAACTGGAAATATATTTTTAAGTTATGAAAAGCAAGGAAGTAAAATAGTGATTAGGTTAAAATTAAAGAAATAAAAAAGAAACTCTTTTATACGTTATATTAGGATAGATTAGTAGGTAGATGCATATTGTGTCAAAAGATCTTCATGTATTTGAAGACCCTATAGAATTGTTAGAAAACATGTGGCCTACTCCACTTTTAAAATTAAAAATAGGAGAGGACGTTTGGGCAAAGCTAGAATTCTACAATCCATTCAGTCATAGTATAAAAGATAGAACTGCATGGTTTCTCTTTAGACAAGCGTTAGAGAATAATGCTAACGAAATAGTTGAAGCGACATCTGGTAATCTAGGAATTGCTCTCGCGTCACTTTCTGCAATATTTAATAAGAAGTTCACTTCTTTTATTCCAGCTAAGGCACCGCAAAGCTTCAAAGTTATGATGAAAATTTTAGGGGCACAAGTTATACAAGCTGGAAAATCTACTACAGAATTATTACCATTAGTAAAACAGTACTCCAAAAGTACAGGAGCCTTGCATTTAGATCAATTTAGAAATCCATTAAATTACATGACTCATTATTATACAACAGCTAAGGAAATAGATGAACAATTAGAGTATCTAAATAAGAAACCGCAACGCATAATAGCAACAGCAGGTACTGGAGGTCATCTAGCTGGAATAGCTAAATACTTCAAGGAGAAATATGGTAGTGATATTGAAATTATAGGAGTTCAACCTGCGGAAGGAGAAAGAATCCCTGGAATAAAAAGGCAAGACGAGAACAGTTTTGTAGGTCTAGTTAAAATTGATAGAATGATTGATATAACCAGAAAGGAAGCAGTAGAAGGAATAGTAGATGTTGCTAGAAGTAGTGGAATTCTAATAGGCATAAGCGCAGGAGCTACTGTAGCAGCGTATAAGAAACTTGCAGATGATAAGACTACCGTGTTAGTGTTTCCGGATGATGCGTTTAAATACTTTATGGAACTAGAAGATATAGATTCTAAAATATGAAGTTTGAGGATGTGATAAAATCTCTATACTTGCAGAGTAAGTTAATCAAACTTGAAGAAAAAGAGTACGTTATTAAATGTTATTCTACCAGTGCAGGAATTAAATGGTATTTTATTTCATCATTTTTTAAATCGTATCCTTATGCTTCAAGTCCTCGAGAACGAATGAATAGAGAGATTGATTTTTTTACTAGAAAATGGCGTGAAATAGGAACCCCAAAAATTATAGACATGGATTATGATACTAATTGCATAATGAGGAATTATATAAAAGGAAGACCTATAGAAACAGAAGAAGATTTTCTTATGCTAGGCAAGGCCTTCAAAATAATTCATGAAAACGGATTATCGTTAGGAGATACAAAAATTGAAAATTTTATTGTAAATGAAAAGATTTATGTTATAGATGCAGAACAAGCTATCCAAACTAAGGAAGAAAAATACTTTGCATGGGATATTTTAGTTTTTCTTCTTTTCCTAAGTTATAAATATATAAATGATTTAAAAAACTTTGAGAAAATGTCCAGAGCATTTTTAAACTCTTATAAGCCTACTCAAAAGGAGATATCTTATGTTCTTGATATAAGAAATATAAACGTGTTGACTTTATTCCCTCCAATGGCATTAAATTTAATCAAAAAAATTATTGCAGAACTTTAATTATTACCGCACTATCTTTCTTTAAAATCTTCATTATACTTTCGTTTATTTTTGTTCCGCAAGCAGGGCATCTATAGAAATATCTAACTTCTCTTCCTTCACTGTTACTTTCAGTTTCTGCCATAAATTCCATCCTTATTCCGCATTTAGGGCAAAGAACTTCTTTCATCTAGTTTATTAAGGTCAAGAAACAATTTAAAAGTAATGAAGGACAGATTTGGAAGAGACCTTGAAGACTTAAGAATTACGCTTACTCATGCATGTAATTTTTCTTGCTTTTTCTGCCATATGGAAGGTGAAGGAAACGAAAATTTATCAGGATTACCTTTACGCGATATACTACTTGTAGCCAAGGCTTCTAAAGATTTTGGGATAAAATACGTAAAATTAACAGGAGGAGAACCTACTTTACGAAGAGATTTAATAGAGATCGTTAAAGGCTTGAGATCGCTAGGTTTTGAAATTTCCATGACCACTAATGGTGTTCTACTTCCTAGACTAGCTACTAAATTAAAAGAAGCTGGATTATCTAGGGTCAACATTAGTCTTCACGCATTAGATAGGGAAACTTTTAAGAAAATTACTGGAGTTGACGCCCTCGATAAGGTTTTAGAAGGAATAAAATCGGCTATTAATGCTAATCTTAGACCTGTAAAATTAAATTTTGTTGTAAATAAAATGAATATTAATGAAATAAAAGAGATCATAGATTTTTCGGAGAAACTAGGGATAGATGAATTACATTTAATAGAAATGCATCCTGTAGGGTTAGGTAAATCTTCGTTTTCATATCACGAGAATTTGAATATAATAGAGGATTATCTAAAGAAGAATTCAACAAAAGTAACAATAAGGAACAAGCATTTTAGACCTAGATATTATTTAAATTCCGGCTTAGTAGTAGAAGTAGTAAAACCTTATGCTAATCCAATATTTTGTGCCGGATGCAATAGAATAAGACTTACAGTAGATGGCAAGTTAAAAACATGCTTATATAGAGAAGATAAGGTAATCGATATTTCTGGAATACTTAAATCAAACTTGCCAGAAGACGACAAATTAGAACTAATAAAGGAGGCATTTAAGTTAGCAATAGCTATTAGAGAGCCGAATTTTAAATATACATTATGAGAATCAAAAAGCTTGAAGAGCTATCTCAAAAATATAATAATTCGTGTATAATAATAAGTGGAGATCCTAATGTTTATTATTTTACTAATTATAAAGGAGCAGGTAGTATAATATATTGTGACGGAGTTGCGACACTTTTAGCGCCTCTATTAGAGGAGAATAGAGCCAGAGAAATAAGCGGGCTAGACGTTAAAATATATTATCCAAGTAATATAGCTAATGGGATTCTTGTAGGCTCCTTATCAGATATTTTACCGAAGTTAATTACTAAGAACACTGTAGCATTAGATATTAACTGGTCTACTGTTAACGTTTATAGACTTTTATCCTCAAAATATAATTTAATTGATATATCAAAAGACATTTCTGAAATGCGTAGTATAAAAGACGATGAAGAATTGGAAAAAATAAAGAAAGCTGGAGAAATAACTTCAGAAGCAATGAAGGTTAGTATGGAGAAAATTCTAGAAGGTGAAATAACTGAAAAACAGCTATCTGGAATAATAGATTATACTATGAAAGCCAGTGGTGCTGAAGATTATGCTTTTCCTTCAATAGTAGCAGCAGGTAAAAATTCCTCTTTCCCTCATCATGTTCCTACAGATAAGAAAATCCTAGAAAATGATAATGTAGTTGTAGATATAGGAGCAAAATTTGATGGATACTGTTTTGATAGCACAAGAACCTTTAATGTTAAAGGCGAAGTAAGGAAAATCTATGAGATAGTTTTAGAGGCTCAATTAGAGGCAATAGATACAGTAACAGCTGGAGTAAATGCTTCAGAAATAGATAAGACTGCAAGAAAAGTTATTGAAAAATATGGATATGGAAGATATTTTGTTCATTCTACTGGTCACGGAGTTGGTATAGAAGTTCATGAATCTCCTTATATATCGTTTAATTCTAACGATGTATTAAAGAAAAACATGGTAATAACTGTAGAGCCCGGCATATACATTAAAGATAAGTTCGGAGTACGGATAGAGGATACATTAATAGTAACAAACGGTAAACCCGAGGTTTTAGAAACAGCTTATAAGCTTTTGTGAGGTTTTTTATAAAAACTATTTAATTAGCAGAGTCTCAGAATACTAATTGACATGGAAACATCAATATCTCAAGAAAAATTGGTAGAAGAAATTGCAAAAAGAGTAAGAGAAATACTAGAACTTTTAGGGGAAGATCCAAACAGAGAAGGTTTAAGAGAAACGCCAGAGAGAGTTGCAAGAGCTTTAATAGAAATGACTTCTGGTCTAAGAAGTCCACCACCTAAAATAAAAGTATTTAATGCTAAAGATATAGGCGAAGATATAACTGAAGATGAAAACGGAGATCAAGTAATTCTAATTAGAGATATACAATTCTCTTCTCTTTGCGAGCATCATCTCTTACCGTTTATAGGGAGGATTCATGTTGCTTATGTTGCCAATGGAGATGGTAAAGTTGCCGGATTTAGCAAAATAATAAGAATAGTTAACTATTATTCAGCAAGACCTCAGATCCAAGAGAGATTAGTTTCTCAGATAGCTGATGCAATAATGAATAGCGAAATAAAACCAAAGGGAGTTATGGTAATTGGTAATGGTATTCACATGTGTGCTTATGTGAGAGGAGTAAAAGACAAGGAAGCCAAGCTAGTTTCAGTAGCAACTAGAGGAGTATTTAAGACAAACAGGGCATTAGTTAATCAAGTATTTAGATTATTAGATACTACGCATGAAAGAAGTTTAAGATTATAAGAAAGAAGAAAACTTTAAGTTTAATAAAGTGTTTTTTAAATTTTTAGTAATGAAAGGAAGAGATAGAATTCTTAGTATTCTTAAAGAGAGGGGATCATTACCTCAAACTGAGTTAGTTAAGATTTCTGGAATGTCAAAGAGTAGAGTATCTGAAATACTTAATGAATTAGAAAAAGAAGGAATAATATTCAGGAAACAATTAGTTGGAAAAAATCTTATAGTATCGTTAAATGAAACGAAATTTCTCAGGCTAGGAATTATAAATGCTGCAGAATATCCTTTTATTATTCCATTTATAAAAAAACTTAGAGAAAAAGGAATAGAAGTTGAAGTAAAAATTTACGACAACGGTCTTCAAGTTACTAAAGATTTAGTCCTAGGTAAAATAGACATGGGATTTTCGCCAGTTATTTCGCAAATAATATTTTCAAAGATATTTGATATAAAAATTATAGCAGGAGGTGCAAAGGGAGGTGCAGGAATAGTAGGCGAATCGTGCAATATAGGTTCTACAGTAATGTCTAGTATGGAAACATGGACTCTAGCAGAAGTAAAGAATGCTAATATAATTCCTTTTAATTCTCCACGAGAGTTAGTTAAAAATTTTGAAACAAAAAAAGTTCCAGCAATAGCTATTTGGGAGCCTTATTTATCTATACTTGAGTCTAAAGGACATAAAGTAACTCATGTATTTGAACCAAATCACTGTTGTACATTAGCTATAAGAAGCTCTTTAGAAGATGAGGAAAAAATAAAAGAGATATATGAAGATGCATTTTCCTGGTTTTTATCTTCAAAAGATAGATGGATTTCGGATTATTCCAATTTATTAGGTGAGGATTACAATATAATGAAAAAAGCATCTGAAAGATATTACTTCGATAGCTATTTAGATTTAAAAGAAGTTTACAAAAATTTGAAAAAAATGAATATATATATTCCGGCTTAAGAATCTAGATAATAGTATAACTCCATTGGATGCGGATACATTTGTAGAGTCTTTGCTTCTTCTCTCTTTAAGTCGATGTATGTATCAAGTATTGTTGAATTGAATACTGGCTTTAAGAATTCTTTATCGCTCTCTAGTTCATCTAATGCTTCATCTAATGATCTCGGTAACTCTTTGATACCTAATTGCTTTCTCTTTTCTGGAGTTAGATGATAAATGTTCTCATCTACTGGATCTCCTGGATCTATTTTCTTATTTACTCCATCCAATGCGGCCATCAATATTGCAGCAAACGCTAAGTATGGATTGCAAGAAGGATCTGGCGCACGGTATTCTATTCTCTTTGCTTTCTCTATTCCCTTATAATATGAGGGAACTCTAATTATTGCACTTCTATTAGATTTGCTCCAAGCAATGTATACTGGTGCCTCAAATCCGGGGACTAATCTTCTATAACTATTAACAGATGCGGAAACTATCGCAGACAATGCTCTTGCATGATGTAATATTCCTCCAATTACATATCTTCCTGTCTGGCTTATTTCTGCATATTCGTCATTAGGATCGTACATTAAATTCTTTTTGCCATCAGCAGTCCATAAACTGAAATGAGTATGCATTCCTGTTCCATTGTCTCCAAACATTGGCTTTGGCATGAAAGTTGCTACCATGCCATGTTTTGCTGCTACGTTCTTTACAACGTATTTTAGAGTTTGTACTTTATCTGCAGTATCTGCTAATGTTGAGAATCTAAAGTCTATTTCTCCTTGTCCTCCAGTAGCTACCTCATGATGAGTTGCCTCAATTGTGAATCCAAAATATTTAACTAGAGTTTCCACAGCCTCCAGTCTTACATCCATTAATTGATCTACTGGTGGGGCTGGATAATAACCTTCTTTATATCTAATTACAAATCCTCCATTATTTTGCCATGGTGCTTCTCTAGCAATAATTTTGTATCCAGTTCCTCTTTGAGGGGTAGCTACATCAAGGTCTATTTTATCGAAAATGAAGAATTCCAGTTCTGGACCAAAGAAGGAAGTATAACCTTGTGATAACTGGTATTTTTCAGCCTCCTCTGCTATGAATCTAGGATCTCTTTCAAATCTTCCTTTTCCTCCGCCCCAGAATACTTTAGTAATAACTCTCGCAACTCCTGGCGTCCAAGGAATTAATGTCATTGTTTCTGGTACTGGTAATAGCACCATATCGCTTTCGTAAATCATTGTAAAACCTTTTATGCTACTTCCATCAAGTTTTCCAAAGCCTGTCTTTACACTATTCTCATCAAACTCGCTTGCTGGGATTGTTATATGATGTAATCTTCCTGGAACATCTGTGAATTGTAAATCTACCCATTCAATTTTATTATCTTTTAAGAACTTTAACATGTCTTCTGGACTTGATGGCATGAATCGAGTTCTGTTAAAGAGTATATAAGCTTTTATTGTAATTCGTATATAAAGTTTTTAGATGACAAAATAAATTTATAATTACTTTTCATGACTATTGAAAAGTTTAAGTAATATCTTTTAAAAAATTTTTAACAATTTTCCATCTTCCATGCGTAAGTGAGAATTTGCGAATTGCGAATCATTTATGTCTTGAGTAGTAAATATCAATTCTATGGAATTTTTACGCATTATCTCAATAGTTCTTTCTACGAAATACTCCTTATCATTAATGTTAGAGAACGCTTCGTCTATGAGTATAACCTTAGGTTTAGCAAGAATAGCGGTAAGTATGGAAACTCTTTCTCTTTGGCCTAGGCTCAGTTTGTCTACTTTTTCATCTAATGAGATTCCGTCTAACAGATCTTTATACTTCTCAAGTTCATTAATATCATATTTAATTTTCCTAATTTTGGCCCCCCACACTAAGTGGGATTTCACTTTAAGTCCAGGAATATAAGAGTCTGGAGTTATTATAACAGTTCCTCGCTTTTCAGGTGAAAGTTTTGTTACATCCACGTTGTTAATTTTAACATAACCTTCATCGATATTCAAAAATCCAGCTAAACTCCTCAAAAAAGTAGTTTTTCCACTACCGTTTTTACCAGTAATACATACTATTCCTTGTTCTTTGATTTGAGCATTAAGATAAAAATTGCCTAGCTTTTTTACTACTTTAGCTTCAATTGTCACGATATATATTTTTTAATAGTATCCTCTAAAGTATTTTCATCAACTGCTCCAACTAGAGAATCCTTTAATTGCCCATCAACGAAAATTAGTGTAGTTGGTATATTCAGAACATTATATTTATCTGCAAGCTTCTGGTTTTCATCAACGTTAAGCCTTCCAAAGAATGCTTTATCCTTATATTTTTCTGCAATCTTCTTAAATATTGGCTCATATAAATGACAGGGAGCACACCAGTCAGCCCAACAGTCAATTACTACAACTTTATTTTTAGAAAGAATTTCGTCGAATTTATCCTCACTTACGCTTTCTGGCTCATATTTCGGCGATTTTATACTTTCTGCCCTTTTCTGTAGCTTCTCAGCAATCTCCTTTATTAAGGACTCAATTTCGCTCAATTTTATCCACTATATATACTTTCTTTAGCCTCTTATAAAATGCAACTCTTTGGTTAACATAATTAAGTAATTCGTCTTCAAGACCTTCTTTATGCTCTTTAACTATAACTTTAGCTACAGGCTGGGTACCTAGATTTCCAGCGTCTTCGCCGTAAACATATGCTTCCTTTACTAATGGATGAGAGAGTAAAATTTCCTCTAAATCTCTAGGGAAAATCGGATACCCCTTATATTTCAGCATTCTCTTTTTCACACCTTTGAAATAAAGTAACCCTTTTTCATCCATGCTAACTAAATCTCCAGTTTTTAGCCATTCTCCTTCAAATACTCTTTTAGTTTCTTCCTCATCTTTGTATCCTAACATAAGCCATGGAGCTTTTACCCATAATTCTCCAGTTTCTCCAATTTTTGCCTCTTCTCCATTATCCTTAACTACTTTTACTTCAGCATTAGGTAAAGGTTTACCTATGCTTATTACCTGAGAAAATTCAGGAGGCTGATACGTTATTACTAATCCTTCCGTAAATCCATATTGTTGTACTATATCTTTATTAAATCTCTCCTTGAAAGCCTTTATTGTTGACGGGAATAATGGTGCTGCTGTACTAATACAGAGTCTTAAACTATCTAGATTACCTTCTTTCTCTTTAGCTAATGCATCGTAAACCATGGGTACTGTTGCTAGATAGTTTATTGAGAACTTATCTATTGCAGATATTGTTTCTTTGGAATCAAATTTTCTCAAAACGTACATAAATCCACCGGCTTCCAAAGTTACTCCTAAAACGCTGTTACCCAGTACATGAGCTAATGGCACGGTTAATATACTAGAAATATCCTTAACTCCTAGAGCTTTATAAAGGGATGCAGAATTTAATTCAACTCTTCCTGCACTGTGCAATACTTGCATAGTCCTTCCTGCTATTCCGGCATAATAATAAATCAAGCCAACTTCATCTTCTCTATATTCATATGGCGAAGTTTGCTCATAACTGCCATTGGTGGAGTTTATTATTACCTTATAGTCCTTTAATACGTTCTTTTCCCTTTCGTATACTTCATTGTCAGTGAAAACTAATGAAGGCTGAGAATCTTCTAAAATGAATTTTAAATCTTCTGCCGAGGTTAGCGGATCTATTGCTACTACTTTCCCGCCGGCCCAGTAAACACTTAAGTAATTTATTACGGATCTAGTTGAGTTAAACATTATATGCGCAACTGTTTCGCCAGGAGAGATTAATGATGAAGTTCTTCTAACTTCATCAACAACTTGTTGGTATGTTAAACTTCTATCTCCTCCTAAAAATGTCTTGGAAGGATTTTTCTTATACCACTCATAAAGGACTGTTGCTAAGCTCATGAGTAACCGTTTTAAACTTATAAAAAGGGTCTAAAAAATAATGAAGCTTATAGGTATTTCAAGGATTCATATTACACTATTTGACCTTGAAGGTAAGTACGGTAGACTAGACGGAGGGATGGGAGTAGCATTAAAATATCCTAGGATTGTTATCAAGACTGGCGAATGCGAAGAAATTAACATAGATGGAGTTCCTAAGGAGAAGTTTTGCATAGAAGATGACTACCCAGCTCACGTAGGTTTAGGGCATACGACACAGTATTTATTATCAATAACGAAGTATGCGTTCGAGAAGAATTTCCAGAGAAAGACCTCTGTAGAATTAGCCAAGTTAGTTAAAAGAGGTTCAACTTCTGGTATAGGTGTATATGCATTCGAATACGGCGGATTTATTGTAGATGGAGGTCATTCATTAAAAGTTAAGAAAGAGGCCTTACCTTCAGATTTTTCCACAGCCCCTCCACCACCGCTTTTGCTTAGAGTAGATTTTCCTTGGTACATTTATGTTAACATTCCAGAAGGCAGGAGAATATTTGGTAAAGAAGAATTGGCAGCATTTAAAAATGCTAAGCTTGAAGGATTAGATACTTTAGCTAGAGTAGTCCTCATGGAATTTATTCCTTCTGTCATAGAAAAAGACTTAGAAAACGTACTGGACGCACTCGATAGAATACAAAATCTAGGTTTTAAAAAGATTGAGGTATCTTTGCAAACGGATAAGGTGAGAGAACTTATGAAAAAACTTAAGAGCAAAGGTTTCCCTAGCGGAATATCATCCTTTGGTCCAGCAGTTTATACGTTTGTCAATTCTAGAAGAGAAGGAGAAGAGCTAGTTTCTACATTTGGTGGATTTTTAACAGAACCAAATAATAAGGGGGCTAAGGTAGTTTGGAATTAGATTATGATGAGTTTGTCATAGAAGAACTTAGGAAAGTGTATGGGAAAAGTCTGAATAGCTTTCTGGATTCTATTAAAAGACCAAATTCAAGGCTTTACGTTAGGGTTAATACGTTAAAGACTACAGTGGATGAAGTTTTACAATCGATGAAGGGATTCAAGAAGGACGAAGATTTCCCTGAGGCTATCTATGCTGAAGTTAAAGGCCCTAATAAGTTAGAAAGTTTAGACTCTAAGGTTATTGTAGATAAGAAAACTGCTGAGAGCGTAATGCTGGGAGCGGATGTTTACCCACCAGGAATTAAGAAGATAATAGCAAATGAAGGTAATTCTGTAGAAGTAGTAAGCGAAAACGGAATAACAGTTGCTAATGGAGAGTTAGTAAGGTTACCTGGAGGAAAATTTATGGTCAAGGTTTATAATTCTTTGTATTCTTCACCTAAGTTAGCAGATACAAAGGAAATAAAAGAAGGTAAAATTTACGTTCAAGGTAAAGCTTCGATGTATGTAGCTAAGATAATAGACCCTCAACCTGGAGAATTCATAGTAGATATGACCGCTGCTCCCGGAGGCAAATTATCACATATTTACCAACTAGAACCTAGAGCAAGAATTATAGGATTTGATCATACATATAAAAAAGTTGAAAAAATGAAACAGCTATTTAAGAAAATGAATGTAAACGTTCAAGTATTTGTTCACGATTCCAGATATTTAAGTGAGCTAGGGATAAAAGACGTGGATAAGGTGCTTATAGATCCTCCATGCTCTGCTCTAGGATTAAGACCTAAAGTTTATGACAAAAAGACTAAAACGGATTTAATGAACCTTCATGCGTATCAAAATCAATTCTTGAATTCGGCGTATGAGATTCTAAAGAAGGGCGGAGAGGTTATTTACTCTACGTGTACCGTTACTGAAATAGAGAATGAAGAAGTCGTTAACGACCCCAGATTTGATATAGAATATATGATAAGATTTCATCCTCAAATACATGACATGACTGGGTTTTTTATAGCTAAGTTGAAGAAGAAATAATGTATGCCTATAGAAGATTTTATGGGTAGAAAGCCAAGAATTTCTAAGAACGTTTTCTTACATCCTACAGCTTATATAATTGGTGACGTTGAAATAGGGGAAATGAGTAGTGTATGGCATTATGTTGTCATAAGAGGAGATAACGATTCCATAAGTATAGGTAAAGAATCTAACATTCAAGAAAATTCAACAATACATACAGACCCAGGATTTAAAGTTGAAATAGGAGATAAAGTTACAGTAGGACATAACGCAGTTATACATGGAGCGAAAGTTTCATCAAACGTCATAATTGGTATAGGTTCTATTTTACTTAATGGTTCAAAAGTAGGCGAATATAGCATAGTTGGAGCAGGAAGTGTAGTACCGCCAAATGCTGAAATACCTCCTTATAGTGTAGCAATGGGAATTCCGGCTAAGGTCGTAAGAAAAATAAGAGAGGAAGAAATTAAAATGATAGAAGATAATGCGTATGAATATGTTTTACATGTAAGGAGGTTTCTGAACAATGAATCGTGATATAAAAGCAATTAGATGGTTCATAAAAACGCAATTATTAAAAGATCCGTTTAATCCTGGGTATGCAACTTTTAAGGTTACTTCAAGGTGCAACTTGCACTGCACTTTTTGTAATCCTGAATATTATAATGGTGAGCTCGGCGAAGGAAGTACAGAAACTATAAAGAAGATAATTGATAATTTGAGAGATTCATCAATAGTAGTACTTTCATTTGAAGGCGGAGAACCTACTATTAGAAAAGATATTCTAGAGTTGTTAGAGTATGCACACGACGGTTCATTTTACGTAATGCTAACTACAAATGGATATAGGTTAAACGACGACGAATTCTTAACTAAGCTCGCAGATAGAATAGATTTCCTTCATTATTCAATAGATGAATATCATTGGAACGTTAAAGCCTTAGATACATTATGCAGATTTAGACAATATGGAATAAAGGTCAATGTACAAACTGTAGTAACTAGATACAACTTGAATAAGTTGGAGGATAAAATCAAGAAAGTTAGAGAATGTAATTACAAAATCCTTGTTTTACCTGCAGTAGATTATCCAGATGCAAAGGTAAAACTTGCACCAGACCCTGAACAACTTTATAATGTCCTTTCAGGACTTAAAAAGAAATATTCTTCTACTCTTAACAATTCTTGGGGATTTATTAAAGCATTAAAAGGTGAATATCCAAAGAGGTTAGTAAGTTATGCAATAACAATTTATCCTAATGGCGATTTGCCTTATCCTGACGATATAAATGGAGAAATTGTAGGGAACTTAAGCAAGGAAAAGCTTAATGATATTCTGAAATCTCCAAGAGTTAAGGAGCTTCAGAGGAAAATGCTGGAAAATCAAGCAAAATTTGAATATCTTCATCTGCAAACAGCGTCATTTAATAGCTTAAGAGATTTGGCAGAATATGTAAAGGATATGGCTAAATGGAGATTTACAGGGAAAGCTTAAGTAGTATTTTCTTCGAACACTTTTTTATATGCTTGCATTAAGTCTTCTAGAACTAAGTGAGTATATATTTGTGTAGTCTTAATGTCTTTATGGCCTAGCAACCTTTGTACTGCCGGTAAAGGCAAACCTCTCCTTATTGCAATAGTTGCAAATGTATGCCTTAATATATGTGGCCTTAGCCCCTTAATTCCAGCCCTTTCTCCTAGCCTTTTAATTAATTTATAAAGTGCTTGGTATGTCATAGGAAAGAGTCTCTCGGAACTTCCTTGTTTAGTTAAGTACTTTCTTAACAATTTTTCAGTTTCCTCAGTAAAGAATACTATCCTTTCTTCTCCATTCTTTGTTTCCTTAACTCTTATCATTCTATTCTTTAGATCTATATCTTCAACCCTAAGCGAGAGCAATTCCTTAGATCTTAATCCAGTATCCAAGAATAAGCGTAAAATTAACTTATCTCTAAGCCTTCTTGTTGCCTCGAAAAGCCTTTTTATTTCATCTTCGTTTAAAGCCCTAATCTCTTTCCTTCTTGCTCTTGGAATTACTGGATTAACGTTTACCCCAATCCACTTTAAAAATCTTCTTACTGCAATAACATAGTTCCTTAAAGTTACGCTTCTTGCCCTTTTCATTTCTGTTCCTTTTATTTTTCCTTCTTTAGACATCAAGTGGATTATCCATCTATTAACGTCTTCAGAAGTTACGCTTTTGGGGTCTTTCTTAATAAATTCTAGAAAGTCTTTTACTGCAGTAGAGTAAAGCTTTACTGTTCCTTCACCTGCTTCAGCTGCTTTTAATGCTATAATAAAAGCGTCTAAATAATTTCCGTCAGAAGGAGGACTACCAAGTTGTAATTTCACAATAAAAAATAATCTTAGAGGAAATAAAAGGAGGATAACTAAATATTACCATATGTAATCTATTCCCACTTTATCTAGGCTTTTTAACCATTCAATGAATTTTTTCACATTTTCTCCTTGGAATATTGAACCATGTTGTGGTGCAATCATTTTTATATCAAGTCCTTTAATTTGTTCTAGCCAGTGATCTATGGCTTTTTTGCTTACTATGTATCTTCTGTGGAAAGGTTCCATGTACTTTACATGTTCGTCAAAATTTTCTACAAATAAATACCATTTGCCTGCCGGAAACACTGCAGCTCCTAAATCTCCAGAGAAGTAAATCTTGGATACTGGATCATAATAATGGAAATTCCCTACTGAGTGCATAAAATGTGCCGGGATAGCTTTAATCTCAGATTTTCCAAGTTTTATGCTCATTCCTTGATCTGGTATATCGATTATTTTACCTGCAGCTTCAAATCCTAAATGGGGAAGGAATCTCTCCCAGAGCTCTGAAACATAAATTTCAGCATTAGGCGCAACGTCTAACCATAAGTTAAGTGAGCCTATAACGTCAGGATCTTGATGAGAGAATAAAAGATACTTAATATTTTCTGGTTTTATAAATTCCTTAACGTTTTCATAAACTCTCTCAAAAACAAAATATCCTCCTGCATCCAATAATGCACCTTCGTCCCCATCAACTATAAGATATTGGTTTGTCAGTATTCCTTTTTCATGCTCTGATTCATCTAATCCTAACCAAACAAATTTGTGATCTCCTTCCTCGTATAGTACGTAAGGTTTATGAACTTTTAGATTAACTGACATTTTTTATCACCTTTCTTGTTCCAAAACTTCTACTATTCTTGGAGATATTCCTACATAGACATGAATCTTAAATTCTCCAGAAATATGATTAAGATCATCCTCGTTGAATGAATCTTTGCCGTCTTTTAGAATGTATATGCCTTTTAGCTCACCATTAAGGAATAATAATCTAAATGTTGAAGAACCAGATCCACTTATGTAAATTAAAGGATAATTTGCAAAATCACTTATTAATCCTTCTACATAACTAAGGACTTCTCCTTCTTTTAAGGTAACGTCTTCAGTTTTAGCTAACTTTGATTTCATTATTAGTTTTGATATCGATGAAATTTTAGATAGGGATAATGAGAAATTTTTACTGCCTACGGTTTGTTGTTCAACTTCTGGAAGCTTTGATAATTCGCTCTTTATGCCATTAGAAATTTCTTCCAGTATCTTATGTAATCCTTTACCAACAATCCATTCTTTCTCTCCAGAATAACTTACTGATAATTTTACTCCACTCTTTCCTTCTGCAGATATTATCATTTTTATCTCATTTCCTTTTTTATCTGTTAATTTATATTCTACAATACCGCTTCCTATAAAGGAAGGTTCTACAACAAATTCTCCTTCAAACGAAAATAGTAAAAACCTTGTGAATTTTAACTTTACTACGTTATTTTCGATACCTACTACATTAGGTAAGACTGAAATGATATTTGAGGGATTTTTTGCCCATGCTATGATTGCATTAGACCTCTTATCTTCAATATCCATAGTTTCAATTTTCATATGAAACTTTGCTCTCAATCTTCTATAAAAACTATGATTATAAAAATCGTGTAGAAGTTCAATTAACAATGTTAATCTTAGTTTTAAAACTCTAGAATATGTATAATATTATGCTTTATTTAGATGGTAAAAAGCTTGAAGAAATATTATCTGCAAAGGATGCAGTAAATGCAGTAAAAGAAGCCTTCTCTTTATACTATCAAGGAAAAGTAACTCAACCGCAAAGGCAAGTTTTAACAATAAAAGGTAACTGGTGGGGAATTATGCCTTCTTATACAGATTTTTCTGTAGTAGTAAAAATTGTTAATGTTATAAATGAGAATAAAAATAGAGGCTTACCGTCAGTGCAAGGTATAGTAATTCTAATGTCTCCAGATACCGGAGAACCTTTAGCAGTAATTGACGGTACTATATTAACTGCCATAAGAACAGCTTCTGCAAGTGTATTATCTACTGAACTTTCTTACGGAAATAGAATTCCTACTCTAGGAATTATTGGAGCAGGATTAGAAGCTTACTATCATGCAAAGATTGCTTCAGAGTACTTGTCAATATCTAGGATTCTCATAACTGCAAGGAAATCCCATATCGAGTTAGCAAAGAAAATAGGTGCGGATGCAGTAGATTTACAAACCTTGCTTAAAGAATCTGACGTAATATTTTCAACTACATCTTCTAAAGAGCCGGTGGTATTAGGAAAATTTTTGAAAGAAGATTTTCACGTAAGTAGTATAGGTGCCCATACCCCTGATGCTAGAGAGATTGATGACGAAACTATAGCTAAAGCAAAGACTTACATTGTGGATTCTTTACAAGCAGTGTCTTCAGAATCTGGAGATTATATACAACCGCAAAAGAAGGGTTTAATAAAAAATGTAATAGAAATAGGTAAAATAATAACAGAGAATATAAAAATTGAGAGACCTTCTATATTTAAGACAGTAGGGATTTCAGCGCAAGACAATTTAACTGCATATTATGCTTATAAGCTTAGCCAAACCTTTTCCAAATAACGTTAGGATTACCAGATTTTTCATTTATCCACAAAGCTAAAACAAAAAGTAACGAAGATAATCTATTAAGATATTTCACATGAACGTCTCTTGCCTTACCTTCTCTCATTATCTTTACAACACTCCTTTCTGCTCTCCTACATATTGCTCTAGATAAATGAAGAAAAGATGAAGCCAAATGCCCTCCAGGTAAGACAAAATTTCTTAAAGGTTTTATTTCTCCTCCGAACTTGGCTATTAAATCCTCAAGTTCCTTTATCTTTTCTTCGCTAAAATTTAAATTAAATCCCGCAATTTCTGAAGATATCACAAAGACATCATCTTGAATTTTGTATATTAAATCAAAAAGTTGTGGATAAAGAGAAGAAATAATGCCCAGAGAAGCGTTCAATTCATCTAAATTTCCTAAAGCTTCTACTACATCATCGTCTTTCCAAACTTCACCTTTTGACGGAACTTTAGTCTTTCCGCTATCTCCAGATCCAGTATACCACATATGGTTAAATACCATGAAAGAAAGTATTAAATCGTGCTATACGACGCTCATTGTCACTATTCCTTACTTAAGAAAAAGTATGAAGGATATTTTATAGCTGCAGTTTCCATGGACTATAATTCCTCTGTGGAAACCTTATCCTTAAATGATAAAAATATTCTAAAAGGCGTTGCAATACATCCTTGGAATGCTCATAAAGAGAAGATAGAGAGCGTTTTACCATTAATAGATAAAGCGGATTTTGTTGGAGAAATAGGTTTAGATTATAAATATTCTGAAGCCCCAAAAGAACTTCAAATAAGATATTTTGAAGAATTCTTAAAAAAATCTCAGGATAAGACTGTTAATATTCACGCAGTGAATTCATGGAACGACGTGTTAAATCTTTTAATTAAACATGATATAAGAAGAGCTATAATTCATTGGTATTCTGGTCCGAAAGAATTACTTCGTGATATAGAAGGTGCAGGATATTTCATAACTATTAATCCATCAGTTACTTTCCAGGAAAAGCATAGGATTATCGCAGAGAACGCCTCACCTAACATTGTGCTAACTGAAAGTGACGGAGGATATATGTATAGAGGAAAGTTACTTGAACCTACCGATATTCCTTCTATCATAAAGTTTCTTTCTAAAATTTGGAATGAAGATGAGAGATACGTGGAGAAGAAGATAGAGATAAATTTTAGGAAAGCCTTTAATTTATAATGATTGCAGTCGTTACTGGAGCTTCTAAAGGAATAGGCAAAGCCACTGTAATTAAGCTAAAGGACTTAGGTTACACGGTGGTTGCAATATCAAGGAGCTTACCGGAAGTTGGTGACGAAAAAATTCAAGCTGATGTTAGTAATAAAGAAGATGTTTTTAAGACAGTGAATTATTTAATTTCCAAATATGGATTTATAGACGTCCTAGTTAACAACGCAGGTTTCGGAGTTTACGGCTCATTTCTTGAAACAGATCTAAATGAAGAAGAGTATATGATAAGAACTAATTTATTAGGCCCCATCTATTTCATGAAAGCAGTATTGCCTTATATGGTTAAAGAAAGGAGAGGCTCAATAGTCAATATCATATCCGAGGCAGCATATGTTTCCTCTCCTAAACTTCTAGTTTATTCTGCAACTAAGGCAGCTCTAGCTCACATAACTAACGGTTTATGGGCAGAGATGAGGAAATATGGAGTAAAGATTTCTGGAATTTATCCGGGTCCAGTAAAGACAAATTTTACTTCTCATCCATCTTTTAAAGGAGCAAAAGACTCTTTCTCTAAGTTCGCAGTAGAGCCAGAAAAAGTAGCAAACGCTGTGGTAAAAGCTATAAAAACTGGGAAGAGAGAAATTTATGTTCCATCAAAACTTGCTTTAGATCCTTATTTTTTGAAACTTTCTTATATTACGCAATCAATAACTTATAGGTTTGCCGGTAAATATTTTAGTTAGAAATATTTTTTAATTAACATATATACTTTTATCTGAGAACCATGAATAAGCTCGTAATAATTAGCATAGTAATAGTAGCAATAATTGTAATAGGAACTGTAGCATATTTAACTACAAGAACTTCGACTATGATGTCAAAGAAAACCCAAGTAATAATCTATGTAGCAGATGCATATACTGAGGAAGCCTGTTGCCTTGGAAAGTGCTTCTCTTCTGCCACAGGGATACCAGTACTCAGTCCAGAGAGTGGAGGATCTTTTCAGCTTGCTAGGGAAATTTCATCGCCCAATGCTCAAGTTACTGTATTTATGCCTGTAGCTTTAAGTGCTGTAAATGATTTAGGCAACGAGAATCCCGGCTGGGCAATAGCATTTGTCTCCGATCAAATTACAATAGCATATACTAATGCTAGTATTTCTAGTAATTCTTGTGCACAAAGAGCGTTATATTACGCTAAGGAAGCTATTAGTACGGGAAATTGTAGTGATTGGTATGAGTTCTATTATATTTTAACATCTGGTAAAGTTAAGGTAGGAATTTCTAATCCTAATACGGACCCTGCAGGTTTTAGAGCTTGGATAAATTTAGAAATTGCAGGATATTTATTTGCAAATAATACTTATTACTTTTATGATAGGATGTTAAACAATCACGGTAATGTTACTGCAAGCAATGCTGCAGAATTAGTTCCAGAGTTAGAGTCAGGAGCAATACAATTCCTATATATTTATAGATCTGCGGCAGTAGCGAAAGGCTTAGATTATATCCAATTGCCTGCAAAGCTAAACTTGGGCTGTTATAAGTGTTCGTCATTCTATGTCATGTTTAATTATACTCTTAACACGGGAGTAGTAAAAGGATCTCCAGTATATCTATTTATAACAATACCTAAGAATACTAATAACTATAACGAGGCAATAGATTTTGTCATCTATGTTATAGAGCATTCAAGTATATTAAAGAAATTCGATTTATGTCCTCTCCAACCGGCTATTCTTTTCAACTCTACTGCAGTACCTCCTCAGATAGCTTCATTGTTGACTGAAGGAAAGTTAATAGAAGGAGGTAATCTATGAACTGGTTTAAGCTATTAGGAATTTTTTTATCAATTATACTCGCAGTTCCAGTTCTCTTCCTCATTTACATGGGATTTTTTGTGTTCAAAAGTCCCCAAGCTTTCTCTCAAGCATTCTACTCTGGAGTGGAATTAAGTGTCTTATCTTCAGCATCTGCAGCTGGGATAGACTTTGCTCTCTTTACGCCTTTAGCATATTATCTTTCTAGAGAAAAAGATTTTATAACAGATTCATTAGTTGATGTTCCTGCATCAATACCACATCCGATAGTAGGAGTAGCATTAGTGTTTTTAGATAGTCCATATTCACCTTTCTATAAAATATTTCAGGACTTGGGAATAAACTTTTTTGATACATACTATGGTCTAATTTCCGCACTTGTGATTGTCTCTGCTCCAATATACATAAGGAGTATGAAGAATTATTTTGACTCAATGCCTAGAGTTTACGAGGAATACGCAAGATCTTTAGGTGCAGGAATGGGAAGAGTGTATTTAATGGTAATTAAAAACTCATTAAAAGGTGCACTATCTTCTTCATTGACTAGTATGTCTAGGGCTATGAGCGAATTTGGTTCAATTGCAATAGTTGCTTATTATGTACTTTACGGACCTTTAGCAGGAACTTCTCCTGCTTCAATCTTAATTTATGAGTATTACGGATACTATGGGCCACAAGTAGCCGTTACTGCATCTGCAATAATGATTGTAGTTGGAATAATATTATTAATATCTTTAAAACTTATACAATACTTGAAGTAGTTTTTAATTTTATTTCGTCAATTTTTGTATATTTTAAACTGAATAATGAAAATTAAACCCTAAATATTGATAGAAGATTCTAGTTAGCACTCCTAACTTATGGTGGGCCCGGGGGGATTTGAACCCCCGACCTCCCGGTTTCTGCCCATAAGTTATCAGCCGGGCGCTCTAACCATGCTAAGCTACGGGCCCAATATCATTCTTTTACCCTTTTATTTTAAACTTATCTATGCATGTCTACTTAATATGTTCTCTTTTAAACTTCTAATAAAAGATAAATTGTTCGGGATAAGAAAGCGAAAATTATTAAAGCAGGGTAATTTAAGATTATATTGCGGCTGTAGTCTAGCATGGATTAGGACGCGGGCCCTCCAAGCCTGAGATCCCGGGTTCAAATCCCGGCAGCCGCATACAAAACTTAAATAGCTTCTCTTTTTTCTCTATATCATGGATAAGGCTGATCTACTTTTTAATGCCTATAAAAGTAGGAAAGAAATTGAACCTTTTGAGGTAAATGAAAAGGAAGCTGAAGAGATATTCAAAAAGTTCTCTTCAATACTAGTGGAGGAAGAAGGTTTAGGAGGATATAAGATCTCTTTGGTTACAAGGGAACATTTGAAAAGATTCCATGGTAAAGAGCCTATGTATGGTATATTAACTAAACCGATGATAACGTCAGATAAGGAAATAGAGCTATGGTTTAATCATAATTTTGCTGAAGTTGAAGTAGTATTTTTTGCGGATTCTTGTAGAAACGATAATTTTCCTCAGTGTATTAAAGAAACTAGGTTGGGAGTAGAATTGCCTGCTACTAGATTTAACACTTGGAATTTGAATGCATTGCAATTAAAGGCTGACGATTCTGCTGCTGGTAGGCTTTATATAGGAGAGCAAGTTTCACTGCCAATTAAAGGCGTAGAGATGTTAATAAACGATAAACTAGTAGGTCGAGGCGTTCCTAGCTTCATTTACGGTGGACCAGTGGATATGGTTAGATGGCTTATTTCAAAAATTGGAGAAGTTAATGGCTATGTATCTTCTGGCGTTTTTATAGGTCCGTTTGAAGTTAAAAAAGGAGATAAGATTACAATATTAGGCGATGTTAATTTTGAAATAAAGCTAGTCTGAATTTTAATTTTTGAATATTTTTATTGTATCAACTTCTTGGATTAAGTTTATATTGATATTTATTAGAAAAGGGCTTATGCAGTCTACAAAAACGCTAACAAGGATTTTAGAGCGTACAAATATTATTGATACTCTCGTAGTTTCAGGAATAGCACTAATTTCAATTTTAATAAGATCATTAAGCACTCAATATCCTTTAGGAATCAACGGATTCGACTCTTGGTACTTATTTTATAACGCCTTACTAATTGCTCAAGCACACGGTAATTGGTATGCAGTGCCCCCAGATGTTCATGCATGGTTCCCTTGGGGATTTTTCATAGAATTAGGTGATACAATAGGATTACCATTTATTGTTGCGCTTCTTTCTTTACCTTTCTATTCTACTTATGGTGCAAATGCAGTATATACTGTTACCTTATTCCTATATGTTGCACTTGCTGGTTTAGGAGTAGCAGCAGCTTATGTTGCTGTTTCCGGACTGACTAAAAGCAGGATCGGTGGTTTTGTAGCTGCAGCAATAATAGCTGTATCTCCAGCTTTAACTGTTAAGAACATAGTCGGCGGATTACCAAAGACTTCATGGGGAGGAGTATTCGTATTATTTTCAATATATTTACTAAATTATGCTATTGAGAAAAAGAAACCAATTTATGGAGCATTTGCGGGAATACCTCTATTTTTAGCTGAAGTATCATGGGGAGGATCTACATATATTGATTTAAGCTTGTTAGCCGGAGCTTTCCTAGTAATATTACTTAATAGGAACAATGAAGAGACTGCAAAAGCTTTTACTCTCATGGCAATAGTTACTGCATTCCTAACCTCTTGGGCACCAAATAGTATTGGATTCCTTTCAGGATTAGCTCACGGGCTTTCATTGTTAATAATCGGTGCACTACTATTTTTAGATCTTTATTTGAAGAATATCTTACCTAAGGAAATTTCAGATTCTAGAGCATTATTAATAACTGCAAGTGCAGTATTCATATTTGTAGTAGCAATAGTAGGCCTCTCAATTTTAGGCGTAACACCAATTCCTTCAAGATACTACGCAATAATTAATCCATTCTATCAAGTTACTGTACCTATTGACAAGACTGTAGCAGAATATATACCTCAACCAATAACATCAATGATTACAGACTTTGGAATAGCGTTATTCCTTTCAATTATTGGCATGTATTACTTGATAAGAGAAAGCAAACTTGCAGGACTTTGGTTACTCGTTTTAGGTGTAATAAGTATCTACGGTACTTCAGAACAGCCTTATCTCTTTAATTATACTGCATACATGATAGCTCCATTAGCTGGTGCAGGAGTATTTTACATTATAGATAAAACTAAGGAATATAAAGCGAAAATTATTCCAATATTTGTGCTATCATTAGTCGGAGTTTCACTTGTAGCAGACGCAGGTGCAGCAATAACTATGAGTAACGTTCCAAACGAAATAGTAACTTCTGCTAGTCCATATCCTATAATTAATTATGCTTGGGTATCAGCATTAGATTGGATAAATCAGAAAACTTGTCCTCATGCATTCATACTAAGCTGGTGGGATTACGGATATTGGGAGGAAGTTATAGGAAATAGAAGCGTCATAGCAGAAAATAATACACTTAATGGTACCCAGATAAAGCTCATGGCTGAGATGTTCTTAAATAATGAGACTTTTGCTGCAACAGTACTAGAAAAAGATTTTCATTTATATCCTTATGGTAATCCTAATTATACTATCCCAGTTTACATAATAGCTTACGATGCAGTGACTCAAGTTAATACAAGTAGTGGAGAAGAATGGTACATAGGTTATCCACCAGATTTAGGTGGAGAGTTTTTGGGATATACAACATCCTTAGGAGATATAGGTAAGGCAATGGGTGCAATGACAGTAATCGCAGGATATCCAATAAATGAATATCTAAACACCAGTCTTATCACCTCTGAAATTTCATACTTAAATTCTACTTTAGGTAGCATAGCACAATATGACCCAAGCGTCGCTACTGAATTAAACGAACTCTCAAGCATTATAGGTCAAGCATATCCACTTGCGTGGACTCCAAAGGCATATAACTCATTAATTGTTAACATGTTTGTTGAAGCTTTAGAAGGCACAGGATATCCAGTGATAGCACCATTTAGCAGTAAATTGGAATTCAGCATAAGCGGTTTGCAAACAACACCAGGAACTCCGTTCCCAGAAATTCATATGGTTTATTTCCAACCAGTCTATGTAGCATTATTCCCATGGGTTAAAGGACCTAATTATGAAACATATATAATGGTAATGATATACCAGTTTGTACAACCTGGGACAATAATTCCAGAATGTGTTTATTACGGATAAAACAAATTTTTAGCAATTTAATTTAATACCTTTTTTGGCTTCTATTCTGTATTTTACGTATTTATCTTCTGGAGAAAATCGTGGGGGATGAGGCACTATAGTTGGGGTATTACATTTAGGACATTTTTCTTGGAAAGTATAAGTCCCGTCTACTGGGCATTTCCTTATTAGCCAAGTCATTTTTGTACACTTATTTCTACTCCTTCTTCCTTAGCAATTTCTTGTAGCTTTTCTATAATAGAATTTAATCTTTCTGCAACAGCTTTAGGTTCAGTGCCAGTTACATCAACCCTATATCTAGGAGCACCTATTGTGTAAATCTTTATTGTAAAATCTGTATCTTCTTCTCCTTCTACTGCCTTTCCGAATAAACTCCTAATTTTTTCTACTCCTTCCGGATCCAGAGTTTTAACTACAACAACTTTTGATTCTTTTACTTTCTTTTCTTCACTATGTTTGGAAGCTTCTTCTATTAGTGGTTTTATCCATATCTCCGGAACTCCAGCATCTCTTAATATTTTATCTCCTTCCTTTACTGCTTTTTGTAAAGCATCAAAAACATCTCCATATTTGCTTTCTAATTTCCAAGCAACTTGTTCCCAAGCTTCTTTTTCCGTCTTCCCAAGTTTTTGCGAAACCAACTCAAGGATTTTGTCTGTTTTTTGTAGTTTTTTCCATTCGGCATTCTTTTTCCTTCTTTCATCATCATTAACTTTCTTTAAAGACACGTCAACTGTTCCTTTCTTTCTATCTACACGAATTACTTTAACTACTATTTTCCTTCCTTCCTTTATAACATCACGAATATTCTTAACCCATCTAGTACTTATTTCACTCCAAGGTAAGAACGCTTGTAAATTTCCATACTCGTCAAGAGTAACATAACTTCCGTAATCAAAAACTTGCTTAACAGTTGCAATTAAAATATCTCCTTCTCTTGGAAGAGGATGCTTATTATATATCATTTTAACCCAGTTCTTTAATTATCTCGCCAACTATTTTTGCTTTACCACCAGTAGGATAAGCCAGTTGTGTTCCACAAGCTAAGCACCTTACTGGAAAAGTCGCATGGCTAAAAATTACTTGCTCGTTACCACAATTGGTGCATTTTACTCTGATAAATTTTCCTTTAGGCTCTGGAATTAAGATCTTAGTTTTCTTCATTACTTAGCCACCTCTACTATCTCCATCTTCTTTATTCTCATTCCAGGTTTCATTATTACATAACCGCATTTAGTGCACTTTAACATTAATACTGCTTTTTTAGTTACTTTTGCAAATCTTTTTTGCTCTGGCTTTCTTTGACCTCCATATCCTAAGTTCTTCCTATCATATCTTCTTTGACCTTCAGCTAGAGTCCTTCTTTTACCTCCTTTGTAAAGAGATACTGAGTGCAGTGTATGAGTTTTGCATTTTGGGCAATATGTAGTTATCGTCTTGGGAACTTTCATAACTATCACTTAGCTTACTATTTTACACGGAGTTATATATTCTGCGGTCCATAAAGCTAGTGCTTTTTGTAAATCAAGAAAGATTAAATCTCCTTTCTTTAGCTCTATACTTTCAATTATTGTATCCTTCATAACTTTACACAAGATTTTACCATCATTAAATATTAGATTTCCGCTCAGTAATGAAATGTAAAGTTCCTTAATTTTATCAAGAATATTAAATACGAACTCATCAAATCCTTTTCCTTTATAGTTATCCTCAAGATATTTGCTAAGCCTAACTTCAAATAGTGAGTCTGCGAGCTCTTCATAAACCTTTATTTCATTCTTATGAATTTCGTCGTCATAACTTATCCTTATCTTTGCTAAAGTTTGAGAAATTTTCTGAATCTCTGAAAGTGAAATTTCTACAGGAGTCTCAGATGAGATTTCTCTATTAAGTATTTCATCTAACATATAATTTCACTTCCCCTAAACCTTTTAAATGAGCATAAACTCCTATAGATGCATCTAGCTTTATGGGAACGCCTCTAGAAAATTCTATGTTTTCGCCCAATATTTGAAATTTTCCAGATATATAAGGTAAAAATGTAACGTAACCAGAAAAAGGTGATAAAGAAGTGGAAAATTCGAAATTACTTTCTTCTATTTTTCTTACTAACAGCCCGGATTTACCATGTATAGAATTAGGAATTCTAAATAATCTTTTTACATCTATAGTTACCTCCTCATCTAGGATTACTCCTTGAATTCCTTTAGCCTTTCTTCCAGCCCAGCCAGGATCTGTTGGTAAGGCTGAAGAGTACTTAGGAACTCCAATGCCCTTTATGTAATCAACTATTTCTTTTCTGTCTTCAGAATCCAATAGAGCGCAATCTCCGCTACATCTTACATAAACGTGAAAACCCCTATTTCCAGAGAAATATAATTCAGGATTTAAACCAAAATCTTCTTTTAAAATGTCCTTGATTATTAGAGCGTTTTCTAATGCCTTATTTATACAATCTGAGGTTATTTCAACAAATTCCACAGTCTCAACGTTATCTTTGGGGCATTTTTCACCATCCACCTCGGAACCGCATACTGGACAAAAGTTTATCTTTCTTACTTCGCATAATTCGTCTGCATCTATATCAAATTGTAAATCTGCACCCATCCACCCTTTTTCATCCATTTCTTTTGCTGAGGGTATTTGATATTTGGCCGTAGAGTAAAACAAATGCAAAGGAAGATTCTCGATGATGAAGTTTCTTAGCTCTAAAGGAGAGGAAAAAGATAAATGTCTAACATATGTATCCTTACCAAAAGGTTGTATCGCGAATTCTCTTAATTCCATATCATCAGGTAATTCGAGCTCAGCCTTTTCGTAATATGATTTAAATAGCATTAAAATAATTTTATTCAACTCTTGGGGCAATATAAAACTCACCGTATCCTCCTTGGGGCAATTCGTAATGAAGTTTTAGCGGGATCTGAGAACCAAAATATAATTCCATAGTATCCGAAGCTTTTCTCATTTTTGTAGTATTTAATACGTATTCCATACCATATGTGGATTTTGCGTCGTTTCCGCTAGCCTCTAATAGTGCCCCGTTATCTGTTGAAAGTTCCACTTTAGATTCTCCCATGTCTCCTTCTACAGAAAGATATAGTTTTCCTCCCTCAGAACTTACTACTAGTGTATCACCTAAATCTGCTAAACCGTCCATAACATCTGAGAAAGTTACTGTGAGCATTTTTGCCTTAAATGGAAATTCTAAGTTTAGAGAAGGATTTTTTTGTTCCTCCATAGATAGTAAAGGTAATGAAAATATCCTTTGGAAAGATCCTTCAATTATTATCTTAAGATTACTTCCATCTGTTTCAAAGCTTAATGCATCATCTTTCTTTACCCTTGCTAAGATTGATGATAGATCTTCTAAGTTTATTCCTATTACTTCTTTATCTTTAGATTCATAATTTTCAAAATATCCAGCAGGCAAAAATATATCTAAGAATACTACTCTAGAAGGATCTATTCCATTTATTCTTATTCCGTCATTAGTTGAAACTATTGCGCCTTCGTCCATAAATTCTGATATTGTTTTTATTATATATACAAACGCAGGAGCGTCAAGAACCTTGAATTTCATAATTAAGAATAACAAATCTAAAGTTTAAAACTTGTTAAGCTCAAAGTCTAGGAGAGTTCTCTTCTGTTAAGTAGTCTTCTCCACCAGCAAATATCCTTTGTAATTCAGCGTAAAGTTCGTCAAAACCTTCATCGTTTGTGGAAGAAACTGGAACCGGTGAAGAGTCAAGGCTCTCTATTAAGGTTTTTACTAACTCGAATGAATAATCATCGACTTCACCTAATCTATCTATTAGTTCCTCTCCATTGCTCCAGCTTTTTATTTCTTCTAATTCCTTAGGCGTTAAAAGGTCTATTTTTGATAAAACATTAACCTGAGGTAAATTCATTCTAAACCGTATTGCACTAGATAGAAGTAATAAAGATACGTAAGTTCTAGCTTCTCTTGCAAGGAATGAGTCCATTAAAAATACGTTTGCTGCCTTATTATCTCCAACTATTAGTGATGAAATAAGTCTTCCAGTATCTCTATATGCAAAGAGTTCAACTTGGCCCGGAGTGTCTATTAAGACATAGTTAGCTTCTATTTCACTTACCTCATTTTTTATTTCTACAGCTTTAGTCATTAGTAGATCTATTGAGGCTATTAAGGAAGAATTAGGGCCTAATCCATATTTTTCCATAACTTCAAATACGTCTACATAATCTCTTACATCAAAATCTGGAGTATATGGTAGTTTTTCTACTGCTGGATCTAAATTTATGACCGCTGTATCTAACTCTTGGTCAAGTAAATAATCTTGAAATTCCTTAACTAAAGTAGTCTTACCAGAGCCCGCTGTTCCAGTGAAGAAAATATAGTACATCATATTAACTTGACTTTTAATCTTAAAAACTCTGTCTAATACCTATAACTAATGATTATTGTAGGAGGACCAGCCTCAAACGGCATAGACGAGAAGCTTTCAGAGATGCTTAATGTGAAACTTGTTAAAGCTGAACATAAGATTTTTCCCGACGGAGAATCCTATATTAGGATTCCAGAGAGCGTTAGAGGAGAAGAAGTAGTAATAGTCCAGTCTACCTACTATCCTCAAGATAAGCATTTAATGGAATTACTTTTAATGATAGAAGCAGTTAAAAATTTAGGTGCAAGTAAAATTATTTCTATAATTCCATATTTAGCTTATGCAAGACAGGATAGAAGATTCAAAGATGGAGAAGCGTTAAGTCTTAAAATAGTCTTAAACCTTATTTACGAGAGCGGCAGTGACGAATTAATTACGGTAGAACCTCATAAACCGGATGCAGTTATTTCGTATTTTAAAGGCAATGTAAAAATAGTAGATCCAACCCCTGCTTTAGCAAGAGAAATTAAAAAGGAGGTAGAAAATCCCTTTGTATTAGCTCCAGATCGTGGTGCTTTAGAAAGAGCTGAAAGACTCGCTAAGGAGATCAATTCGCCTTATTCTCATATTGAAAAAGAAAGAGATAGAACTACTGGAGAAGTGAGAATTAAAGAAGCCCCTCATTTAGATTTACATGGAAAGGACGTTGTGCTTATAGACGATATAATAAGTACTGGAGGAACTTTAGCCCAAGCTTCTCAGCTTTCTTATAATTTAGGTGCTAGAAAAGTAATAGCTGCAGCAACTCATGTATTATTAGTTAATGACGCTTACGATAAGCTCACTAGAGCTGGAATAAAATCAATTATAGGAACTAATACTATAAAAGTTGAGAATAAAAACGTTAAAATTGCCGATATTTCAGACCTTATAGCTGTTAAACTATGAAATATGCAATATTAAGTGCAGACGAGCTTTTTATATCATTAGCGGAGCTTAAAGCCCTATTGAAGAGGCCTTTTTCTTACGTTACTGGGATAGCTATATTTGATGGAGAAGCTAAAAACATTGCAAGGAGATCTTCTACAATTAAGGCAATAGGCGAAATTCTAGCAATTTCAGACAATCCAAAGGAAATAAATGATGCACTTAAAGGTAAATGCTTTAGTATAAAACCTAACGTTATTATGAACTCGGACAAGGATTTATTTCCAGTTCTATATAAAGAAATTGTAGATGGCGTAAAATTTAGTAAAAAGTGTGATAAGCTTGATTTAATATTTACTGACGGCGTTATATTAGCTGGAATTAGGCAAGAAGAAAGAGACTCGAAAAGTCTCCAGGCTCACGCTAAAAAACCATATTCTCAATCTGGAACCATGGACGCATACACTTCAAGACTTTTAGTAAATTTGGCTAATCCAGAGAAGACAATCCTTGATCCTTTCGCAGGCGTTGGTTCTATATTAATTGAGGCATCCTGGTTAGGATATAATTGTATAGGAGGAGACATTGATAGTAAAATGATAGAGAAAACTAAGTATAACCTAAAGCATTTTAATTACGAGTGTCAAATTATTCAAGAAGATATAAGTAATTTGCCTATTAAGGAAAACTCTGTAGATGCGATTGTTACAGATCCTCCTTACGGCAGATCAGTTAATGCTAGAGATGTGAAATTTGATGAATTATATGAGTCACTTTTCTTTAATTCTGCAGAAGTTCTTAAAAAGGGGGGAAAATTGGTTTTTGCTACAGATTCAAAGTTTGACTGGAGGGATAAAATTAAAAGTTCTGGACTAAAAATTGATTCTATTCATTTTATTTATTTACATAAAAGCCTATCGAGAGAAATCTACGTGGTGGAAAAAACTTGATGGAAGTTTATTTTATAGGCACTGGTGGTGGAGCACCGTCAAAGAGAGGTCTTCCAGCATTTTTAGTAAGGAGGCAAGGATTTAACGTACTTTTAGATTGTGGTGAAGGAACGCAAATTACAATGATTAATCATGGACTTAATATTATGGCAATAAATTTGATTGCAATAACTCACCTTCATGCAGACCACGTTTTAGGACTTCCTTCATTAATCCAAACTATGGGAATGTATAGTAGAAAAGAAAAATTATACATAATTGGTGACGTAAAGGATCTTTTAAATAAAGTGTTTGAGGAAACTTATTTTGAACCTCCTTTTAAAATAGAGTACGTTGACAGTTATGAAGATAATGAGCTAAAAATTACTCCTTTCAAGACCTGTCATGTAGTTAAGTCTCAAGGGTATTTAATAGAGGAGAAAGATAAGAAAAATATTGATATAGAAAAGCTAACAAAAGAAGGAATTAAGGATTGGAGAATTATTAGGCAATTAAAAGCTGGAAAGGAAGTTATATTTAACGGTAGGAAGCTTTATCCAGAAGATTATTTAATAACTAAAAAAGGGATAAGAATAGCTTATACAGGGGATACTGCTATCTGCGATAGCGTAATAAATTCTGTTAAAGGAGTGGATTTGTTAATTCATGACTCCACGTTTTTAGACGACATAAACGCTAAAGAATATGGGCATTCTACAGTTACTGATGCAGCAACTGTAGCAAAGGAAGCTGGAGTAAAAAGATTAGCTTTAGTTCACATTAGTGGGAGATACAAAGATGCTAAGATTATGGAAGAAATTGCAAAAAGAACTTTTTGGAAATCTTTTTTGCCGGACGATTTATCATATTATATCTTAAAAGACTATAACGCTTCTACGTAACTACTCGTTATTTTTTAATCACTTCTAAATATCGTTTTGACAAGTTGTGTTTATATAGTATTACTGAAGTAGTTTTTATTGATGATCCCCTATCTGATGACGGGCACTGCTCACGAGGGTGGGAGTGATAAAAGTGTGGATGGGAGGGTATTGGTGTTTCCCTCGACTAGCCCCAATGATTTAAGGGTGACTGTGTATGATCCCTTGAGAGGGGTGCCCGTGGCGGAATTAGAGGATAAGTTACGCCACGGGTAAACACTAATCTTCTGGAATTTTATTTTCCCATAATGGATGGCCTTTAGCAGTTCTTGGCGCTAGCCAATCTACAACCTCATTAGGGTTCTTATGTTCTATGTAAAATGAAATAGGGCCTAATGGTGACTCTCTTTCGTCGTCCACGAAAGAGATTACACCTATAGCCGCTGCCTGTTTGTGTAACATAAATGAAATTGAATTATCTGAAATTCCTCTCCTTAAGTATTTCCTCGCGACGTCTAGTATCTTCTCTTCTCTTAACGCATCGTGAAATTTTTGTAGGCTTTTTAGTGTTCTTGATTCTTCTACAATGACTACAATGTAATCTCCTCTCTTTTCCTTTGTTATTTTTTCATAATCGAAGAAATTAGCTATAGCCGTTAAGACCTTAGATTCGTCTTCTGAAGGCCTAACTTCAGCCGTTACAACTATTTTTGTCATTTCGTAATCCTTAATATAACTTCTTCTGCTCTCTTCTTAAATTCGTCTATCGTGGTATCGTTAATTATTATATAATCAGCTAGAGCTATAACTCCTCCTATTCCTAGTCTTATCTCGTCAAGGTCTCTTCTCCTTAAATCTTCAATATTCTTAGAATCATCTGGCCTCATCCTTGATATCATTCTTTGATATCTTAATGAAGGAGGAGAATGAATTGCTATTATTATAGGGTTTCCTAATCTTTTAAACTCCTCAACTTCTGCTAAGCTCCTCACTCCTTCGAATGCAATCCTGCTCATGGTTGGCGTGATTTCCTCCATAGATAGTCTAGCTACTACTCCTTCACCATATATTTCTCTAATTCTTTTAGCAAAATCCATCATTCTTTCACCTATTTTTGCCTCTTTTTCATATCTCTTTCTTAATACGTCTCCCATAGAGATAACATAGAATCCTTTTTCTCTCAATAAATTAGCAAACAATGTTTTGCCTGAGCCTGGCATTCCAGTTATAAGAATTACATTAATTAGTGACCACCATTTTCTTCTTCATAGTGGTTTAAAAGCATGAGGTTATTCATTGCAATAAAAGTTCCACAATTCCAAAAACTGAATGATGTCTATAATGAGATTAAATTAAGTGGAGCAGATGTAAAGCTCGTAGAGACAGATAATATACACATAACCCTAATCTTTATTGGAGAAGTACCTGACAATAAAGTGGACTTAGTAAAAGAAGCGGTATCGTTGCTTCAATTCAATAAATTTAAAATAGCCATGAAAGGAATGGGAGCATTTCCAAGCATTACAAAGCCTAGAGTTGTATGGGTTGGAATTTCAGAAGGATTCCCTCAACTTAGGGAGATAAGGTCTTTTTTATTAAAAGAGCTTAGAAGCAGAGGAATTAGACCAGAAGATGAGAAAGAGTTCGTTCCTCACATAACCTTGGGTAGAGTAAAAGGTCCTTCAAATCTATTTAACTTAGCAAACGTTATTAATCAGCATTATAACGATTACTTCGGAGATTTTATAGTTGATAAAGTTATACTTTATAAAAGTACTTTAACACCAAAAGGCCCAATTTACGATGAAATTTTAGGAGTGGCTGGAAAATGAGCGAAGAGCTTCTAAAGAAAGTTTTAGATAAAATAAAACCTACAAGGGAAGACGAGGAGAATGTTAAGTTAATAGTAAATGAAGTCATTGAGAAACTTAACGGCCTAGATGCAGAAATTCATGGCTCTTTTAGGAAAGGAACGTGGTTAAAGGGCGATGCAGACGTTGACGTATTCGTGTTCTTTCCTAAGAATGTGGGAAAGGAATATATATCTACAGAAGCAATTAAAATTTTGAGAGATAGATTATCTGGATTTGATATTACAACTGCTTATGCAGAACATCCTTACTTGATTGTTAATCATAAGGGTATTGAGATTGATATTGTTCCTGCTTTAAAAATTGAGGAAGGAGAAAAACCAATTACTGCAGTAGATAGGACGCCTTTCCATACAGAATTTATAAATTCTCATTTAAGTGAGGAGCAAAAAGACGAAGTACGCCTACTAAAGAGGTTTATGAAAGGAATAGGAGTTTACGGTGCAGAAATAAAAGTTAGGGGGTTTTCAGGATATGTTACGGAGTTACTTGTAGTAAAGTTTGGCAGTTTTCTGGAAGTTTTAAAGAACGCTTCAAAATGGAAGCCTCCGGTTAAAATTTTCATTGTAAAGCCAGAAAGAGATTTTAAATGCCCCTTAATTTTACCAGATCCAGTAGATCCATCCAGGAACGCTGGAGCAGCAGTTTCTCTCAAGAGATTAGCAGAATTTTCTATAGCATCTAGGTACTTTCTTAAGAATCCTTCCGAAAAGTTCTTCTTCCCACCAGAGCCAACTGGGGATAAGATAAAAGGAGACGTTTTAGTTACTAAGATAGAGATTCTAGATAATAACGTAGTAGAGGATTTACTTTGGGGTCAAATAAATAAATCTGTTGAAAAGATCTTTAACATTCTAAGGAATTATGGATATAGAGTTATAGATGTTCAAGCATATGGTGATATAAAGAATCTCTTGTTTGCTTTACAGCTTGAAAGTAAAGAAATAGGCAATTACAAGTTAAACCAAGGTCCTCCATTTTATATGGATTTAGACGATTTTATTAGTAAAAATGATAATATATGGGTTGGAGAAGACGGAAGACTTTACTCAATTAAAGAGAGGAGAAATGATAAAATTGAAGATATAGTTAAGTCCGCTATATCGCTGAAATACAATTATAAAGTCGTGGAACAATATTGGTTAGATAGAGAGCCAAAGGAGCCATGCTTAAAGGCATTCCTGAGGAAAACTCCAACTTGGTTGAAATAAGCAAATTCATTTATCCAAAGTACTCTAAAGATGTAGAGGAAGAATTAAGGAGTGCAGGGATTTATTATGCCTATTCTTTTGGTAATGTTAGTCTTGGAAGGGTTAACGTAATAGGCAAAGGCAAGACTGGAATAGTAGTTTATATAGGAGAAGGAAAGGTTGTTAAAATAAGAAGAACTGACTCTCCAAAAAATAGTCTAGAATTAGAGGCAAAAATTCAAGAGATATCTTATCCTTCTGCGCCTAAGGTATTCGATTATGGAGTTAATTATATTATTATGGAATATGTAAACGGGAGCCCTCTTACTAGGTATGATTTAAGATATTTAGGAGATCTTTTAATTAGGGCTAAATATCTTGAAGACGTACACGTACAACATGAGGAGATATCAAGACCCTGGAAAAACGTTTTAGTTACTCAAGCAAGGACTTACATCATAGATTATGATTCTGCATCGATTAAGGAGAGACCTTTAAATGTTACAAAGATATTATCTGCTTTTGGATTTTATCAACTAGGAGAAAAATATAAAAGAAATGAAATAGAATTCGAAGAAATTATTAATTTTATTAAAGAACTAAGAAGTAGCTAAAATTGCTTTCTTTCTTAACGTTATTTTAATTTCGCTTAGAGATGGCACTCCTAGCGGATGTCCACATTTTGGACATTTTCCACCATATATTGACTTTATTTCTGAAGGAGTTCTTACACCGTAAAAGTCTTGTCCTACCTTTTCAAACCTATATAACTCATACCCACAGTTTTTACAAACGTATCTTACTGGGATTTTGCAACACCTAAAACTACAATGTGTTGAAAAGCAATTTATATTAACCCCTAGAGTTTTGTAAAGAGTATTATGAGCGTATTACAATGCTTTAGCTTAGTTTAATACTTTCGGCTACCTCTCTCTCTCAAAGTATTATATGGGGAATGATTTTTAAATGAAAATATAACAACTATAAATGGGGCCGTAGTCTAGCCAGGACTAGGATGCCAGCCTGGGGATAGATCCCTAACCACCAGAACGCTGGTGGTCCCGGGTTCAAATCCCGGCGGCCCCACGTTAAATACAAATTTTGTGATGGTTTGAATAATTAACTTTGCATTTTTCCAAAAATTAAAGGTATCGTAGTAAAATCTTTTTCAAATTTTTAAGCAATAAAATCATTCGATAAGATTACCTTTAGGCATGAATCCTTTTCATAATATACCTAGTGCAATTAAATAGTTTATGCCATCTTTAGGTTTTATCGAAGCAATGTTTATAATGCATTATGTAACTGTTCTAAGTTATAACTATAATAGCAATGAAATGATAATTAATTTACATTAGTTCGAACCATAATTTACGTAAAAGATTCTCATAAACACATATATAACAATATTGACACATTCTTTTTTGACTCGCTTTGATTATCAAGGCGTATTTACCTTTACCTAAGCAAACAGATTCAGAATTTTGGACTATAGATAAAATAGAACATATTAGGCACTTAGCCATTACAGGCAAACCTTACAAAATTCTTGATAAAAGAAGAAATAGTTTACGGATATTAGATAGAATTGAATTTAAGAATGTAGAAGGGAAAATAGTTGAGAAGCCTTTGGCTAGTACATATCTTTCATTCTCCGGGATAGAAATGACAACTCCTCTTTACTTAGGAGACATGTCTTATGGCGCGTTAAGCGGAAATCCTAATATTGCTATTGCAACTGCAGCAGATTTAACTGGTACGCTAGCTGGAACTGGTGAAGGTGGACTTCATCCTGAAGTAGCAAAGCATAAGAGAATTTTTGTCCAGTGGGCTTCAGCAAGGTTTGGCGTTGATATAGATGTATTAAATGCAGGATTAGGAGTAGTGATAAAGATAGGACAAGGTGCAAAACCTGGGATAGGAGGTCATTTACCCGGAAGTAAGGTTACTAAGGCTATTTCTATGACAAGGCGAATACCAGAGGGAATAGACGCTATATCCCCAGCTCCTCATCATGATATATATTCTATAGAAGATCTTGGACAAAGGATAGAAGCATTAAAGGAGGCTACTGGAAAGCCCGTCTTTGTTAAAGTCGCGGCCACAAATTACATACCATACATAACTTCTGGAGTAGCAAGAATGGGAGCTGACGGAATAATAATAGACGGCCACGGAGCAGGAACTGGAGCTACTCCAGAAGTTATTAGGGATAATTTAGGCATACCTATAGAGTTAGCCGTAGCTTCTGCAGACAGTGTATTAAAAAAGGAAGGATTAAGAGACAAGTTTACCATAATAGCCGCAGGTAGGATTTCAGATGCTACAGATGCTGCAAAATTAATAGCTTTAGGTGCGGACATTGTAAGTGTAGGTACTGCAGCACTAATAGCAATGGGCTGTGTGATGGTTCATAAATGTCATATAGGTTCTTGTCCAACTGCTTTAACTAGTAAAATTGACGGTACTAGGATCTTTGATATTGAGTTTGGGGTAAAAACTCTAGTTAACTTTGTTAACGGATTCTCACTAGAATTAGCTAACATTTTGGATAATTTAGGCTTGAGCTCTATTCAGGAATTGAAAGGAAGAAGGGATTTATTATATGGTTTTGGTCTATCTAGGGATGTTTTATCTATTTTAGGTATAGAAGGAGAAGCTGAGGAGTTAAATCCGAAGCTTGGAGAACTTTGGAATAAAAGAAGGAAGTTCCACCTTCATGAATTGATAAACAAAGGCGAACCAACTATTACTAGCATGGGAAGTACTGCACCGCCAGACGTTGAGAAACCTGCAAGGATATTAGATTGGTTAAGAAGTGACGGTGCACAAGTTACTAGACCTCCTATTGATCCTTACAGAGAAGATATAGATACCAGCTTTTTACTTAATAAAGGTAAAGTATATTTATCCTTACCTGTAATATTTAACGTCATAGGTGCTCCGAAAGAAATAGCTGAAAGCCTAAGTTGGGCTTCATACGCTTTAGGGTCTATGGTATTTGTAGAAAGCACTGTACCAAAATACTCCGAAATAAGTTTTAGTAATGATGGTAAAGGTAAGATAAATTGGAGTTATGAGATTGAAGAAGGCTATTATTTAGCCTTAAAGTCTGAGGACGAAATTGACGATACACTTGTAAATAAGGGAATACCAGGCTTTATAATAGATGAAGATGTACTTAATGAGGACTTAGAGTTAGTAGTTTCCGACGTTGATACAAAGCTTAAGGAAGCTGGGGTTAGAAATAAGTTTGATATAATTGCCAAATCCTCTAAATTAAGAGACTCTGCAGACGTGTTTAAATTAGTAGCATTAGGGGCAGATGCTGTAATTATGCCTTACCAAATTCTTGAAATAGCTATAGGCGAAGGTAGTAAGGGAAATCTAAAAGAAAGAGCCTTCAATTTAATTTCTGGTATGAAAAAAGAGATTGCCTTAATGGCAGGGGCTGCTGGAGTATATAGTGTTCAATCTTCACTAACAGGAAATAGGGAATTACTGAGAGCGGTGAATTTGAACTCTTACATTGCTAGGAGAATAAGAGTCAAGCAGGCTGGTTCTCTATGATAAGTCCTTCTGGATGTGGAGTTTTTGGAATACTAAGGAAAAGAAATGCTCCTAAAATTAAAGGTAAAGACGTTGTTTACGCAATAGACCTCGTAAGATACAGGGGTAGCGATAAAGGTGCCGGATTTGCAGTATTTAACCTTAAGGAAGGCAATTCTTACTATATTAAGGCTTTCTATTTTGGAGATGGAGATGAGATAAAGAGAGAAATAGAAGATCAAGGAATTAGAATAAAGGGATTCAACGAGAAATATATTGGAGAATTGTGTGATTGTGATTTTGAAATTTCCTTAGGCAGTATAGCTTCTCTTAAAAAAGTTGTAAGGAATATAAATGAAATTCTATGGAACAATGGAAAGAAAGGAAGAATTTACAGTGCAGGAAAATCCTTACAAGTGTATAAAGGCGTAGGTTATCCTGCAGATATTGCGAGACAATATAATATTTATGAAGTTGAGGGCGATATGTGGATAGCTCACACTAGACAACCAACTAATTCTCCAGGCAGTTATCCTTATTGGTCTCATCCGTTTTCAGCATTTGATGTAGCAATAGTTCATAATGGTGATGTAAGCTCCTTTGGTGCAAACGTTGAATTTTTACAGTCCAGAGGTTGGGGAGGTTTTGTAGGTACAGACAGCGAAGTTATGGCATTCCTATTTGAGGAGTTAATAAGTGAAGGATTAAGCGTAGAAGAAGTAACTAGAATAATGTCAAATCCTTCTAGAAGGTTTAGTAAGCTAAACGTTGAAGAGGACTACATTTATAGAAATGCCAGGTTAGATGGTCCATTTACTGCAATTATAGGCTACGACTCTGGGAATGACTTATTCATGATCGGAATAGCTGATAGGGCAAAGTTTAGGCCAGTTATAATAGGAGAAGACGAAAATTACTATTACATTGCCAGCGAGGAAAATCAGATCAGGTTGCTTAGTCCTAGTGCAAAAGTTTGGACTCTTGAGCCCGGCAATTATTTTATAGCTTCTTTACTCAAGGGGTTGATCAATCCAGGGAGAGAGGTTAGTAAAATATCCTCATTTTCTAAACCCATATTTTACACAGAGAAATTTGACATAGACGCGAGTGGACTTGGATATAAAGATGTAAATAAGGCAATTATGGAGTTTGTAAATAAATCTGGTAAAAAGGAAGTAACAGTAATAAATCTCCTAGGACATAGATATATAGGAATAAGCTTTCCTAAAGCAGGACTTAGATTAAACCTATACGGAGTGGTAGGAAATGCTATGGCTAACTTGAATGAAAATAACGTATTCCACGTTTACGGTAATGTAGCAGATGATTGTTGCGATACAATGCAAGGCGGTAAAGTTGTAATTCACGGCGATGCAAGGGATGTTTTAGCTCAAACTTTTCAAGGAGGATATATTTACGTCAAGGGTAATGCTGGTAACAGAGTCGGAATTCAAATGAGGGAATACATGAATAAGAGGCCTTATTTAGTGATAGGCGGGATGGTTGACGATTATCTTGGAGAATACATGGCTGGAGGAGTAATAATGGTTTTAGGCTTAGGAATTAAAGGCGAGCCTGTAGGCAATTATATTGGCTCTGGAATGGTGGGTGGCAGAATTTACATAAGAGGAAAAGTTAACCCAGAAAAAATAGGTTTACAACCTAGTAGACAAGAGATGGTTAGATTTCTTAAGGCATTACTTCTAGACAATATGATCTCTGAAGAGGAATATAATAAGCTAAAAGAAATGCCATACATAGAAGTTATAAAAGAGTTGAACGGCGAAGCTAAGAAATACGCACAAAAACTATTTGAGGAAAAGGTAGGAATTCCTACGTATGAATATAGAGAACTAACGGAAGAAGAAATTAAAGAATTAGAACCAGTAGCAAGAGATTATGCAATTGAAACTAATCAAAATAAAGATACCATGGTCGAAATGCTTAAAGAAAAATACACTGTTATAACGTCTTCTTTACGTAAGTAATTAACATTGTTTTGTTAACATTATTTAATGCTATTATCACAAAAAGCTAATTTGCATTCCTATAAGAGCTCTTTTATACTAATTCTGAACAAAATAGGAGATCTTGGAATAATGACGCATGCGTTTTCCCTAAAATGAATCAACTACAGAGAACCTAACTTCTTTATACTAATAAATAGAAAGGTGTACTCAGATATTATTTACAGTTTGTAGATGCAAGATATTTAGATATGTAACTATACTAATACAACTTGTGTTTAAGATAGAGTATGTTATAGAAGGGAATTAGTTGTCGTTTACCCATACTTTCAATGAAATAGAGGCTATTTGAAATAAGTATAAATATGAGAATAAAAGAGAATGCAAATATGGGCGTAGAGACTTCCTCTTCTTTGCGTTATTTGGGAGAAATAATAGGGACGTTATTAGAAGCTGTAATAACTTTAGATTGCATGCAGGAGAATTGTGTTAAGGAGGGTTTAAAAAGATATAATTCCATGGAGTGTTTACCCTTGGCGTAACTTCCTTACTTTTAATTACTTTTAATTCCGCCACGGGCACCCCTCTTAAGGGATCATACACATTCACCCTTAAGTCCTTGGGCTAGTCAAGGGAAACACCAATACCCTCCCATTTACACTTTTATCACTCCCACCCTCGTGAGCAGTCATCAGTTAGGGGATCATCAATAAAAATCACTTCGGTAATACTATATAAACACAACTTGTCAAAACGATATTTAGATTAAAAATAACGAGTAGTTACGTAGAAGCGTTACAGTCTTTTCAGAGGTATGAGGTTTATCCTGCAATATCTGCCGGGGTTTGGGCTTCATTGAATTTTCATGAATTTGTATCCAATTCTCAGCCCTTGGGCTTCACCGGAGTCACGGGGAAACCCGTTACCCCTCCGCCCCTTTAGCGGGATAACCCCAACCCACATCTGCGGAATATCACGGATGTGGGGAAACCCGCACATCTTTTAGCCACACCTTTCGGGAAAACCCATCCACATCTGGTGTGACTTTACTCATACTTACCATTAAAGTATATAAACTTCACGGTTTATCGGAAACTGCTGACAACGGCTATTGCTGATTTGTCAACTGCTTTTCCTGAGTTTATTGCTACAGCTGCAGCGCTTACGGTTGATTGGCTCGAGTCTTATGAGGAGGGTTTGAAGCAGGCTGAGGTTAAGGCTAGGGAGTTGGATGAGTTGTGGTTGTTGACGAATTGGCTGGTAATCCCATGAGGTAAAGATAGATATTATAAATAGTATTAGGTGTAATATTTAATAGAGGATTCAAAATGGTGATAGCACATAAGTTAACTGATGAGCAGAAAAAGATCCTAGAGAGAATGCAAAGTAGAATAGATTATATCATCAAAGCTCACAAGGAATATTTAGATGCATTAGCAGAATTTGATAGAACTGGAGTATTGAAAATTCATGGGAAAGTCCTTTATGTAAGAAAATATAGTAATCAAGAAAATGAGGATAAACGGTTTAATCTTCAATAATTTTCCGTATAATTTTCCTTATTTTATTTATCGCATACTCATCTTCTTCTGGTGGGTTATCGGCAACTTCGACTAAGGTCTTAATTAATTCTTCTTCTAAATCTTGTGGGATTTCCTTGTTAAACAATTCGTATAAGATATTTAATAACAATACGAAAGCAGTTCTCTTATTGCCGTCAACGAAAGGGTGAGAAGTTATTAAATGATATGTTAATACTGCTAAACTCCTACTAATATCGTTATAATTATTTAAGTCTTCTATTGCGGAATAAATCGCGATACCTATAACGTCTAAGTTAATTATTCCCTGCTCGGTATTAGGATCACTTCTGATTATACTGTAGTGGATTTTTATTATAGTAGGCTCTATATCACTTTCTCCTCTCCTCCACTCTTCGAACTCGTTCAGTAGTCCTGCTAAGATCTGCATTAACTTACAGAAGCTGGGGGGGTTAAGGGAGCGGAAAGCCTCGCCAGAGGATGGATAGCCCCCTTATATTTAAATACTTCTTTGTCAAAATTTCCTCAATGGCTAGGAGGGTTAAAGCGATCAGAGCTACAGTTTCTATGAAGATCGCAGTCTCTGATTCCCTCCTAGCCCTCGTGAACAACTACGTTAAGGCACTCCGTTTCACCCTATTCTGGTTGAAAGAAAATGTCCCGAACCCGGAAGAGAAGGGAGTGCTATCGAAAGTTCACGAAGAGTTGTACACAAGGCTAAGGGAGGAATACAATCTTCCGTCAAAGGTTGCTGAGGACTGCTATAGGGATGCCCTCTCAATATACAAGGGTTGGTATAATAATCCTAAGAAGGGTAGGTTTCCAAGAGTATACAAACCTACGGTGTGGTTAACGCCAAAAGCAAGTTATAATGTTGACTTCAACAAGATGATTATTAGGATAGCAGGTGTTGGTGAACTTTCAATCTTGGGTTATCCTAGAAACCTCAAGGAGTACATGAGTTGGAGGATGAGGGAGGCTAGGTTAGTGGTTAAGGGTGATAATGTTTTCCTAAAAGTTGTTTTTGAGAAGAAGAAAGAGAATGTTGAGCTAAAGGAAAGTATTGCTGTTGATATTAACATGGCTGAGATAGTTGTGGGGAAGGACGACGAGCACTACGTTAGGATTCCAACTCGCCTTGAGGAAGTTCACCACTGGAAGTCTTTAGCTGAGAATCTACAAAAGAAGTACCCTAGGAGGTGGAGGGAGAATAAGAGGATCTTGTATAGAGTCCGTTCTTTCCATCTAAAGGCTAAGAGAATTATGGAGGATTTCGCTAGGAAGGTTGGGAAGTGGGTTGTTGAAATTGCTGAAGATTTTGGTGCTAACGTCATCAAGTTGGAGAGTCTTAAGAACCTCATCAAGAACGTAGATAAACTACCTAAAGAGTTTCACGATAAATTCTACTTGATGCAGTATCGTCGTTTGCAGTATTGGATTTCCTGGCAGGCTAGGAAACATGGAATGGTTATTGAGTTTGTTAATCCCAGTTATTCATCAGTCTCATGTCCGAAATGCGGTAAAAGGATGGAGGAAGTCGGTTATCGTTTGTTTAAATGCAATTGCGGTTATGAGAATGATCGTGACGTTATTGCAATCACGAATCTTAATGGGAGGGGGTCTCTGACCCTCTCGACTGCCCCTCAAATGAGAGATGTAAGAGCGAATCGATGAGGGGAACCCTCGCCCTTCCAGGGCGTGGAGGAAGTCAGTTTCCATGGAAAGTCGACCTTAACTACTGGCTTCTATTAAACTATATAATTCTTTAAGCTTTTCAACTACCCTTACTCTTATAACTAAAAAATCAGGGATCCACACAGGATTAACTCTGGTGATGGTTCATCAAATTAGCACCCTGGCTACAATTTATAAAACCAGTGCTAGAAAAAAGAAATCAAAAATGAACAAAATGCGATCTCTAGAGATCGCATTTTTGGAGACCAAAGTAAAAATAAACAGAAGAGAGTAAAATAGTGTCACTGGTGACACTATTTAGTGAAACAGGAACTAAACAAATTCTGGATCCCCATCCAGAATTTTTGAGCATAAAAATGAACAAAATCGTAGCACCGGTGCCACAATTTATAAACAGAAAATAAACAAAATCCTAGCTCTAGAGCTAGAATTTTTATCATTCTATCGAAAATTAGCTTTTCAACTTCTCTATTAATTCCTTCTTCTCCTCATCAGAAAGTTTGGAAATTTCTGAAACCTGGGTCTTGAACTGCACGTGTGATGACTGCAATGGCATCATTAACGGTAACTTCACGCGGATTGAAACCGTGCAAAACTTCATAAACCTGATCTATAAGTAACGTTTGAGTAATTTTCTATACAATTTCATCAGGAATGACAATTTCCTTACCTCTTTCATCGTACCCTCTCAAATACAAGTATAATTGCTTTCTGCTTCGACCTACAATTTCTTCTAATTTACTCATTCCTAGTTTCTCTTTTGCTTTCTCTAGTAATTTTATTCTCTGCTCTTTGTTAATTTGCTTACGTCTATTACTGCCATATGTACATTTTTGATATCGTTAAATATAAGCGTTTACGAATTTTTTCCTCGTATGTTACCAACGTAACCATTTCATTTATAGAGAAATTCTTTCAATTTCATATAATGTGGCGGACCCGGCGGGATTCGAACCCGCGACCACCGACTTAGAAGGCCGGCGCTCTATCCTGGCTGAGCTACGGGTCCACATTATCAGTATCATCTAAAGAATAAAATAAGATTTATGTTTACTTTTTACTCGTATTCTCTCCAAACCTTACCGCACTTAGTACACTTATAAAACCTAGTTGCTGGCTCGTCCGCTGCTCTAGTTTGCAAGATCCAGAAGTACGCTTCGTCGTTCTTACAGTTAGGGCATATTACTCCTTTAATTTTCTGAGCTCCTTGGGGCATTTCTTCCTCTAAAACGAGGGTTTTTTCTGTTTCAGAGTGTTTTATCTTTGTAGTTATTACTTCCGAGGACTTAACTTCTTCCTCATAACCGCATTTTAGGCATTTATATACATTTTTACCACTAATTTTTCTAGGTACCATCATTGAGTGACATTTAGGACAGAACTTCATGAACTATCGCCCGGCAATACATTAAACTAAAAATTTACTTTATTTATTTTTTGCGATATCTTCTCTACTATAAATCTACATATTTCTTCAAGGTCATTTGAGGGCGAAGTGCTCGTAATCTCCTTACTTACAGAAGAATTATTAAATTGTGAAAGAACTTCCTCTCTACTCTTACCTAAAAAAAGATGCTCCAGAAATTGCCCTCTAAAAACGCAAATAGCAGTTATTTCCTTACCTTCAACTAGTACTGCTACTCTTCTTTCTTTTTTATTCAATTTTCTTTATTTCCTCAAGGTATTTATTTGCGTAATTTTCTGCGATTTCTATAGCCTTTTTAATTGCATCCATGGGCTTAATTTCTCCATTAGTCATTACTTTTAATACTATTGAATTGACTAGTGGATGAGGTTGATAATATGAAGCATAAATAACTCCTTCAACTTTCCTCAAACTTCCAGCTAAAAGATTTCCTAGAGTATGTTCTTCTCCCTCAATTTCTATTTCAGCGTATGTATCACTCGATTTTAATATCTTAATTTGCATATTTTCTCACCACGTAATTTCCTACTTTTCTCTGTTCTACATTACCGCAATATACACATTTTAAATGTTCCTCATCTAATTTGGTCATCATATGCCCGCAAATTGAACATTGGGCAAAGATTACTCCTAGATCTTTTTGCTTTATAGTTAAACTAATTGGGGGACTAAATGTCAAAGGTTTAGCTTTTATTATGTCTCCTACTCTGATTGCTTCTAATATAGAGTTTAACCTTTTATTACTTATTTGAGAGATGTGTAAAAGTCCGGAAATTGGAGTTATGAATTTATCTTCTACGCTTACAATATCAACGTTGGCTACGTCTTCCTTTATTAGGTTTACTATACCGTAAACGTATTTAGCCTTCCTTAAAGTTACCATAAGAGATTTTTTAGGAGAAAGAACGTTGCTTCTTCTGTTAATCATGTCATAAAATACTTTTCCTATAGTCGAAGACCTAACATTTCCGTCTTCCTCATAAGATCCTTCTCCAGGAGAAAATTCTTCGATTACTCCCAGTAAATCTCCGGGGAAAGTTATCTCTCCTTGGCTTTTCATTTCAATTACCAAGGGAAAATATATGGTTCTAACTTATTATTTATAACCATTCTAGCCTCTCCTGGAGTTAATACCGGTTTTTCAAAGTTATATAAATCGTCAGTAGGAAGTCTTGGGCATGAAGTTACTATATACGCGTCTATATAACTCCTATCGATATTCCTTAAAGTCTCCACGTTAAGTACCTTGTTACTTACAACGTAAACTTTGTACCCTTTTTCTTTTAGCTTCTTTTCAAGGTATTTTACCATTAAAGGTCTATTTTGCCCCACTTTGATTCCTTGAATTATAACCCAGGTCTTTGCATCTAATGCTTGCATTATTTTAGAATATCTAATTTTCAGGATTTTGCTAACTTCATTAGTTAAGTCTTCAGCCATTTGCGAGTAGGGGTCAATATTTATTACAGGCTTACCAGTGTATAGTCCTATTCCTAATGCGTGGAATTTTCCGCCAGAGATGTTAATATGCAGATCTACATCTAAGGGTATCGCCTTATAATCACAACCCAATATTTGACCGTCTAACATGAAGGGATTAGAAGGCTTTCCTATTTCTACTTCAAATTCTGTGAAATGTTCTTTTAATTCTGGCAAAAGTTTTGCGTGCTGAATAGTTGCCGAAAGAGATATTTTCCTTGGGTTATATTTTTTTGCTAACTCTTTCGCTTCGTCTATCACTTTTTCTTCAATCTTTAGGTTACTTTCTGTTGGTATGAATACCGTGGGAAATTTAGGATAATACCAGGTGTAAGGCGTGTGACCAAAATGTATTATTAAATCTACGCCGAGTATTTGTGCTTCGTCTTCAGCTATGTCGCAAGCTCCCCAACTTGGTTCTCCAGATATTATAAATTCTACGTCCTTTATTTTATCTTCTAACTTAGAAACAATTTCTGTAGAAAAATATCTTAAACCTTCAGGAAATTGTAATAAAACTTTTTTTGCATTCCTCTTTTTTATTTCCTCTATTACCTTATCTTCATCAAAAAAATAGTTCACTGAGTTTTTGCCTCCTGCTTTAGCGGAGTAATAACTATTTCTACGTCCAAAGGAAGTTTTTTAGAGGCAACTTCAAAAGCTTCTTTTGCAAAGGCTAAGTGTTCTTTCTTAACTCTAAGTATCATTAAGACATCTCCTTGTTTTACTATCCTTACTGCGGTTCCTATGGGTTTGCCGAAAGATAATCTCATTCCGTCTTGCAATCTGTCTGCTCCAGCGAAAGCCATCATCTTGTTTTCTCTTAAAACGTGGTGGGGGTATTTTAATACCCAGAGGAAGAAGTCTGTCTCATTACCTACTAATTTTGAAATTCTCTTTAAAGCCATTACTCTTGCCGCTTCTAACGCGTTATGTCTTATTTGTCCTAACTCCTTTACTATCATTCTAACCTCGTAATCGTAATCTTTATTTGCAGTACCCATAGTGAATTTTGTAATTTTTGGCATTGGTACTCCTGGTATGTATTCTTTTCTAGTATAAGCTGGCCCAGAGAAGTGCCTGTAACATCTACCTGGTCTTAACGGCATAGGTGTTTATTAACTTAAGAGATATTTAAGCTATCCTTTTATTTTCTAGGAGGTTTATAATTAAATTTGCATGTTCAAGTATCTCGTCAGCCGTGTTTCTTAAAGTTAATATATCTTTAGGAGAAGAAATTTCCATTATTATTTTTATATTAGCGAAATTCTCATTATAATTCATATCTATTTGCATACCCTGTGGAATGTTTATGTTATCAACTTTCAAACTGTTTATAATTTCTTTTGCGTGAGGGCTCTGGATTTGAATATTAATCTCTGCCTTCAACTTCTATCAATCCTTCCTCTTCAGCATTAATAAAATATCTTGACGTTAATAGTTTATTATCGTTTTTTATTACTATTGGCTTATCCCTTCTTACCTTCTGTGCCTGTAATAAAATTAATTGCAAGAGTGTGGGTGATTTTAGATTACTTTCTACAATGAAGAATTTTTTATCTTCAGTAACTTGACCTATTGAAAATCCTTTTCCTATAATTTCTCTAAATTTATTTATTAATATTCTTGCAATGGACTGGTTTAAAGCAAAATCTACCAGAATTTTTGAGCCTATAGTATCTAGAAAATAAATAAAGGAGAAAGCAAGTTCTAGTGAGTCGTAATTAAGGTAGAATACTCTATCAGTTATTATATCATCTCTAGTGACCTTAGGATTAATTTTCATTATCAAACTTACAATTTTGAAAATTAACGTATTTAAAGCTCCTTCATTAAGCTCAGTTAGTTTAGAAAGTTCATCGATGCCCATCTCATTTATTAATGCTATCGCGTTTTCTCTGCTTCCAGTTACCGTAGGTATATACGGATCAAAAGATTCAACTAATGATAAGAAAATTGGTGCATCGTGATATGAAGGAATTTTTAGGTTTTTCTCTATGGTAATTCCTAAATTTTCCGCATTTTTCATTATTGAAAGCTCCCAATCGCTGAAATTTCTCCTTTCTAATACAACGCTAGATGATATTCCAGTTAATATTGGTAAGATATCTTCAGTAGTTATTGGGACTAATGATGAGAAAGATGAATTTCCTATAAAAACCTCAGTATTTTTGAATCTAACAAATTTTCCTCTTTCTCTTTGATAAAATTCAAGTTGACAATTACTAGATGAGAAAGAGAGGGCAGAGGGGTTCTCCATGTATTTTATAATTAAAGAAGCTGCGAGTATAGCATCAACGTTATAAGGTATTTTTATGCAAATGCTTTCCTCTTTGTTAATACTTTCTATTAGTTTCTTGGCCTCTTCAGGAGTCGGCTCTTTTATAAAGTTCTCCATCCTTCTTTATTTTATCTATATCTTTTTTAAGTTCACTAAAGCTGATCTCCCTAAGGAAAATGAATCCTAACGCGTAACTCACGTACTCTAGGATAATTATGTCAAAAACGTAAGAAGATGGTAGTACTATTGCCAGAGCTAGTTCCGAAACTCCTGAGGCACCAGGTATAGGGAAAAGCGTTGCTGCGAAATACGTCATTGTTACTACAATATCATAAAAATAATTTGGAATTAAAGGATATAATCCTGCACTCAATACTAAATATCCAAGAAATGATAAAGCCATATACATTATGAATCTTCTATTTCCTATAGAATTCCTAATGCTGTCTTTTCCTTGTAATAAAATAAAGTAATATTTTTCTATTCCTATCAATTTCATTAATCTTTTTTCTGTTTCAACGTGCCTTCCAGCTGTAGAATAAACGTATGCTATTCCAATACTCCAACCTACTATGTTACCTAATGCAACTAATACATATAGGAATTCAATATAATAAAATTTTATTGGAAGTATGATAATAAATAAGATAGCACCAGAAATAACGTCAAATGGAGCTTCTGCAATTGACAGACTTAAACTTTCAATAAGGTTCTTTTTTTCCAAATTATAAATTGCGGCTCTAGCTAACTCTTGCCCTGCCCACCCAGGAATTAAAAGCGAACTAGCATTGCCTAATAATCTGGCTTTAAATGCAGATTTGTAAGATATGTCAACCATATATTTATCTCTAAGAGAAATAATAGACATTTGTAGAAAATATGCTGATAAGAAACTTAATATGACTATATAATTAATTTTCTCTAATGCAAGTATAATGTTAACGTGAAATAATAATGAATATACTAGTAACGCTATGAATGGCAGTATTCCTGCAATAATGTCTTTCCAATTCATCGTATTTTTACGCTATCCTCTTTTTAAAACATTTTTGGTTATAGCAAATGATATAATCACCATCATATTTATACAATTCTATACCGTTAGAGGAAAACACTTTATCTCCTTCAATTTTCTCAGTTCTAATCAATCCACAGTTTATATCCATGTGCTTCAAATATTTGAATTCATGAAGAGAGCATGCTTCGCATTGTGGGTTCCTACTCATTTTAATCTTGTCAAGTCTAAGCTCCTTTAGATCAGCAATTATTAGCTCATCTTCGGAGTACCCTCTTAAATAGTTTATGAATAACTGAACTTGAATAGATGCTAAGAAATTAGGAACTACGGTAGTAGTTCCAATAATATCGCAAGCATTTCTTGTGTTAAAGGGTTGCAAAAAACAAGCTAAACAGGAAGTTTTACCTGGAATTATTAGTTTAGCATTTCCATACTCTCCAGATATTCCAGCATAAATTAAGGGTTTTCCATATTTTACACATGCATCATTAAGTATTAGCCTATAATTTATATTATCTAAACCGTCAAAAATTACATCAACGTCTTTTACTAAATTTTCAGCATTAGTTTCATCTATTATATCAAAAATAGGCTCAATTTTTACTTCAGAGTTTATTTTTTCAAGGAATTCCTTGCAGGCAAGGACTTTTGGTTTCATTAAATCTTTTTCAGTAAAGATGTGAGTTCTATGTAAATTACTCAGTTCTACAACGTCAGCATCTACAATTTTTAACTCTTTAACTCCAAGCCTTACTAAAAGTTCTGCAATAGAGCTACCTAAAGCGCCGCAACCTGCAACTAGAACTTTAGTACTCATTATCTTTTCTTGAACGTCTATACCAAGGGTCAATAATTGCCTAGAAAACCTATCCATACATAATAATGAAAATTTATTAAATAAGAATTTAGGTATAAATAGGGGTCTTGATGTCACACCAATGGGTGAGCGTGATGGAATTCCAATATCAATAGATGAATTAAATAAATTAAAAGCAATAGCAGAAAGAGCTAGAAGAAACGTTATAAAAATGCAATTTTACGACCATTCTATACATGTAGGGTCTTCTCTAAGTAGTATAGAGATTCTTACTACCCTTATATTTAGATATATAAGAGATGGTCAAGAAAAGATAAATAAAGATTGGTTGATTCTAAGTAAAGGGCATGCGGCACCAGCGTTATATGCAGTCCTTCACGAGAAAGGTTTAATTAAGGAAGAAGAATTATGGAAAATTCAAGCAATAGACGGCTTATTACAAGGACATCCTGAAATCTACATCCCTGGAGTTGATATGTCTACTGGTAGTTTAGGCCAAGGGCTAAGTTTCGGCATTGGAGTCGCTACCGGCATAAAAATGGCTAAAGGTAACGGCAGAGTATTCGTAATAATGGGAGATGGGGAACAAGACGAAGGAGAAGTATGGGAAGCAGCAACTCATGCGGTTGCAAGAAATCTTGATAACCTTATAGCATTCATAGAAGTTAATGGTTACCAACTTGATGCAAGGACTTCAGAAGTAAAACCAAAGGATTTCTTACCGGACGTTTATAAGGCTATAGGTTGGAGAACGTTTTCATGTGACGGCCATGATATATTAAGCATAATCAATGCTGTAGAAGAAGCATTAAAGGCAAGAAAACCTGCAGTAATTTTCGCTAAAACGCTTAGAGGTAAAGGTTTCACTCCAATTGAAAATACAAAAATACAGAGGGCGAATCCAGATGTTGCAAGGCAGTTTCTACTCAATACGTGAAGCATTTGGGAGGACGTTAGCAAAGCTTGGAGAAGAAGATAAGGATATTGTAGTAATTACTGCTGACGTTGGGGATTCCACAAGAGCTTCTTATTTTAGAGAAAAGTTTCCTGATAGGTACTTTAACGTTGGTATTTCAGAGCAGGATATGGTAAATTTTGCCGCAGGCTTAGCAGCAGTTGGTAAAAAACCTGTTGTTGCGGATTTTGCAATGTTTACAATGAGGGCATGGGAGCAAATAAGAAACACTACTGGAAGAATGAATCTTAACGTTAAGTTTACTGTTACTCATTCTGGTTATAGTGATAGCGGGGATGGATCCAGTCATCAAGCTCTAGAGGATATAGCATTAATGAGGACTATACCTAATTTTAAAGTTGTAGTACCAGCAGATGCCGCAGAAGTCGAGAGAAGTCTTCCAGTTATTATCAAGGAACAAGGGCCTATATATTATAGAATGGGAAGAGAATATTCTCCATCAATAACTACTGGTATGGACTATAAATTTGAGATAGGCAAAGCTTACGTATTAAAAGATGGTGACGATTTAGCTATAATGGGAGCAGGAGTAGTACTATGGGACGCTTTAAAGGCTGCAGAGGAGCTCGAAAAGATGGGAATTTCTACTGCAGTAATTAATGTTCCAACGATTAAGCCTATTGATGAGAATACGATAGAGTATTATGCAAGGAAGACCGGTAGAATAGTCACAGTGGAAGAGCACACAATATACGGCGGAGTAGGTTCAGCGATAGCTGAAGTTGTGGTACAAAAATATCCAGTGCCTATGAGGTTTATTGGAAGCACTACTTTTGGTAGGTCTGCTAGGAGTCAAAGAGAATTATTGGATTATTATGGCATAAATGCTGAAAATATTATTAAGAAGGCTTTAGAGTTGATGAAATGAGCGAGCTTGAAGATTTAAGGAAAGAAATAGAAGAAATAGATGAAAATATAATAAAACTATTATCTAAGAGATTTCAAATTTCTCAACAAATTGGGAAGATAAAAAAGGAGAAAGGAATTCCAATAACTGATGAGAATAGGGAATCTAAAGTTAAGGAAAAATGGATAACTTTAGCCAGAAAATACGGTATTCCAGAATCTTTCGTCGAATCCTTTTTAACAATGATTTTTTCTTATTCTAAATTATATCAAGTAAATCCCAAATCTAAGAGGAGAATTGTAATTATTGGCTATGGTGGCATGGCTAGATCTTTATCGTCACTTTTCAAAATATCTGGGCAAGAAGTAGTTATAACTGGTAGGGATCTTAAAAAGGCTGAGGCTTTGTCCTCTGAGTTTAACTTCGTAACAATGAGTGTTGATTCTGCTTTAAAGTGGGGAGAAATTATAATTTCTACATTACCTCCATCAGCATATTTTTCGGATTTTATGAATGAGACGTACAAGAAGATTAAAGCCAAAATTTTTATGGATATAACTTCATCTAAAGCCAAAATTTTTAAAGATATAGAAGATAAGTCAATAAAATATAATTTCATGTATTTATCCATTCATCCTCTTTTTGGTCCGTATTTATATCCCGTAGGGGAAAAAGTTGTTTTAATTCCATCTAAGACTTCGACTTCTATCGTGAGAGATATTTATGAGTTTTTTATGGATAACGGTCTTGTTCCTTTAATTTCTAGCTTAGAAGATCATGAAAAGGCAATGAGCGTAGTTCAAGTTTTACCTCATTTTTACTTATTAGCTTTATCATCTAGCATTCAAGAGCTTTCAAAAGAACTTGGAATAGATTTTAAAAAATTTGAAACTACCAATTTTAGAGAGGTATATAAAATTATTAATAGAATAAATGAAATTAAAAACGTTATATTGGAAATTCAAGAAAATAACCCTTATGCTGATAAGGCAAGAGAATTTGGAGTAAGAGAATTAAATAACCTATACACCCAATTAATGGGGAAGAAAAATGATGCTCTTCATTCTTAGGAACGATAGTTCAACTTTAATGGAGAAGATTAAGGAAAGTTCAGCCTCTTATAAATTTCTAGACTTGTACGGAAAGAAGCTAGCGTTAGTATGGCCAGACGAGGAAGCAGAGAAAATTAATGATGATAGTATAGAAATGAAAGTTAAAACAAGGAAACCTTACATTTTAGCTAGCAATGAGTGGAAAAAAGAACCAACAAAAGTTAACGTAAAAGACGTTGAAATAGGAGGAGATAAAATAGTAGTTGCTGCAGGTCCTTGTGCAGTAGAGTCGGAGGAGCAAGTTGAAACAGTAGCCAAAGCAGTCAAGAGAGCTGGAGCATCTTTATTAAGAGGAGGAGCATTTAAACCTAGGACAAGTCCTTACTCTTTTCAAGGCTTAGGAGAGGGCGGACTAAAAATCTTGAGAAAAGTTAGTGATGAAGTAGGATTACCTATAGTTACAGAAATAATGGATGCAAGAGATTTGCCTTTGTTTAAACAATACGATATAGACATGTTACAAATAGGTGCTAGAAACGCTCAAAACTTTACGTTACTTAAAGAGGTAGGAAAATTTGGTAAGCCTGTTTTATTAAAGAGGGGTATGGCTAACACTGTGGAAGAATGGTTACAAAGTGCTGAATATTTATTATCAGAAGGTAATGGTAACGTTGTACTTTGTGAGAGAGGAATAAGAACCTTTGAGAAAGCTACTAGATTCACGTTGGATATAGGCGGTATGGTTGCCGCAAAGATGATGACTCATTTACCAATGTGTGCAGACCCTAGTCATCCAGCAGGTAAAAGGGAGTTAGTTCACTCTTTAGCCTTAGCGTCAGTAGCTGCTGGTGCAGATATGTTAATAATAGAAGTTCATCCTAATCCGGAAAAGGCGCTTAGTGATTCTGAGCAGCAATTAACTCCAGAATCTTTTGAGGTATTGATGAACAGGATCAAAGCATTGGCTAATGCATTAGGTAGATCTGCATGAGGAAAATATCTGAGGATATATGCTGTTCTAAAGTGGATGTTCTTGTAAATACTAGTTATAAGGACTTTTTAGATTCTCTCCAAGGTAAAAAAGCAATATTTTATTCAAAGAACTTGAGCATAGACTACAATGGAGATCTTAATATACCTATAGAAGACGGAGAAAAAGCTAAAGACGTAAGTAACGTTCTAGATTTAGTAAAAGCACTTTATGATAATGGTTTTAACAGAGGAGATTACGTCATAGCTATAGGAGGAGGAACTGTTTTAGATCTAGTAGGTTTTGTTTCTTCAATATATATGCGTGGCCTTAATTTAATTAATATTCCTACAACGCTCTTGGGGATGGTTGATGCAGCAATTGGAGGTAAAAATGGAGTTAATTTTGGTAACGCAAAGAACATTCTAGGAACTTTTTATCAACCTTCAGCAATTATCATAGATTTAAATTTCATTAAAACTCTTCCAGAAGAGGAGATTAGAAAAGGTCTTGCCGAAGTGATAAAATACGGTCTAGTATTAGATAAGGAACTTTACGATTATCTTGCAATGAATGATAAGAAAATCTTGGAGAAAGATGAGGGAGCCCTTGAGGAAATAATTTACAAGTCAATTAAAGATAAACTGGCTGTAGTAAAAGAGGACGAAAGAGAAACTAAAGGAATTAGAGTGGTTTTAAACTTTGGGCACACTATAGGTCATGCAATAGAGGCTGGGTCTAATTTTACTATACCTCATGGATATGCAATATCTGTAGGAATGGTTTGTGAGGCTAAAATTGCTGAAGAAATGGGTTATTCTGAAGAAGGAGTTGTAGAGGACACTTTATGGATACTTAGTCTTTACGGTTTGCCAATAGCTCCAGAAAAACTTCCTTCTAAGTACTCAAAAGAACTAGCTTTGGCTTCAATAGAGAAGGATAAAAAAATCAGAAACGATGAGATTTTAATGCCATTTCCTACAAGGATAGGAGATTATAAAGTAGTTAAAGTTCCTATACAGACAGTTAAAGGGTTTGCCTCACAATGTTTATAGATTATTCAACAAAACTTTTCGGAATAATAGGTAAGAAAATTTCTTATACATTATCGCCTGCAATACATAACTACTCTTTTGAAAAGTTGGGAATAAATGCAGTTTATCTAGCTTTCGACATTGAAGAAGAAAAATTTGACTTGATAGTAAAAGGCTTACTTGAGGTCGGAGAAGGGTTTAACGTTACAATACCTTATAAAGAGAAGATAATCCCATTACTTGAAGGATTAAGCAAAGAAGCAGAAGAAATAGGAGCAGTAAATACGATATTCAGTAAAAAAGGGTTTAATACAGATTATTTGGCAGTTAAAAGTTTAGTTTTAGAAAAAGGAGAAAAAATCGAGAAAAGTCTAATATTCGGTGCAGGCGGTGCAGCTAAAGCCGCATCATTCGCTTTAAGCTCATTAGGTTCTGAAATTTTCATAATTAATAGAACTAGAGATAAGGCACAGGAGCTAGTTAATAGGCTAACTGAAAGGGGTTATTATGCTAAAGTTGTTGAATCATGCAACTTCAGCTATGATGCAGTAGTCAATTCGACACCTAATCCTTCTTATATTCCTGATGAATGTATTAAAGGAAAATTAGCAATTGAATTTGTTTACTCTCCTTTAAATACTGAGTTTTTAATTAAAGCTTCTAAGAAGGGGTTAAGAGTTATAAATGGCTTGGAAATTTTAGTAAGACAAGCCTTAGAGGCACAAAAGATTTGGTTTGGAAAGTCTTTAAATGATAAAGAAGTGGTGGATTTTCTATATGCCAGGAAACTCGTTAGGTAAAGCATTAACTATAACAACTTTTGGAGAAAGTCACGGTCCTGCAATAGGAGTCGTAATAGATGGAATTCCTGCAGGTTTACCTTTAAGCAAGGAAGATATTGAATTTGAATTATCGTTTAGAAGGCCAGGAAAACTTTTTGTGTCGGGCAGAAGGGAAAAAGATGAACCAGAGATACTTAGCGGAATTTATAACGGAAGGACAACTGGGGCTCCAGTAGCAATTATAATAAGGAATACTGACGTTATATCTTCTCTATATGAAGAAGTTCATTATAAACCAAGGCCAGGACATGCAGATCTTCCTTACATTATGAAATACGGCTTTGAAAATTGGGACTATAGAGGCGGTGGTAGAGCCAGTGCAAGGGAAACTGCTACAAGGGTTGCTGCAGGGGCCATAGCAAAGAAGCTTTTAATGTTTACTAATACCGTAATAGCAGGACATTTAATTAGTTTGGGAAACGTTGAACTAGAAGAGAAAGTATCTTTTGAGGATATTCTTTGCTCTAAATATAGTCCGGTTAGGGCAAGTAAAAAATCCTTAGAAGAAAAATACGAGAAATTACTTATGGAAGCAACAAAAGAAGGAGATAGCTATGGTGGAGTTGCAGAAATAGTTGTAAATAACCCACCTATAGGCCTTGGTGAACCAGTATTTGATAAAATAAAAGCTGATCTAGCTAAGGCAGTAATGTCAATTCCTGCAGTAGTTGGTTTCGAATACGGTTTAGGATTTAAGGCAGCACATATGAGGGGTAGTGAAGCTAATGATGAAATTGTATTAAAAGACGGTAAACTTGGTTGGAAATATAATAACGCCGGCGGAATCTTAGGAGGTTTAACAAATGGTGAGCAAATAATTTTAAGATGTGCTTTTAAGCCTACATCGTCAATAAGAAAGCCTCAAAAAACTATAGATTTGAGGACTATGAAGGAGACGGAAATTTCAGTTATAGGTAGACACGATCCTGCAGTAGCAATTAGGGGAGTTGCGGTAGTAGAAGCAATGGTAGCATTAGTTTTAGCAGATCATGCAATAAGAGCTGGAATAATTCCTCAAGTTAGACTAGACGATAAGCAAGCCTCTCTCATTGAAGAAAATTGGAAGAGGTATGTTAACGCATGCAGGCCTACGGAGGGGTCTCAATAGTTAACGCCATACCTTCTTGGTATGGATCATCAATGGCAGTAAATTTGAAAGTAAATGTGGAAATTACTAAAGGGAAATATAATGGAGGAAGTAAGTTAATTTCCACTATCATAACGTATCTTAAGGAAAAGTTCAATTTAGAAGATTTCGACGTCAAAATAAACTCCGAGATTCCTCAAGAAAGTGGATTAAAAAGTAGTAGTGCTGTTTCTACAGCATTGATTGGCGAAGTTAAGAGAAAATTTGAGTTAGATATAGATGTAGTTAAGTATTCTGCAATACTATCTATACTGGCAGGAGTTTCTTACACTGGAGCATTAGACGATGCGGTTTCTGCATATTATGGAGGAGTTTCTTACACATACAATAAGGAATTTAAAATTGTTAAAAAATCCGAGCCACCTTCAGATATTTCAATAATCATATTGCCAAAAGGAGGAAGAGGTAAAGTTAATTTAAATAAGCTAAGGGACTACGAACTAATTTTTTATGAAATTTTTAAGTTGTCATTATCAGATCCAATAACTGCAATGAAATATAATGGTATACTAGTTGGCGAAATTCTAGGTTATGATTTAAAACCCGTGAAAAAAGCTTTAGAGAAAGGGGCATTAGCTTCTGGAATATCTGGTAATGGGCCTTCAATATTTGCTGTTACAAAAGAAGGTGAGGAGGGACCAATAATAGATGAATTTAACCTTTACGGTAAAGTAATATTAACAAAGGCTGTCGGACTTGAAAGCGAAGATAAATAGCTCTTACATAGAAGGTAAGATAAGGGCACCTCCATCAAAAAGTCTTGGAATTAGATTAATATTTCTCTCATTGTTGACAAAGGTTAATTTATATGCAAGCCAGGAGTTATCGGATGACCTTTTAGTAGCTAAAAATGCTGTAAATACGTTAAAAAATGGTGGAAATTACGTATATTTAGGAGGCTCTGCAACTACATTAAGGATGCTAATTCCAATTGCATTAGCTTTAGGTAAGAAAATAAAAATTGACGGAGATGAGACTCTCAGGAGGAGGCCCTTAAATGCTATTATTAAGGCATTAAAGTCGGCAAAATTTTCATCAAATTCCTTACCCCTCATAATAGAAGGTAAGTTAGAAGAAGAAACAGTAATAGAAGGTTGGGAAAGCAGTCAATACATTTCCGGATTAATTTACGCATATCATATAATAGGAGGGGGTAAAATTAGAATAATACCTCCAATATCTTCGAAGAGCTATATAGAAATGACTATTGATCTCTTTAATAGAATTGGTTCTGACGTTAAATTTGAGGGGAATGAGATTTTAGTTAATCCTAGACCTCTAAGAGGTTATGAAGGAGAAATACCAGGAGATTATGCTTTAGCATCATTTTATGCATTGGCATCGTTACTAACTGGGGGAAGAATAGAGATATTTGGCCTTTATGATCCTCCAGACTATTTCGGAGATCACAATATCGTAGAAATATTTTCTAATATGGGTGCAAAAAGTTATTATTCAAGTTCTTGGATTGTAGAATCTACTGACGACTACTCTCCGATAAAAATAAACGTTAATGACGTTCCAGATTTAGCTATTTCCATTGCCACATTATCGTCTGTGGCCAACGGATGTTCCGAAATACAAGGAATTGAAAGACTTAGAATAAAAGAAAGTGACAGGATTTCTACCATAATTTCTACATTGGGTGCATTTGGAGTTAGTGCAAAATATACAAATGATAATATTACAATTAAGGGCATTAAAAAGGAAAAAATTCTCAAAGGAAGCATTATATGCCCTTCTGATCATAGGATAGCTATGATGGCCGGAGTATTGTCACTAATACACGGAGGAGAAGTTGATAATGCTGAGTGTGTAAAAAAGAGTAATCCTCTCTTTTGGCAAGATTTAATAAAACTAGGAGGAAAAATATCTCTAGAATGAGACCGTTAATAGTAGCCTCTTTGCCTATTTATAAAGAAGATGACTTACTTAAGGCAAGGAATATTAAAGAAGCAGACATGATTGAGTTAAGACTGGATTATTCTCCAAAGCTAATTAGGCTTGAAAAAATAAAGGAAATCTTAGGTGATTTGAAAGAAAAGCTAATTTTAACAATTAGAGACGTCAATGAGGGAGGAGTATATAAAATTACAGATAGTGAGAAAGCTAAGTATTTACAGGAAGCTAACGTAGAAGGTTTTATTTATGATGTAGAAGCTTCATTTTTAGAAAGATTTGACGTACCATTTAAAGGTAAAATTGTTTCTTCTCATTACTTTAATGAATTACCAAAATATGAAGAAGTAGAGAGAATAATTAAAAAATATGGTAATGACGCACTTTTTATAAAAATAGCTACTATTGGAAAAGGAGAATATAAGGAACTCTTAACTAAACTATTGAAATTTGATAAAATTGTAGTTTTACCAATGGGCGTAGATCCATTAGAAAGAATAGCGTTAGGCATTCTTGGTTCACGGTTAATCTACACTTTCGTTGAATCACAGACTGCCCCAGGCCAGATGCACTATTCCAAGGCTTTCAAGATTATTTCTTGCTTATACGATTAACCTTCTATTATCAGCTCGTCGTTTTTACTCACTTTTACTTGATAAATCTTAAGGGGTTTTTTAGAAGCTCCCTTAGTAGGTTTTCCATCCTTTATTGAAAAATGCGAAAAGTGACATTGGCAAACAATTTCTTCTCTAATAAGCACTCCATACTTTTCTAAATCGCAGCCAAGGTGAGGACAATATGCATCAAAAGCTATATATTTATCTCCACCTAAATATAATAACACTATTTCTTTCTCTTCCCCATTTATATTGGCTTTTATTTTAGTCTTCTCACCTATTTTCAGTTGAGGCTTTTTGATTTGCATATTTCTTCTTATTTAAGGCTCTCGGTAGAACTAAATAAACGCAAAGGTCTCCGCACATTGTACAAGATCCTGCTTCGAATTTCTTGTATTGCCTATATATCCTTCTAGCTCTTTCTTCATCGAAAGTTAACGAGAACATCTTTTGCCAATTAAGAGAAGCTCTAGCTTTGCTCATTTCTGTATCTAATTTTCTGGCTTTTTCTCCTAATTTTATTATGTCTCCGGTATGGGCTGCAATTTTAAACGCTATTAAACCATCTTTTACTTGTTCAGGAGTAGGTAAGGAAAGATGTTCTGCAGGAGTTAAGTAACATAACATATCTGCTCCATATGCTGCAGCTAATGCACCACCTATAGCCCCTGCTATATGATCATATCCTGCAGCTATATCCGTAGGTAGTATTCCAAGTACATAATAAGGAACTCCTCCAGTTAATTGTTTTTCAAGCTTTATGTCCATTTCTATCTGATCTAATGGCATATGACCGGGTCCTTCAATCATTACTTGAACTCCTTTCTCTATTGCTTTCTTAGCGAGTCTAGCATTAACTAATAATTCCCCTACGTGGAGCTCATCATGCGCATCATCTATTCCTCCAGGCCTTAGTGCATCTCCTAGACTTAATACAACGTCGTATTCTTTCGCCAATTCTAATAGATAATCAAAATTCGCATAGAGAGGATTTTCCTTTTCATTATATATTTCCCATGCAGCTAATATGGTTCCTCCTCTGCTTACTATTCCCGCAGTTCTTTTTTGCTCAGCAGCTTTCTTAGCTAAATCTAAAGTTACTCCAGTGTGTACAGTTACAAAGTCTACTCCATCTTTAAAGTGCTTTTCAATAACGTTAAACAAATCGTCTTCAGTAAAATCAATAACATACTTTCTTTTTGTTACCATTTCGTAGTAAAGCTGGTAAATCGGTACTGTGCCTACCGGCATTTTTGCTTTAGCTAATACTTTCCTTCTCATTCCGTCTATATCTCCTCCGTCAGTTAAATCCATTATTGTATCTGCACCGAATTTGTTAGCTATTTCGACTTTTTCTAACTCTTCATTTTCGTCGTAGTGATCTGTCGATGCGCCTAGATTAACATTAACTTTGGTAAATAAGCCTTCTCCTATTGCAGTATATCTTTCTAAATTTTGTCTCACAATATTTTTGAAAATTACTACTTTCCCTTTAGCTACTCTATCCCTTATTTTTTCTGGGCTTTCTCCTTCAAGTTTGGCTATGATTTTCATTTCCTCTGTAACGTTTCCGCTTTTGGCTTCAGTAATTTGAGTTGCCATATATAAGTGACTTAATAAGTCACTTATAATCCTTACTGTGTTACATCATGGATGAAGAGATAAGATTTTATAATGTTAAAACAGTATATACATATAGAGGTGAAAACATACGTCAGAAATTAAGGAGATTAGCAGATCAAAAATTGATTATAGAATTGTTGAGATTGCACAGAGCTCTCCAAGTACTGAAGTAGAAGCTACAGTTATTTTAAATGTTCCGCCATCAGAGGACGTATTAAAGTCCCTTGAGAATGTGAAGGTTGAAAGAGTTTTCAATTTTATGCAGACAATTAAAATAAGAGGAAAAGCAAAAGACGTGCTTTCAATAGCTAATAAAGACTTCGTAACATATATAATGCTTGATGAAATTATAGTTAAGAACGAAGAGTGGATTTAAGAGATTGGCAAATAAAATTAAAAGATAAAGTTTTAGATTCATTGAAAAGAGGATTTTTAGTTGCTTTAAACTCTCCCACTGGTAGTGGTAAAACGCTGTTTTCTTTAGTAGTTGGTACCGAACTTAAGGGTAAGGTAGCTTACATTGTAAGAACGCATAATGAGTATTACCCAGTATATAGAGAAAGCAAAAGGCTAGAGAAGAGTTTTTCATTTCTAGTAAGTAAAGCACTTGCTTGTCCATTTTCTACTGCTGATGTAAATCCAGAAGATATAAAATGCTCTAGTTGTGACATATTTTCTAGTATTCCAATAAAGGTCGATGATTATCCTTTTTCTTTTCTTTCAAAGTTAAAGAAAGAGGGAGAAGAGGAGGGATTTTGCCCATATTATTCATTACTAGATTCTTTATCTAATTCTGACGTAATAGTTCTGACTTACCCATATTTTTTCATACCTAGATTGAGAGAAGCATTAGGATTAGATTTTTCACAATATGTTGTAGTAGTAGACGAAGCTCATAATTTAGATAGATTAAATGAGCTTGAAGAGAGAAAACTAAATATAACAATAATTGATAGAGCAATTTCTCAGATTTCAAATACTACTGTAATAGAGATATTAAGAAGATTAAAAGAAGAAGTTAAGAAGAAAGCGTTATCTGAGGAAAAATATATTCTAGTACAAGACTATCCTAAGCTTACAGATGATGAGCTAGAAATAATAAAAGAAGAGTACGAAGCTTTAAGAGAAAAAATGATAAAAGAAAAGCGAATAAAACAGATTTATTTGAATAATATAATAAAATTCTATGAAACTGAAGGGAAAGTGTTCTCCTACAAAGGGAGTCTAGTAAAAAAGCCTATAACACCAGAAAAATACATTTCAATACTTAATGATCCGAGTCTTTCAGTAATTTTAATGTCTGGAACTTTACAATCAAAAGAATTCTTACGTAATGTACTCGGGATAACTAGGCAGATAGAATATATCGATACTGAAAAAGAAATGAAGAAAAAACTAAGTGGCACTATAGATTGCATTCTGGCTCTTGATGTAACCTCTGCTTATAGTTTAAGAACTAAAGAGATGTGGAAGAAGTACGCTTCGTATATTTTAAAAATATTTTACCAAGCGAAAGGCTACGTATTAGCCGTATTCCCTAGTTATTCATTAATGAATGAAGTTATGAAGCTAGTTAATTTGCCAAAGCTTGTTGAAGATGAGAAAACAAGTCTAGAGGATGTATATAAACTGAAAGAGAAGTCTATTATTGCCGCAGTAGCAAGAGGTAAGCTTTCTGAAGGAATTGAACTTACTAAGGACGGTAAAAGTTTAATTTCAGACGTAGTACTAGTAGGAATACCTTATCCTGCAGTAGACGATTACCTTAAATTGCAAGCAGAGGAAATTTCAAAAATTACAGGGCAGGACGTTAAGGATTTGCTTATAAATACTACAGCACTTATAGCTGTAAAGCAAGCAATTGGTAGGGCAATTAGAAGTGTAAATGATAGGGCAAATGTTTGGTTATTGGATAAAAGGTACGATAGCATAATGTGGAAAACAAAGATTAATTGTTTAAATCCCAAAAAGATTAAGCTATAGCCATGAAAGTGGAAATTTTTACTCACAAAAATTGCACGGAATGTAATCTACTTTTAGAGTATTTGGATCAAAAAGGATTACTAGGAAGAGTTCAAATAATAGATACAGAACTTTATCCTTTCTTAGCATTAGAAAGAGGAGTAATTTCAACACCTTCAGTTTTTATAGATGGAAAACTAGTTTATGCAGGTACAGTAGATTTTCAAGAATTTGAAAAGATACTTCAAGGAGAGAAGATAGTAAAGAAAATAAATAAGGATGAATTAGTGGACAAGCTAATGTATGGAATAGTTGATTCTTTTGCTGCTACAGCATGGCTTTATGTTAATTTAGATTTCGATTCTTTCATGGCTCAAAAAGATTTTGTAATGGCAGTAACAGGTCTAGTATTTTCAGAGGATGCAGAAGAGCTATATAACTATTTAAGAAATTTAATGATAAAAAATGGGTTAGAATATGTAAAGAAATGGGAAGATAAAATGCTAAGAAATATTTCCTCGAACTTTGTTAGGGAGATCTATTGGCTCTATGGTTCAAAACTCTCATTAGAGCAAATTAAGGCAAAATATCCATTAGAAGTCTTTGCGCACTGGCTCATGGTTAGAGGGGGATCCACAGGGAGAGTCGGATTAAGAATACATCCATTAACAGAAAAGGATACTATGGAGAGAATTTCAAAGGCTTATATGTACATGATAAATAATTATGATCAGTTATGGGAGAAAGTAGAGAAAGAACAAAAATCTTTGAAAAGTATAGAAGTTGAAAGAAAAGCTATACTTTAGTAACATTTAAAAATTTCGAAATAAAGATAATTCACATGCAACAGCTAGATCTTAGAAATAAGTCTTGCGAGGAATTTATTGTCGAACTATCTAAATATTTAGTCTCAATGAAAGCTGGAGAAACAATAACACTCCTTGCAGAAAAGGATAGAGTCCTATGCCTTCATCAACTTTTACGAAATGCTCCAAGATATCTCTTCAATTACGAAGATAAAGAGGATCATGTTGTAATAAATATAAAGAGATTAAGATAAGCAAATTTTGTTAGTGTCTAATTTTACATTTATATTCCTTTCTTTTAGATACTCTATAACATAGAAACTTAACTTACTATTAATTCCTAACTCTTCTAGCTCAATGCATTGTTCCTCATTCAATTTTTCTCTAATTATATCTTCATTTTCTCTTAATATTGTAAATAAAGCATATATATTATCTTTTTCCTCAATTATCTTCTCTGCATTAGATATCTCAGGAATTGCAGTTAGAACGTCAGAAAGTTTCTTAAGTATTGCATCATCCTTGTTTAATTCATTAATTAAGCTGTCTATAACTTCTATTTTATTTTTTATGTTGCTTAATTTACTTATTTTCCAAATTTTTTCTAGCTCATTTTTTATATTATTTAAGTATTCGTTCATTATTATAAGTAACTGATTAGATTCTCTCTCTATATTTTTAATATCAGATAACAAAATTTCCTTCCCATAATATTCGTTTAATTTTCTAGCTATCTCCAGTTTTCTATTTTCGAATCCATAAAATTCCAACTTAGTTAATATGTCCCTATCGTAGCTTACGCATTGATTAACGTACGTGAGTACGTTATTCTTTTTTAGATAATCTATAGCACTCACTATTGATGAGTATTCAGTAATGTAAAATCTATTTAGTTTTATTCCGGAGATTTTTTCTATAGAGTCTATTATGGAATTAATTTCAGATACTCCTACCGATATATTCTTATTAATAGTGGATAAAATCTTCTGTATTTTGTCTATGTCATCTTCTGATAGCATAATTTTCTCTGATGGAATACTTATTTCCTCCAAAATTATTCCATTTTTCTTTAATTCTTTTATTACATTATTATATTCGATTACGGTATTAAAGATGTATTGTGAAAGTTTATCTTCAATATTTTTCTTAGCCGATATAAACTCATTATAAATAGAATTTATACAGTCTAATGATTTACATTGATCAGCTTTTTTGCTAATTTCAAGTATACTTTTTTCGTCTTCTGCGATTATATTACTTAAGCTGTCTTCCAATTCTGCATAGCTTCTAATCCTTCCTAAACTTATTATACTGCTATCTATTTCCTTTTTAATTAAAGATAGTTCCTCCTGAATTTTCTCTTTCATCTGTTTTCTTATTTTTAACTCATAAAATCCAGTAAAAATGGCATTAACAGAGGCAGCAACAATTATTGTATAAATAAGATTTAAAGGAATAGGATGAGGTAACGGCGTTAAATAAAATAATGTAGATAATCCAATAAAACTAAATATGATTCCTGATATACTAATTAATTGCTTTAAGCTGAATAGTATGGATGCAATGACTAAACTTATAATTCCTAATAGGATATAATAATAAAAAAGGACATTAGTAGAATACATTATAGTATCGAAATGATTGAATAATATGAAAAATAGAGGTAGACTAGATAAAACGTTAGCAGTCAGATTTCTTTTTTCAGCTATTCCTGATAATAATAATAGTGAACTTATAGGAAAGCCAATTATTGCTTCTGAAGACATAAAGCCTTGCATTGATCCATACTTTATCTCAATTAATATTGGTACCAAAATATTAAGGATTATTATGGATATAATTTCTATCATTCCAGGTAATTGATTTAAATTCAATTCTGTATATGCTAAGTATATTGTAAATAAAATAGTTAATGCAGGAGATACGATCTCTGGTAAAAAGAATGAGATTACTGCAACCACAGATATAATTTCAAGGTTATAGTTATAAATGAAATGCAAATTTAATGATAAAATATAGACTAGAATGGAATTTAGTATCATCAATATAATTTTTTCGTATAAGTTGCAGTAATTTGTAGTTAATTTTATAAATGGGCCCCTAATTGACATTTCTAAATAATGATTATTTAGAAAGGATTAATAAACTCATATAGAATCTAAATTATGATTTAAGGTAAAAATTGAGGTAAAATGCATTCAAAATTTTTCCTATATGCTCAATAATATAGTATAGATATAATACGCTTCTAGATTCAACTTAGAAAGAAATAAAAATAACTACTAAGTAAGTATAGTTATGAGTTCGTTAACTTATTTAAAAAAGTATGAATTGCCACCTCTACCTTATAACTTAGATGCATTAGAACCATACATAAGTAAAGAAATAATAGATGTGCACTACAATGGTCATCATAGAGGTTATGTTAATGGGGCTAATTCCTTTGTGGATAGAGTAAACAAAATTCTAAAAGGTGAAATATCCTCTGGTCAATATGATATACAAGGTCTATTAAGAGGATTGGTATTCAATATAAACGGACATAAGTTACACTCACTATATTGGCAGAACATGGCTCCAGCAGGTAAAGGTGGAGGTAAACCTGGTGGAGTAATAGGAGACTTAATAGAGAAGCAATACGGTAGTTTTGAGAAATTTAAAGCGTTGTTTACCGAGGCAGCAAATTCGTTGCCAGGCACTGGTTGGACTGTTCTCTATTATGAAGTAGAAAATGGAAACCTACAAATAATGACTTTTGAGAATCACTTCCAAAACCATATAGCAGAGTTACCAATTTTACTAATCTTGGACGAGTTCGAGCACGCTTATTACTTGCAATACAAGAACAAGAGAGCAGATTATGTTAATAATTGGTGGAACTTAGTCAACTGGGATTTTGCTGATAAAAAACTTCAACAGTACATGAAAAAGTAAAGTTTTTTTTACATCATAGTTTTTAATATATTATGGTTTCTGCAATTATTTTGGCTGGAGGATATGCTACAAGACTTAGGCCTTTAAGCTTAACTAAACCTAAAGCTTTATTTCCAGTTTTAGGTAAGCCAATTCTAGATTATATCTTAGAAGGATTAGAGAATGCAGGAATCCACAATGTTTATCTTTCGTTAAGGGTAATGGCTGATAAAATATTATCTCATGTAGACGGTAAAAATGTTACACCTATAATTGAAAAAGAACCTTTAGGGGATGCGGGAGCTTTAAAATTTGTCTCTACACAAGCAAACCTTGATGATGTCGTTATTGTAATATATGGCGATATCTATAGTGAAGTTAATTTCTTAGATCTACTTAAATTCCACGCTCAAAGTGAATGTCCAGTAACTCTTTTAGCGACCAAAGTTGATAATCCTAGAAGATACGGAGTCTTACTTACAGAAAATAATAAATTAATTGAGATTATAGAGAAGCCATCTAATCCTATTTCTAATTTAATAAATGGTGGAGTTTACGTATTTAATAAGGATATATTGAACTTTATACAAGGTCCATCAATAAGCAGAAACTTTTTGCCAAAAATTCTAGAGAAGTATTGCGTTTCAGTTTATAAATACGACGGAATATGGGCCGATATAGGAACTCCTTATGATTATATGAAACTTAACTTCGAATTACTAGGAAAAAGATTTCCAAGAGGGTATATATCAAATACTGCAAAAGTATCCGAAAGAACTACATTAACTCCGCCTTATTTTATTTCAGACGGAGTTATTATATATGAAGACTCGTATATTGATTCTAATTCAATAATAGGCAAAGGTTCTGTAGTTAAAAATGGTGTTTATATTGGAGAATCATTACTCATGGAAAATGTATTTGTAAATGAAAATAGCTTCATAAAAGGTTCGATAATTGCTGATAAATGTAAGATCGGTAAATGGAATCATATAAGGGAGGAAACAATATTTGGAGAAGAAGTAATAACTTATGACGGTATTTTAATTAATAAAAAGAACATTATATTACCTAATAAGGAAGTGACAGAATCTATATACGAGGAGGATAAGATAATATTATGATATTAGACGAAATTATAGATGAGTTATCTTACGATTTAAAGCAGAGAAAAATAATAAACATTTGTGTAGGTACATCTTATACTGCAGTAATTTTAGACGATCAAAGCATGGGAGTATCCCATACTATAGCAGAAGGTGAAGTAGACTATGCTGGGGAAATAATTGGAAAAAACGCTTACGATGTAGCAGTTGATGTGGATAATCCATTAAAAAGGAGTATTTCTGTCGCTATATTAAATTCCATATCAACTGGCAAGCTAACAAGTGGCGATCCACTAACTTTGTATTCCGGAGGGAAGGTTTGCGCATTTGGATATTATCCTTATATTTCCGCTGGCAATTTTTCCAGCGTAGTCTTATACGATTTTTCTACGCAACCTCAAAATAATGCCAAACCTTTTTCACAATTTAATGGCGAAACGTGTGACGTAGCTGTTATTTTCGGTTCGGCACTTATAAATAATACTATAGATAAGATAATTAAGAACGTAAAAGCAGACCACTTGATTTTAACTGGAATATCATCTGTAGAAGCAATTTCTACACTTAAAAAATATGGGTTTGAAGCTATTGGTAAAATAGTTCCAGTTGATCAATATAGAGCATTTAGGACTATTTGTGAAGGAGGGAGCGCAAAACAGCTATCAAAATATGTTACAAAAATGTATTTAAAAATATGAGAATTTGATTTCTTCAATTTTTTCGTAGCATTTCCCATCTTTAAGGTACTTGCATTGAGCTTGCTTTGAAAATTCTATTCTTAAATCTGAGTAAGGTCCTTTTTCGTTTGTCCTTATCAAATCTTGCAATTTTATTAATGCTATAGAAATCCTTGCTAGTACTCTAGGATCTGAGGAGCCTGCAAATGCACAGTTTATTGCTTTTTTAGCGAAATCTGCAGATTTTTCTTCTCCAGTAATTGCCCAATACCTAGCAAAGAATATCCCTGCTTCTGAGTTAGCTAAAGGCTCTAAGAAAGTAATTTTACTTAATTCATCTTTTATCAGTGTGTCTCTAAATCCTTTCTCGTGAGAAAGATTGTTTATAATAAAATCGTAGATTTTTTTAGCATAATTCAAGTATGTATCATTTAATGTATTCTCATATTGTGTGAGTAATGCATTGCCTGCCATTACTTCGTCAATCAATAAGCCTTTATTCTGTTTTCTGGTACTTCTATAAACTATTCCGTCATCGCCTATTAATTGTAATAAGTCTTCCACTTTCCTTAGTCCATATATTGTATAGAAGGAAATTTCAGTTGTATATATTGAGTTAGCATTTATTGTTTTCTTTCTACCAAGAAGAAATTCAGAAATTTCGTTTAACGGTTTAATGACTTTTTCAGCTTTACTATAATCCTTGTTTATACTTGAAATAAACTTGTAAAACTCTATCATTCTAAAGTCTGCAGGATAAGATGCAAGTAATGCGTCCATTACGTCATATATTATTTCTTTCCCAACCTCCACTGGTTCAGGTATAAATTCGGATAGTCTTTCTCCTTTATATCCCTTGTAATAAGCCTCAACTATTTCCCTTAGCTTTGCTTCTATTTCTTTAACATCTGTAGATTCTATAACTCCCATAATTCCTAAGTCTGGAGATAAAATTGATAATGTAGGAATCATACCTCTGGTTAATCTGTTTAGGTATTCTGGATACTCCAAACCATTAACTTCTTCTATCATTAGCCTCTTTGAAATGGGCAATTCTTTAATTTTCTTAATAAGTTCGTCACACTCCTTGCAATTATCTGCAGTAAAGAATACTCCTAGGGGCTTGTCATAAAACTTTAAATCAGAGATTAATTTTTCGGATATCATCAATACCGTAATCTTTATTTAGTATATAATTCTACTCTTTCACCATGAGTAGGGCACCCCCAACAAAGTGGACGTGTGATATATGTAAAAATACAATATACTGGGATGAGTTATTCACTTTTACTTCAAAGAAGACTGTAGTTCATTATACGTGTTTCAGAGAAAAAGCGCTAAAGACTGCTAAAGTAGACCAAGAGCAACTAACTGCAATACTAGACTCATTAGAAGATGAGCTAAAAATGATAGTTGTATACAAGCAGAGACTAGGAAAAATAAAAGATGAAGAAGTTAAAAAATATATGGAGCAAGCTGAAAAAGATGCAGAAAAGAACTCTGCAATGCTTACTAGAGCTGTAGAGAAACTTAGCGGAGTGCTTGACTGAACGAAAATATTATCAAGCAAGCTTAGTTTTTATTCTCCATTTTTAAGTTAGTAGACAATGAAAGTTGAGCTAGTTTCTTATACGAAAGATGGAGAAAGAGTGGTTGCCATTGCTTCTAAGATGAGCAGATCAAGGAAAGGTTGGGATTACCACGAGAAGACAATGACGGATGAGGAAGTAGAAGTATGGATTCGTGACGCTATCATTCACGGCTACTGGTCGCCCCTAGAGCACTCTTCTTACACTTTCTCCATTGAAGGAATTTCCAGAGTTGCCTCTCATCAGCTAGTGAGACACCGCATTGCATCATACACACAAATGAGCCATAGGTTTGCTAAACCCGTTGATGAGTACTACCAACCAGTAACTCCGCCTTCTGCGGAAAAGAGGAACGAGGAACTAGTTAAGAAGGCTTACGACGACGCTTACAAATACTACTATGAGCTATTACAGAACGGTGTTCCAGAGGAAGATGCCAGATACGTCCTACCTAACGGAGTAAATACAAACATCGTTGTGACAATGAACGCCAGAGAGTTATACAACTTCTTTGCCCTCAGACTATGCTCAAGGGCACAGTGGGAAATTAGAGCAGTAGCATGGAAAATGCTAGAAGAAGTAAAGAAAGTCCATCCTCGCCTCTTTAAGTATGCTGGGCCTAATTGCATAATTCACGAGAACTTTATTAGAGAGACGCCAATTTCTCTTGACGTACTTAACGATAAGACAGAATTTCTATCTCAGCGTTGTGTTGAAGGAGTGCCTAGAGATGGGATATTAAAATGCATACAAAATGCTAAGAGTATCCTAAATAAAATTAAATAACATATTTCCTTTTTTGTATAATAGGATATAAATTTTATAAACACGTTTAGGTTCTGTTAAGAAAAATATTTTAACCACGTTTATTGTTACTCATCTGTATGAGCTTAGTTCAATCACTTGTGGCTTTTGGATTACCTTCAATTCTCACTTTAGCATTGGGTTACGGAGGTTACAAAATAATTTCACTAATGGTACCTCATAATCCCACTCCGCTCAAAATAAGTAGATTTGAAGCTGGGAATGTACCATATGGAGAAGGTAGACTTTGGTTTCCTCTACAATACTATGGATACCTTCTAATGTATGTTACTATAGAACCAATTCTAATTTTACTTTTTGCAATAGCATCAGCGCCTTTGCTGGGTAATTTTATTCTATTCAGAAACTTAATGATAATTATCGGATCATTTATAGTATTAATTTATCCAGTAATGTATTATTCAATAACTCAAATTAATATGATACAAAACTGGGAGTTGAGACAATGAGCCAGACCACTGTTCAAAAGCCTATAGATAAAATACTAGCAGAATTAAAGGCAAAAGGAATAATAGCTAAAGCCGAATCTGAGAGTAGGGGCTCATTAGAAGTTACAAAGGATAAGATTATAGAAATAGCCAAAATCATGAAAGAACTAGGATTCGATCACGTGATAGCAGTAACTGGGATAGATTTTCCTGAACAACAGAAAATTCAAGTGATCTATCACGTTTCTTCATATTCAGTAGAAGACTTGCAAAAAATAATATTTGCAATTAAGACTTATGTAGATTATAAGGATCCTTCTTTACCTAGCTTAACTCAAATTTGGGGCAGCGCATGGACGGGAGAAAAAGAAACTTATGAAATGTTAGGAGTAAGATTTGAAGGTCATCCACAACTATCTAGATTATTCCTTCCAGAAGACTTTGAAGGAGTTTATCCATTAAGAAAAGACTTTAAAATAAAATTGGAGGGGTTATTCGTTGACAAGCCTGGATAACTATGGAATGGAAGTAGAAGTAGTTCCTGTTCAGGGAGAACTTAACGTAGGCCCTCAGCATCCAGGATCTGGGCACATGAGGATACTTGTTAAACTTAACGGTGATATAGTAGAAGATTGCGAACTAGACGTAGGTTATGTTCATAGGGCTGTGGAAAAGTTAGGAGAAAATAGAAATTACATGCATTTGATTCCTTTGGTAGAAAGACCGGCAATTTTGGATTCGATACACATGAATATGGGTTACGTGATGGCAGTAGAGAAAATACTTAACGTTGATGTACCAGAGAGAGCCTTATATTTGAGGAGCTTTGCTGCAGAAGTTAATAGAATAGCTAGCCATCTTTACGGTTTAGGGATTCTAGGTATATTTATTGGTCATTCAACTGCTTTTATGTGGGGCTTCGGAGATAGAGAAGTTTGGCTTCAAATACTTGAAGCGTTAACTGGTGCTAGAGTTACTAATTCCTATATAATTCCTGGAGGAGTAAGGAGAGATCTAACGCCAAGTATTATAGAAATGACTAAGAAAGCGATTGTTTATATGAGGAAGAAGCTAAAAGATTGGGAAAAGATTTTCCTTAAGAATCCAACTATCATGGATAGGTTGCAGAACGTTGGAGTAATGACCAGAGAGCAAGCAATAGAATGGGGTGCAGTAGGGCCTAATCTTAGGGCATCTGGAGTTAATTTTGATGTTAGAAAAGCTGAACCTTATGCTGCATATTCTAAGTTGGATTTTGAAATTCCAGTGTATAAAGAGGGGGACGGATACGCAAGGACTTTAGTTAGATTTGAGGAAATGGAACAAAGTATGAGAATTTTAGAACAAATAATAAAGGATATACCAGAAGGACCAATATTGGCTGATAGGTTCTTAAAGCAGATTCCGCCAATTAGAATGAAGAAGTGGGTTCAAGGACAAGGGAGGATAGTTTTGCCAGGTTATTATGCTTCATTTAGACCGCCTAGGGGAGAAGCTGCTGCCAGAGTTGAGGCATCTAGAGGAGAACTTTTCTATTATGTAGTAAGTGATGGGTCTCCTAAACCTTATAGGTTAAGGATGATAACTCCGTCTTATAGGGCAATTTATGTATTCAAAAACTTATGTAAAGGTGCTAGATATGCTGATATTGTATCAATATATGGAAGTTTAGATTACTTTCCTCCAGAGGCTGATAGGTAATGATAGGTAACTTGTTATCTTTAATAAGATTTTATTTCTTTTATCCGTCATTTTTTGTTGTAATTATATTTCCCGGTCTATTATTTACTGGGATTCTTTTATTAACAACGATATGGTTTGAGAGAAAAGCAGCAGCTAGAGTTCAAATGCGAGTAGGTCCTTACTATGCTTCAAAGAAATTAGGCGGATATTTGCAATTAATAGCTGATGCATTGAAGTTCGTTTTTTCCGAAGTTATAATACCTGCAGGAGTTAATGAAACATTATTTGTAATAGCTCCAATCCTATTACTTTTAGTTTCAATTTTACCTTTTGCAGTAATTCCAGTATCAGTAATTCCTCAAAGTGGATCTGTATTTTCAATCTATTATCATGATTTCTACGATCCAAATGTCGGCTATGGAGTTCTTGCCGGTATTTTCACTTGTTACAACTTATTACTTATCTTAGCTTTAGAGTCAATATATCCTATCTTTGTAATATTCTTAGCTTGGGTTACTAATAACAGGTTTGCAATCGTAGGTGCTGTGAGAGAAACTTTCTTATCAGTTAGCTATGACGCTCTAATTTTAATAGCAACTTTATCTGTGGCTATTGAATATCATACCTTAGACTTAGCAGTTATAGTGCAAAAAGGAATCCCTGGGGTAATAGTAAATCCTATAGCGGCTTTCATTTTCATTGTAGGTATGCTAATAGGTAGCTCAAGATTTCCTTTCGATATTGTCGAGGCAGAAACGGAGTTAGTTATAGGTCCTTATACTGAGTACTCTGGATTCTTATTCGTGTTAACCATGGCAGGATCTTACGTGGGTAATTTTATATATTCCCTAGTTTTTGCTGACCTATTTTTAGGTGGTTGGTATCCGTTTAGCGGACTACCTGGGGCAGCATTTATGACTTTCAAAGCAGTATTGCTCTTATTCTTTTCAGTATTTTTAAGGAGCGTATATGGTAGATATAGGATAGATCAAGCTCTTAGGGGTAGTTGGAAATACTTATTTCCTCTATCCCTAATTTCATTAATTACGGGTACATTGGTGGGTTACTTATGGCTGTAAAAGAATATAAAAAGGAAAATCCGTTTAGGTTATTTGTCGATCATTTACAATCAATAGGTACTGGAATAAAATATATGGTAAAACCTCAGAGGATTACACTAAAATATCCTGAAGAGTCGTTAACTCTCCCTACTGGATATCGTGGCATAATAAGACTATATAAGGATGTATGCATTGGTTGCACGTTATGCGCAATGATTTGTCCAGCAGATGCTATGAAGATGATGACGTATCAAGGCAAAAAATTACCTACAATAAATTACGGTAGATGTGTGTTTTGCGGTTTCTGTGTAGACATATGCCCAGTGGACGCATTAAAAGAGACTGGAGTTCACGACGTCGCTTTCTCAAATAGGAGGGATTTAATATTTGATCCGGAAAAATTCAATAAAAACTTTGATAACCCTCCTGAGGATAAGGTAGTTAAAAAAGTTAGAGCAGTTATAGATGAAGAGAAGGGTATAAAATATGTTCCAGAGTCTTAATCTTTGTTTAATTTTATTCTTATTTTTCTCTATAATATCTATTTCTTCTGCAATATTCATAGTCAGTTCAAAGAATCTCTTTTACGCCGCAATATCCTTAGCTTTCCTAGGAGTTAGTATAGCAGTACTTATAGCACTCATTTCATTCCAGTATTCTTTGTATTCGGTCTTTCATCTTTTATTGTACGTAGGTGCAACGGTAGTTTTCTTATCAATATCTTTAGTAATGTTTAAAGGACTGGAAGTTAGGCAAATAAATATAGCCTGGGCACCAATTGTGGCTGGAGTTTCTGCTGTGCTTATATTTATAGCAGTAGTTCTTTCATTATCTGGGGTTCAATTAGGTCAAGTAGGAGAAATTAATCTTCAAACTCTTTCCTCGATAATTTTAGAGAAGTACTGGTTCCCTGCAGTAGTGCTAGTGGTTGGATTGCTGACCACATTAATAGAAGCAATAACTCTTGCTAGGAGGGATTAGAATGATATTGGGAGAATTTGGTGTATCTTTATCAATTACATTAATAGGAATAGGTATTTATGGTTTAATTAACAGTAGAAATATAATTAGAATTCTTTTATCATCTGAGATAATTTTGAATTCAACTATTCTCCTTGTTTTCTCTATTTCCAGTTTATTTGGTAAAGTATATTCTCCCATTATTTTCTCAGTTTTTGCAATAAGTATGGCTCTCATAGAAGTAGTAGTAGCTTTTGCTTCGATAATTCTATATTATAGAAATAAAGGATCTCTTGAGGTGGATTAAAATGATATCCATATTTATCCTAATTATATCTCTCGCTCTCTCTTCCATAGTATTTTTTATTAAAGAGAAAAAGAGCGCTTTTATTCTTTCAATTATTGCGATAGGTATAAATTCATTCTTCCTATTAAGGAGAGGCCTTTATGAGAATTTCTTCGTTGGTACTGATATTGGTTACTTCGGCCTCACAGTTAACGATCTGAATTACTCCTTCCTCGTAGTAATTTTGACAGTAACTATTGTGACTACGGTATATTCATTAAGGTATATGGAGGAAAAAATAGGAGAGGGAAGTTGGGGTCTGTATTACGGTCTATATTCATTATTTGCTGTATCCATGCTTTATATATCAATTTCAACTAATCTCCTAGAAATTTATGTGTTTCTAGAAATCTCATTAGTAACTTCTTTCCTCTTAATTCTGCTTTACGGCTATGGTGATAGAAGAAGAATAAGTTTAATGTACTTTATATGGACTCACATTGGAACAATATTATTGCTTGCTTCTATTATAATAATTGGATTAGAGTTTCATACGATGGATATTTATTCTTCTTACGGTGTAACTAACGTATTATCGTCAATCCCCTTTGCAGAATTAGTTCTCCTCTTAGGAGTTATAGGAATGTTAGTAAAATCAGCACAAGCAGGATTTAACATTTGGTTGCCTTACGCACATGGTGAAGCTCCAACTCCGATATCAGTGTTATTAAGTCCTAATTTAGTGGGATTAGGAGTTTACGTAATAATACTTTACTTCTATTTATTTTCAGCTTTCTCTTATTTAGCGCCAATATTCATAGGTTGGGCAGTTATTACGATGATTTACGGAGGAATCAACGCCTTAGCTCAAAGGGACTTTAAGAGGTTTTTAGCCTACTCCACGGTTTCGCAGATGGGTTACATGTTATTAGGCTCATCTACAGCATACATGCTAGGTTTGGGGCAAAACGTTAATCAATTGCCTATAGGAATACTCTCTGCAGTGCTTATCTATGCCTCTCATGGCTTCGGAAAAGCAATATTATTTATGAGTGCAGGAGCTTCGATTACTGAGCTTAATACTAGAAATATCGAAGAGCTTGGAGGACTTTATCTTTCATCACCGCTTCATACTACCTTATCTTTCATAGGACTTTTAAATATCCTAGGATTACCGCCAACAGTAGGATTTTTGAGCGAAGTATTATTATTACTTGCGGTAGGTCAACTAATTCATGTTTCGTCACCACTTTTATTTATATTGTTAGTACTTGGAGTGACAATAGGCGTAGGTATATCCAGCGGATATTCTGCTTATTTATTCAAGAAAGTTTATGCTGGGAGAAAGGAGATAAAGAGTATTGACAAAATAGCTGAGTATTCTATTCCAATGCTTTTGCTAGCATTAATAAGTGGAGTTTTCTTCTTTTATCCATCATTACTTTCTATTTCTTTCAATAACTTTATTCAAACCTTACCCCCTTCAACTCACGCATGCTTATTCTTAATTGTTATTCTTCCTGCACTTGGCTCTCTAATTTCCCTAATTTCAGGAAAACTTAATCAAGACGTTAAAGGTGCGATAATTTCAATCCTTATAGGACTTTCCATGATTCTTTCAATTTACAACTTGATTAGTACAGTTAGTACACCTCATCCAAACTTTTTTGTTCCTGCCTATACATTTACAGCTTTTGGGTACTTCCAGTTTAGCTCTTCCCTGCTCCAGGCTGTTTTAGCTGTCTTTGTATCTACCTTATCTTTCTTTATAGCAATTTATAGCATAGGCTACATGAAGGAAGACAATGTACTTAGGAGATATTGGGGATTCTTCGGCTTCTTTATTTCGTCAATGCTTTCAGTTGTTTTGGGTGATAATATCCTAGTATTCTTAGCAGGTTGGGAAGGAACAAGCCTTGCATCCTATGGACTAATTAGCTATTGGCTAGACGATAATGAAAAGAATGTTGTAGGCGACTTTAAGAGATTCGTGTTAGGAATAGAATATCTATCTAGACCGACTACTAGCGGAATAAGGGCATTAGTATTTACAAGAATAGCAGATATCGGAATGATAATGATATTAGGATATTTAATTTTCCTAACGTCACAATCTACTCTAAGCGGAATTACCGTTATATATCCAGTACTTCATTCTTCAATTCAAGGTTTATTCTCGGAGCTTCCATCTCTTCTTATCTTACCATATTCTGTAATATTTCTTATTTTACTATATTTAGGTGGTCTATCAAAAAGTGCTCAGTTTCCATTTACTCAATGGTTGGTTACAGCAATGACAGGCCCTACCCCAGTTAGTGCATTGATACATGCTGCAACCATGGTAAATTTAGGGGCAATATTTACATTTTTAACTTATCCTTTCCTCATACAAGGATATTCCGCATCTCTAGAAATTTTCTTAGAAATAATTGTAGGAATAAATATATTCACTGCAATATTTACTTCATTTAATGCGTTAGTTGCGAATGAGCAAAAGGTTATATTAGCTAATTCAACTGCTGACCAAATTAGCTTAATGATACTTTCCTCTTCTCTCGGCGGATTATTGGCTATTCTGCTTCATAATTTCGCCTTAGTTTATGCAGGAATTTCAATAGGCTTAATACAGATGATTGCTCACGGAATATATAAGGCCACACTGTTCATGAATGCAGGTTCCATAATTCATTATACTGAAAGCAGATACATAGGAGACTATCCAAATCTGTACAAGAAACTTAAACTACTATTTGTATTACAACTTTTTGCGGCACTAAACCTAGCTAATATTCCACTTTTCATAGGATTTTGGGCTCACTCATTCATTTCATATTTAACTTCATACAATTCTTACATTGATATAATTTATATAGGATTGGAGTTTGCTAGTGCCATTTATATTATAAGGTATATAGCTAGGTTATTTATGTACGGCTCTGGAGAGAGAGAAGCTGAAGGTCATATATCGTCTATAATGTATGTCTCTCCTGCAATTCTTATGATCTCATCTATAATACTTGCTATAGAAATATTTCCCTTAGTATCGTTTATAGGAAAAGGATTTTCAGTACCGCCAAATGTTTTCATTTATAATAATCTCGACTTCATAGTTTCATTAGTTGGAATAGCTATAGCTTTTATGATTTATAGTGGAGAAATGTTTAACAATAAATTCCTATCTCCAATTATAAACTTCTTCTATTATGGATGGTATATCTATCCTATAATGGATATTGCAGGAATATTATCTTTAAAGGTAAGTTCTGGTATATTTAATTACGTAGAAACTAGGGGAATAGATAATTCTCTTAATTATAAACTTCCAAACGGAATAATTTACTATGGCGGTCGGCTATTCAATAAACTTCAAAATGGGCTTTTAAGGGATTATTTAGGTTATTATGTAGGTGGTATTATATTATTAATGGTTATAGTAATTATTTTGTTGTTGGGTGATTAAAATGTTTACCCAAGATTTGCCAATAATAATTTTGTCGGTGTTATTTCTTTTTTCTGCCATAGCAGTGTTGTTTATAAAAGAATTTACTAGGGCCTTTTATTTATCATTAAGTGTGAATATTATAGGAATAATAATTTTATCATTTTTCTGGATAATAGGATTCGTAGACTATACAATATTCTCGTGTACACTATATCTGGATAACGTAGGTTACCTTTTCTCAATAATAGTGTTAATAGGAACTACCGTTGTCATACTAGGAGGTAAATCGCACATTGAGAACTGGAGTACTAAGTCTTCAATGTTATCTTTACTTTTACTTACTGGACTAGGATTAGTTTACATGGCTTTTGCTTATAACATTTTGATCATCTTGGGAGCTTGGGGTATATCTTCTGCAGCATCTTATGCAATTACTATGCTCAGAAAGGATTACAAATCAGTTGATGCTGGAATTAAATACCTAGTTATGGGATTAATATCGTCGTCATTTATGATATTTGGTTTCGCATTATATTTCCTTTCAGTTAATACTTTTTCCCTGAACTATTCTACAATAAAATATCCTTACCTTTTCATGCTTGGTATCTCGTTGCTTTCTGTTGCTTTCTTCTTTAAATTGGGAGCTTTTCCATTCCAAGGTTGGCTTCCAGAAGTTTATATAAATGCTGATAGAATTTCTGTATCATTTATATCAAGCGTAGGAAAATTGCTAGGAATTATTCCTCTTTTAAGGATTATATCATTAGGAGACCCTACACAGAACGTTATAACGTTTTTCGTTGTACTATTCTCTATAATGGCTATACTTAGTATGTTCGTAGGAAACATCATAGCGTTTTCAAGGAAAGATTTGCCTTCCATATTAGCCTTTAGTAGCATAGCACAAATGGGGTTCATTCTAATAGGATTTGTTGCCCTTAAGGTAAATACTCAAATAGCTGAAGCAGGATTAGTAACTCAAAGCTTAGCTTACGTTATAGCGCAAGCGGGCCTCTTCAATTTTGTTAATCATATAGAGAAAGTTTCCGGAACTGCTAGATTTGAGGGATTAAGAGGTTTAGCGAAATCAGATAGAGGTTTAGCTACTTCAGCCTCAATCCTCGTTTTAAGCTTACTAGGAATTCCTCCAATTATAGGCTTCTGGGGTAAATTATTCCTCTTTGAGTCTGTTTACTTTTATCCATGGTTAATAATTATAGCTGTCTTAAATAGCGCAATATCTGCAGGATATTATATTCCAATAATTAGAGAAATGTTTAGGGAAGGAGAGTTGAATTTCGTAGAAAGTGAAGAGAGAGACAGTGTTATATTTTCTGCAATATTAAGCATAGGTATTGGTATAATATCCCCCCTAATCTTGGTGGTAGTATGATAAGAGTTGGTCTTGTAGGAATAGGAAATGTTGCATCTGCACTAGTTCAGTCAATAGAAATGGTTAAACAAGGTATAGAAATTCCAGGAATTCTTAACTTACCTATAAAAGCAGATGAGATAGAAATAGTTACTGCTTTTGATATAGATAAAAGAAAGGTTGGTAAAAAACTATCAGAGGCCATTTTTTCAAAGCCTAATGTAGTTCAGAAATATGTGGATGTCAAAAGTGACGTTGAAGTATTAAGAGGCCCAACTTTAGATGGCGTGGATGAGCAACTATCAAAAGTTATTGAAGAATCGGAAGAGAAACCCGTGAACGTTAAAGAAGTATTAAAGGAAAACAATGTAGATGTTGTAATAAATTTATTACCGGCTGGAGCAGATAAGGCTAGTATATTTTATGCTGAGGAAAGTCTCTCTGCTAATTCTTCATTTATTAACGCAACTCCTTCTAATGTAACAGAGAGAATAGGAGATAAGTATAAGGAAGCAAAGATACCAATTTTTGGAGACGATTTACTTAGCCAAATAGGTGGTACAATCTTTCATTCCGGTATAATAGAATTTTTACAGAAAAGAGGAGTAAAAATTTTAAGATCTTACCAAATTGACATAGCTGGGAATACAGAAACTTTTGCGACTTTAGAGGATTGGAAGAAAGATCTTAAAAAGAAGATAAAATCTTCTTTTATCTCTCAAAGATCGGATAATGCTGAAATAGTTGCAGGTACTTCGGACTATGTAGAGTTTCTAGGAGATAGAAGAGTAAGTTACATGGTTATAGAAGGAGAATATGCAATGGGCGCAAAAGTTAGAGTAGATATTTCGCTAAAGACTTACGACGCACCTAACGCAGTTCAGCCATTAATTGATCTTATAAGACTGGCTAAAATCCTTAAGGACAACAATATAGGCGGTGTAATTCCTGAAGTTTGTGGTTATTATTTTAAGAATTCTCCAGTTAGGTATAAGTCTATAGACGAGGCAAAAGCTCGCTTTGACGATTTTCTAAAGAAAATAATAAAATGATAAATCAGTCCTCACACGGTGGCATCACTGTTCAGACCGGGGTTCAGTCATCACTAAGACTAACTAGTTCTAAAGATAATTATTTCTTACTACTACATTTTTCTCCTTCTCTTATAGTTAGAATGAGAATTAATGGTCTAAACTATAGATTAAAAAGAAGATATTTGAATAAAGGCTTTCAAAATTATAAAAAATATATATAACTTAATAAAAGAAAAGATTTTACATTAAAGGTAGTGTTAACACCCAAGGAACTGGTCTTACGAATGTTAAGTTAATGACTATACCCTTTCCTATTAATATTGGATCGTGGAGCACATAACCATACATGCCAGACTTTGTTAATCCCCAAGTCCACATGTTGGCTCCACAAGATGGTGTCGTAATTACTGTTATAAACGGTTTAGATGCTACATAGTGGAATGATACGCAGTTATTTATTGCATAAGCGAATACTAGGAACGGTACTTGTCCTGGTTCTGGAGCAGTTACGTTTTGCGGTGCATAGAATACTACAGAGAAGTTGAACGTTGTTAGAGTAGTTCCGCTAGGTGTGGTTATAGTAGTTCCAGGCTGTATAACTACTAATATATTTCCGGCCATTACTACTCCGCCAGTTATTCCATTTACCTCATAAGTATAGTCTGCTATTGGAGATAATCCAAATACTTCTTTTGGTGTAACACTTACTGGTGTTGGAGGCATTCCAACTGGTTCGCAAGAGCTTTCGAAGATCCATAGTACTGGCTTAAAGAACTGGTTATTCACTATTACTCCATCTCCATATATCCAATGGTCAGCAAACTTGTAACTTCCTCCTATATATGCTGTACCATTAAATGTTCCGCCAAACCACGTCCAGCTTGTCCAAGTATCTGGTGCATAAACTATTGTTATTGCAGGATCTGGAGATCCACTAGCATTTACCAATGCATACTTAGGCGATATCTGGCCATTTATAGCAAATGCGAATGCATATGTAGGTGTTAAGTTAAAGAAGTCTTGTGCAGGAGGCATTACTGCTTGTAGGCTGAAGGTAATTAAAGAGAAGTTATATATGCTTACCATACTTCCATTAGGTAGCATTGCGTAAGTTCCAGGCTTTATGACAGTAACTATATTGCCCTCTTGTAATATTGCTCCTTGAGAAGCGTTTACAGTTACTGTATCCTCACCAATTACCTTAAATATTGGCATGTTTAGATTATAGTATAAGGTATCTTGCAATATTGGAATCATTGTTGCGTTAAATATCTGTTTTTCTATCTGCCAGGATGCTGTAGTTGAGTTATATTGTAAATATGTAACTAAATTAACGTGAATATCGTAGATGTTGGGGAATCCTGGTTCTCCTTGATTTACGAAACCTATGAATGGTGTAACGTTTGCAACTACTACTGCCATTGTTCCAGATGGAGATAATTGAACACTTATACTTGGCGGTACAGCAGTTCCATTAGGTAATAGGTTCTGTGAATATTCTGCAACGAATATGAAGTAGCTATCCCATGTAGAGAAGAAATTCTCTATGTTTGATATTCCAGTATAGTTTCCAGTCATGAAAACTGATGGCAATTGGCCAGTAACTTCTAAAACTGCATTTGGAGCAAAATTCTGTGCGATAGTTGCTGGGTTAAACTCCGCTCCAAGGCCGTTTATCTCCGATAATACTTCACTTAATACTACGTTAGATTCTAATTTATGCTGTGATGGATATCCAGCTATAACTGCAGAAGGTGGTAATTCATTGCCCATCCATGTAAGTGAAGTTATTTCCATTTTTCCATTAATGTCTTGTACTATGATTGTGTTAGATGCATTAAATACTTGTAAATATATAGGATCATTGGTAGGTGCAACGAAGAACTGCACTACGTCTGTAACTTCATAGGTATTATGTGAAATTTGAGTTATTGTGGGTAATGCCGTAGTATAGAAGTACACTGTCTCATAGTTTGAGAAGAAGTCTGCCAACCATGTATTATTGAAAGACTCTAAATTGTATGTACCCGGGAATGGTACTCCTTCTATTGTTGCAGTAAAGTTTGGAGCTAAGTAAGGTAATACATCGTTAGGGTTCTCTATTGAGATTCCATCATATGCTTCTAAAACAGTATCTAATGCCGCTCCTTCTGCGTTCTGCTTATATAAACTCTTATACATCATGTAAAGCTGTGAATAGTTTTCTGCTTCGTTCATATATTTAGTCTCGTTTTGTTCCGCATATTTTAATGCTGTAGCTAAACTACTTTCGTTTTGTTCTGCTTTCTGTAGTTGAGCCGATAGAGAAGAATAGGAGGAGTTAAGAGAGCTATATGAACTACTGAGCGATGAATATGATGAAGATAGTGAAGAATAACTGCTTGATACTGACGAATATTCATAAAAACCAACTGCAGCTGTTATTAATAATATTATGATTACTCCTATGAACCCTACGATTTTTCCTTCCATTTTTGTTCAGCAAAAACGCGTAGTGCGTATTAAAAAGGATTTACCCAAATTTGCGTTTGATATAAATAAAAAGAAAAATAAGGCATCCTGTGATTATAAGTGTTTATAGAGCTTTACAACCCGTTAATTGTTGTAAGTAGATCAGCATTTATCTCTGATTTGGCTAGCATAGACAAGGTTATATTACAATTAAAAATAGCTAAAAGATAATATGTGATAACACCAAATTAAGGAAGAGAGTAAATGTAATTCTGGGATTAAGCATAGCATGAGTTTAGAAAACCTTCTAAAAGGGATTTATTTTAAGTTGCGTCTAATTTTATTGTCTTATTTATGGAAACCTCTTTCAATTTTTCCAATTATCGCGGACCTGCCGGGATACGAACCCGGGATCACAGGCTCCGAAAGCGGAAAAAAGATCGTTGAACGTCGTAAATTGCGTTAGTTGCCAATTTACGCCAATACGCGACGGAGGGCAACGTTGAGGCGTTCTACGACTATCTCATAAACGAAAGGAAAATAAGCGAAAAAACTGCTAAACAATACGTTTCTGCAATATCTAAGCCGTTTCGTGAAACTAGAGACGCTCAGAAAGCGTATAGATTATTTGCGAAATTCTTAGCTTCACGCGGAGTAATAAGTGACGATTTCGCAGAAAAGATATTAAAGGTCGTTAAGGTGAAGAGAACTAATGCAGATATTTATATCCCTACGTTAGAAGATGTAATACATACGCTTAAAGTAGCAAAAGAGCATAGTGAGAACGTCTATTTCGTTTACCGCTTAGCGTTGGAGTCGGGGTCGAGACTGAGCGAAATATTACGTATATTGAAAGAACCAGAAAATGACGTGTTTGATGGGTCGGTCTGCTATTATCCGTTAGCCTGGCAACGCGGTTACAAAGGCGTTTTCTACGTCTTTCACTTAACGCCGTTGAAGAAAGTCATAATATCGCGCGAAGAAATAGCGCATTTTGCTAAGCGTCATAACGTGATCCCTGTAAAATATTTTAGGAAATTCGTCGCGACGAAAATGGCGGAGTTGGGCGTACCGTTGGACATTATCGATTTCATTCAAGGGCGTAAGCCGACCCGCGTATTGACTCAACATTACGTATCGTTATTCGGCATAGCGAAAGAACAGTATAAGAAGGACGCAGAGTGGTTATCCAAATTTCCTAACTCGTCAATTTTTTCCTAATTCGTTAATTTAAGAAACAGTGACGTTAGGTTAAAATGATAAAAAAAGTAAGTAGCAATTTCTTATTAATAATGAATAGTAGCATTAACTGGAAAAACGTATGCATCAAGACTAGGTAACCACAAGTATTATTGCATATGTAGAGAAAGCAGATCACTCTAATTTATGCACTATATCCTTAACTTATGATTAATATACCTACTGACTTTCGAATATTGTATGTACAAACTCGTTTAATGTACTTCTATATTTTTCATAAATTTTAGGAAATATTCTATACACCTTAATATTTTCATTATAAGTAATTTTATTCTCTCTAATCAATTTATCTATTTCACTTTTGTTTAATATATAATATTCTGATGTCATAGGATTAGTAATTCGCAAAATTATAAAATAATCAAAACCATCTAGTTCATGTAAGATTGCAGTTTTATTATCTAATACCAT